>ERZ824600.4980-NODE-4980-length-11236-cov-2.936678_pt1 | contig 11236 bp, 13 predicted proteins | sample MGYA00519933_ERZ824600 | MGnify/ENA primary metagenome ERZ824600 (study PRJEB31778, sample SAMEA3449178) | human gut metagenome | biome: human gut; feature: human-associated habitat; material: faeces | place: United Kingdom | collected 2010/2012 ... | reverse complement strand
AATCATCGCATCCGAAGGGGTGGATCTGACGTCGAACCGCTCCGTCGTGGCGAGTTTCAACCTGCAGGCCAAGAGCCGCCCGTCACTGAAGAATTTTGTCGGTCATATCTCTTTGAGTTTCGCACCGGAGGATACCCCGAAACTCTCCGACCGGCTGATGGCAGACATCGCCGGGGAATATATGCACCGTATGGGTATCGTGAACACGCAGTATGTGATATTCCGCCACCACGACAAACCCCATGCCCATGTCCATATCGTTTACAACCGTGTGGCGAATGACGGCAGCTCCATCTCCGGAGACCAGAACTTCAGAAAGTCGGCACGGATAACGCAGGCACTTACCCGGGAATACGGCCTTACTTTCGGCAGGGGCAAGAAGAAGGTGAACCGCGACCGCCTGAAAGGAAAGGACGCCATTAAATACCGTATCCATGACGCTGTCAATGAGGCGTTGAAGGATTGCCGCAGCATGGAGACATTGAAAGCCGCCCTTGCTGCACGGGGTATCGGCATGAACATAATCCGCAATGCGGATGGCAAGGCCAAAGGGATCGTATTCACCTGCGACAGTCTCTCCTTTGCCGGGTATCAGATAGACCGCTCCATGACCTACGCCAAACTCTGCCAAAGAATGGGTACAGTACAGGAGATCGCCGACAGCACATCTTGCACTTCCGTATCGAACAACCGGACGGAGCAACTTGATTCATCTTTTGAAAAGCTGTACGCAGACAGGAAAAAGGTGGAGGATGACCGTCGGGAAACAGCGGCTTCCGAATCCCTGTTCGGTACGGATACCGCAGGCGGCAATGTTTCGGCAGGCAGCGGCATCGGCGCGGCGGTAGCCGAACTCATCATACAGCCACATATCGCCCCGACAAGCGGCGGCGGTTCCGGTAGCGGCAATGACCGCGGCTGGAACGATGAAGACAAGGAGAAGAGACAGAACCCGTACAGACGGAGAAGATAACGATGACAAACAGAAGACCCATCCCTTTGAAAGACGAGCCGGTCGTGCCGCTCGATGATTTGCAGGAACTGCTGGCGGCGAATCTCGACGCCATGGAAAAACTGCACAAAGTTCTGACCGACCGTTCCGGCACAAATCAGTCGGAATTGGCTGAAACCGTCGCGGCAGCGACGAGCAATGCCGTAAGGAAGCTACTTGAACAGCGGCAGCGCAACTTCGAGCAGGAGGAGAAGGAAGCCATCGCACAAGGCAAACTCACGCCGCAGGAGTGCTATTCAAGGCTGGCGGCCGATTACGCCACCGTGCTTGAACAGTACAGGATGGTTTGCAAAGCCTATGAACATATCGTCGGACTTGTCAAGCATCTAAACAGAACCCGAGATAATTACGACGCACGAATCCGCACAGTCGATGCCAAATTGGATATCATCTTCGAAAAACTGGATACCCATGCAGCGAAGGCAAGTAAACCGGCACTCCCGACCCGACCCAAACGGTTCAAGGACCTGCCGGCGTTCTTACTCAGGGATATACCGTTATATTTCTTACGGCAGATACGTCGATTGTTCCTTGCTTGACGGCTGGCAGTCTCTTTGATTTCTCCCGGACCTTTATCGTATTTATCCGTGCAATCTACAGAATACCGGGAATCTCATCATCCGCCAATGAAATATTGGCAGAGCCGGACAGAAAGGGAATGCCGCTGCCGAAGTTCTACATGTTCAGGTCAAGGGACGAGCGGGAGTCCATCCTCTATAAGAACTTCGTACAGATGGTAGATAAATATAAAATAATTACAGGACAATTATTGAAAAAACAGACTACATTTACATGAATTGTATGACTTTACAAGCAAATTCTACACTTTTCAAGTACTATTTTTGCTATTCGGCAAATTATAATACAATAGAATTTTAATAAATTTTAATAGTTCTCCATATGTGTAAACTTGTACTTTTTTTATATATTTGTAGATGAACATATTATTCACAGTTGACTTAAATCAAAGAAGAAGGAGGGGAAAATGCAAAATGAATTTGTTGGCAAGTTGGTTTATATTAATCAGTTAGTTACGGCATACATGGATTGTCCTAATGAAGGTTCGGGGGATCCAGATTGTAATTGTGATATGGTAGATGGGAGTTAAATATTAGTCAAAAACACAAGACTTCTCTGCCGACATTATTATGTAGACGAACAAGGATAAAATATGATAAATTCAGAACAAATATCATTTCTCTATAATATACTTAAAACAAATTCTCCATCAGGATGCGAGTGGCAACTAGTTTCCTTACTTAAGGAATATATGGTCGAATATTGTTTGATAGAAACAGATGCTATTGGTAATCTTTACATGTGGGCAAGCCAGAAAAAAGAAGGGCTTACTGTAATGATTACAGCTCATGCCGATGAAGTGGGGTTTCAAGTAACACATATAGATAAAGAAGGTTTTGTATATTTCCGTGCAGTAGCCACTCCTGATTGCCAAACCATTCCTGGAAGTGAGGTTATAGCTTTAACTAAGAATGGTAAGTTGTATGGCGTAATTGGTAAAAAGTCTCCCCACGTACTTGAAAAAAAAGAATGCGATATACCATTAAATATTCAAGATATGTGGATAGACTTTGGTTTCGAATCGGAAGAGGAAGCTACACAGCATATCGAATGTGGCGACTATATTACTTTATATTCAGAGCCTCAAATAACTTGCAACGGTAAACGAATCATATCAAAGGCGCTAGACAATAAAATTAGTATTTTTATTTTGGCGGAAGTTATCAAAGAGTTGAGCAAGAAGAAATTATTTTTTAATATAGTTGGCGTTGCTACTGCACAAGAAGAACTTGGATGCCGTGGTAGTATTGTCGCAGCAAATAGAATAAAGCCTGATATTGCATTCATTCTTGATGTTGGAGTTGCAACAGATATTCCCAATATGACAAAGCAAAAATATGGCGCATTTGAATTGGGCAAAGGTGTAGGCATTATCCGAAATGCAGATAATAACGAAGCCCTTGCACACATCTTGATTAATGTTGCACACGAGAATAAAATTCCATATCAAAAAACCGTTGGTTTATACCCAACGGGAGGTACAGAGTCTGCAGCAATTCAACTTGCAAAAGGTGGAGTAACCACAGCCAATATCAGTATCCCTAATCGCTACATGCATAGCCTTATTGAAATGTGTGATATGCGAGATGTGGAAGATGCTATAAACTTGCTGATAAAGGTAATAGAAACCCAGAAGAATGTTTTAAAGGGGAATTCATTCTTTTAACTAAAACATGAAGGAAATACATTTCATTATAATAAATAATCCCAGAGATTTAAATGTGACATGAGAATAGACAATGGCCAAATAGCATCAATAAAAAAAACAAGGCTTCACACTGCAGTACTATGCTTGACTCATAGGTGTAACCTAAATTGCGTGTATTGCTTTGAAAATAAGGATTCAGGACATGAAATGTCAGAAAAGGTGGCATTTAAATGTATAGACCGCATTGTTATCACTCATTGTAAGAATATTGAGGATAAAATTAGTCTCAATCTTTTTGGAGGAGAACCTTTGATTAGATTTGACCTTATAAAAAGTATATATTCTTATGTATATGAAAGATATCCAGAAAAGATCTCTATTTTTATTTCAACTAATGGGACATTGCTTGATGATGAGATGAAATCCTGGTTTTGGGATAGAAAAGATAGGGTCTGTTTGGGTTTAAGTTTGGACGGAGACAGGGTATCACAAAACCTGAATCGAAGTAATTCTTTTGACTTAATAGATATTGCCTTTTTTGCAAAAACATGGCCAAATCAGTCTTTTAAGATGACTGTGTCAGAACAATCTGTTGAAAATTACGCTCATGATGTAATGTTCATTCATTCATTTGGAGTAGGAATCAATGGTGGAGATTTTTGTGTAGGAGCTTATAAGTGGAATGATGACAGATATTATTATACATTTGCACAACAACTGAAGCAATTGATTGGCTATTACGAGAAGCATCCTGAATCAAAAAACTCATTGTTGAACTTGGACTTGGCTGCTTGTACAGTAGAACCGTTCGATCGTAAATGTTGTGGTTGTGGTACGTCAATATCATATTATGAAACTGATGGGAAATGTTATCCTTGTACTTTTATTGCGCCAATGGGATTCTGTGATGACGATATTCAAAAGATGATGCAGGTCGATTTTACTAATCCATGTAAGTTTACTGATCAGTACTGCAAAAAACATTGCTATCTTAATAATATTTGCATGACGTGTGCTGCAGAAAATTTTATACAAAACAAGTCCTTTTCCATTCACAGTAAACGAAATTGCGGAATTAAAAAAATTATAGCTCTTGCTGTAGCTGACTTAGAATCACGAAGAATTATAAATTTACCAAATTTATATAGTAATGACAAGATTTTTTATACTATTGAGGCTATTAAGAAAATCAAAGAGTTATATTGGACTAATTATAGAAAATATTTTGAAGAGGAAGCCGAAAATCTTTAATAGAGTAGGCAATACGAAAAATATTTATATCATGTTAAACCAAACTTTAATGAGCCAGTTGGAAGCCATCCAGGCCAATGTGAGTATTGATGGGGCAGTCTATCAGCCTTCGTATGAGAACATGACTTGTGCCGGTGGCCCAACGAATTGCCAGAATCAGTGGTGAACATTACTTGAAATTATTCTAACTTGACAAGAAAAGAGGAGGTTGAAAATCTTTAAAAGAGTAAACATTACAAAACAAATCAGCTAACTATGGCACGAGAGATTACACAAACATTTGAAACAGAACGCGAAGACGGGTATACTGAATATACCGTAATTGCTACAGACACAGAAACTGGTGAATCAAGATCTGAAACTACTTCATGGTTTCTTGATTGCGATAGAGCCAGTAGGATAGATGATGCTAATGAACGTGCATTAAATGATTAATGTTTTCTAAATGCACAAGAACAGTCATAAGTTTTGTGGCTGATTTCTTCTAGTAATTCGGAAAAGCAGACACAGTCTAAAATTTTGTGTAAATGGAAACAGGATTCAGCTGTAAGTTTGTTCTTATATCTGGATTCTGTTTTCAAACATGAGCATAAATTGATTCATAATCAAGCCCAAGTTATGAATAGGCTGTGTCCATTTCTTCTCAATCTCCATAAGTGAAAGATAAACGGTCTTTTTGACTGTATCGTCCGAAGGGAATGAAAGCTTTGATTTTGTGTACTTTCTGATTTTCCCGTTCAGGTTTTCAATGAGATTTGTAGTATATATTATTTTCTGATCTCCAGCGGAAACTGAAAGAAAATAGTCAGATCATCCCACTTGTTTCTCCATGAAAGTATGGCTTAAGGATACTTTCCTCCCCCATTTCCTTTCCTGATTGTCAAGTTCTGCAGCAGCAACCTCTTTTTGGGTGCATTATAGATATTCTTCATATCCGCCGTAAACTCTTTCTTATCTTTATAAACGATATATTTACAGGAGTTTCAGATTTGATGTACCACACAGATCTGAGTGGATGACTGAGGGAATACGGTGCGGATGGTATCCGTAAATCCATTCAGATTGTCGGTACAGGTAATCAGGATATCCTACACTCCACGGGCTTTTAAATCGGTCAGGACGTCCATCCAGAAAGAAGAACTTTCCGATTCGCCAACCCACATGCCAAGGACTTCCTTCAAGCCGTTCTGTTTCAGCCCGACGCAAAGGTAGACGGTCTTGTTTATGATCTTATCGTTATTCCGTGCCTTGAAGTCGATGCCGTCCATCCAGACTATCAGGCAAATAGGATCAAGGAGGCGGTTCTGCCACTCTTGGGCAGCCTAGTTTACTTTGTTTGTAATGATGGAGATGGCAGATGTGGAGAACTCTATTTCATAAATCTCACGCATCTCTTCTACTATATCAGAAACGCTCATTCCTTTGGTGTATAGGGAGATAATGATTTTCTATAGAAAGTCCACGGCTTTCATGTTTGGGCACTGCTATCGGCTCAAACTGATCGTTACGGTCACGTAGAATAGAAATGACAGACTCTCCATGTTCGGTCTGGATTTTCTTCGGATAACTACTATTCCGGGAGTTGCCGGTATTGTTCCCTGTCACAGAATTCTTTTCATAGCTCCAATGGGCATCCATATCGCCTTCAAGCATCTTCTCCAGCATTTGAGCATGCAACCGTTTCAGAAACTTGCTCACATCCGCTTCTGTCTTGAACTGGATAAGGAGCTCCTTGCTTAACACCTCATCGGGCACTACTTGATTCTTTTCTTTCATAATCTTCTTCATTTTGCAAATCTGTATAAATAAAAAAATACGAGACTCTAACCCGAATCCCATATTTTCCATTTATACAAAATATTTCGGAATTATATCAAGTTATATTCAGCAAACTCCTTAGCATATTCGACTTGACGTTTTTTTCTGGTGCATCCATGATTCTTGAGCGGGGCGATTGTGCGTATTGTCGTCGCATTTTATCGAGGTCCTCTTCAAATGAAAGGTGCTCGAAATAAATGTAGTAATAAGCCACTATTGTCCCCGTTCGTCCGACACCGCCGTGGCAATGGATGTAGAACTTGGCACGGGGTCGCTCATGCATCAGTTGTTCAAGTCTCCGGAATAAGTCGATTACCGATTCAATACTTGACGGGACATCACAGTTCCGAATCGGGAACGATATCCTTTGCACATTCGGAGGAAGAAATGATGCGTATTCCGGGATCTCATAAGATTGGGTCAGATCCAGAAAAACCGTAATCCTGAATTTCAGAAGCCTCGGAATATTCCCCTTTATGGAACTTTTATAAATGTCGAACAGCGGATGTTCGTCGGCAAATACATTCGTGCTTACCTGGTATGAATATTCTATCGGTTTGTACATTTCCTATACATTGTCATTCACTAAAACACTAATGCAAAAAGACAGAGATATGAATCTGCCTGTCACCGGGCATGTTGTCTGAATAGCAGAAGTAACAACCCGCAGACGGCATCATATTTCGGACACATACAACAATTTCGTAAGTCTCAACCTGAATACCTTCGACTTGGTCCTTATAACCCTCGGCATTGATATTTGGATGATACAAGATTTGAAATGTTTGTCCAGCCCTTTGAGTGAGACGGTCAGCTTTTCGCAGAGATTGGTAATATCGGAACTGTCATTATATGCAGTTTGCAGCACCTTGATCTCTCCGTCGACATTAAGCAATAGCGTAGCAATATCTCTGAGGCTCAAATTTCCGGGTCGATTGCGTCCAACCAACAAACTGAGTGAGTGCAATATACTATGTATCACCTCGCGACTTGTAGCCTGAATAGATGGGATCTGCTCAACTACAACCGGCGAAATCAGAATAATTCCGGAAGTATATTTTTCAAAATTAGAAACCTGCTGAACAAAATCATTGGTCATATCTCGGGTATCGGTTACAACAATGATATGCAACTGATTGCCGAACATCTCTTCCATAGTATTTATGAACCATGACATCTCTGTCCAATATACTATTTCACACAATGATGAAATTGTGCTATCCCGGCTTAATGCCTCAATAATACTGCGGGAGTCACATGCAACTTTTATCATCTTACGGCTGCTGCTCCCCAAACTGAAAGACTCCATAGGAACATAATATGAATCAATAAAACGTCGAGGTACCTCACGTACCAGCCATATATTCTTTACCGGGTTATAAAACTCGTATCCTTCATGAAACATCTCAAGAGCCTTAACGTGTATTACTACGGGGGCTCCATGACGGGCGCCTGTTTCCAGTGCTGCATCATTGTCGCTTGTAAGGTGTACGTAATTCCTTGACCGAGGTTTCAATCCGACTTCCGCTATGGCGGCGTCGGCATTCATCGAGGTTCCATGATAGAGAATCTCCGGAGGCGTATAACGCACATAGTTCATCTCCACCGGGACGGAATGCCCGTACAAGGCCCGAATCTTTGTCTTGTCGTCATTGAATTCAAACCGGCCTTTGGAATCGTTGACTACGAGATCGCAAAGCTGCTCAAAAGAAATCCTTGTTCGCGTACAAGATTCTCAACGGAACGCCAGCCGCTGGGGTCAAACACATACGTTTTGTCGTGCCGGAGCAGGTACGACAGATCGTGCGAATTCTTTGTTTTATTACTGCTGCTTTTCATTGTTGTTTCCCTCCTTTTTTTCTCGTTTGTTTGCTTCTAATGCTTCTATGTCCTCTTTCCCCATTGGTATATATAATTGTGGCTCATATTTTTCATAAAACGGCTCTGCAGCCCGTATCAAAGGTAAAGAAACGAATATGAGGCTCAACAGATTTGCGGCATAGGAAGCCGGGCAGATATCCATTGCGGCTGAGAAAATATATCCGCTTGTCAAATAATAGGCAATCAAACCTAGTCCAAGTAGCGTTATGGATGAGGCTGACACCCATAATATCAATTTTACAGTGATGATATTTCGGTATTTATATGTGCTGTCCAACATAATACCAATAACAACCAGTACTGCAAATACGGCAGGAATCATCGCCCATATCGGGCCGACAACAACAAACATTATATATCCACCAAACGGCAATATCAACGGAATCTGCAACAGCATGTCTTTCAATTTCTCTTTCATTGTACTCATTGGTTTTGGGCTGGTTATGATATTCAGCATGTCTGAAGGTATTCTTGCCGCAATCCATATAAGCAAAATTATCAGTATGAAGATGAATTCCGACATAAAGCGCAGATATTGCCCATAGTAACAGTAAAGGTATTCATATATTTCACCAAAACATTTTGTTGCATATAACGTAATAAAGGCTCCATGGATACATATATCGTTCACCAATCCACACCACAACCTGTTTGATTTTTCGGCACTGTCGCTCTTTCGGATCAAGATAAAATCTTCCACTATGGAATATACGGCAGAGATTGCCAGACATCCCAATACAATCCAGTATACTACAATTTCATTCATAACGCTATCGAATTATTTACTTGGTTTCCAGTATGACTGCCGTAATATTATCTTTCCCTCCGGCAAGATTGGCCCGGTTGATCAGCGCCTCAACCTTTTGTTGCTGGTTGCCCTCTTGTGCCAATACCTTCATAATTTCAGTCGAAGCAATCATGTCATATAATCCATCGGAGCAGATCAGATATTGCGTATCAGTTTCAATCGGGAAACTCAAATCCATCATGTAGGTTGTATTCCAATCAAGTCGTGAATTACCGATAAACCGGGTGATAATGTTGCGCCGAGGGTGAGACATGGCCTCTTTTTCCGACAAGACTCCGGCATCCTCCTGAAGCCCTACCAACGAATGATCCCGCGAGAGTTTGGTCAGCACGCCGTTTTTGTATTTATACAAGCGTGTATCCCCGACATGGCACATACATGCCAAGTGCTGCTCCAGGTCAAACAATACGGCGGTCAACACGCAGCCCATACTGCTCAGCCGGGGATTCTGCTGTTGCGAAACAATCGCATTATTGGCATGGATAACCGCCTGTCAATACATCCTTTCCCAAATCCCTTTCCGGAGAGTCCCTCAGATAATCGGAGATGCACTTACAGGCAAGATAGGAGGCGACTTCACCGCCTTCATATCCGCCGATTCCATCCGCAACGACAGCGATGACATACCGTCCTTGCTGTTCAAGGAGATACGCATCCTCATTATTCTCTCTGCAACGCCCGGGGTCGGTCAGCCCATAGTAAGATAATTGGCTCATGGCAGATCATTCCCTCCTTTGTTTGATTGTTCAATCTGTTTTCCAATGATTTCTTTTACCTGCGTATATGAAACAGGCGTGAAATCATTGTTGTCAACACCCACATCGTATTGTGTCGGAAAAAGCAGCTTCAGCCGTGCGGCATCATTGCCCGTGTGATTCCGGTTGGTATGCACATGCCCGAACAGTTGCCAAACTCCGTCATACGAGCCTTCGTAACAAAGGAACGGATAGTGATTCAGATAGATCTTCTGGTTGTCCACCTCGATCTGCATCTGCATCGCCTTCGTCTCGAACCTTTCCGCATAACTTTTCCGAAAGTTTCTCAAATCGTGGTTCCCGAGTATCAAGTGAATCTTCCCATTCAACCTGTCAAGAACACGATTCCACTTTCCGGAATCCCCCAGACAAAAGTCACCGAGATGAAACACGATATCGTCTGCTGCGACGACCTTGTTCCAATTTGCAATCAGCGTCTCATTCATATCCTCGATGTTTTTGAATGGCCTATTGCAGAACTCGATGATATTTGCATGATAGAAGTGGGTATCGGATGTGAAAAACACATTTCTTCCGTCTAATCTATAATTCATTTTTTCGTTCCTTGTCGTTTGCTATTTTTTATTGTGAGCGGAATATATAAAATTACAGATAATTTTTGATAGCCGGTCAATTTCTTGGATAAAATTAACCTATATTTTAATTGCAGACAACCTATACATGACTCTCATCTGCAATTTTTGAATTTTTAAGGATAATGTTAATCACAAGTTAGTCTGATTTTAAATTATCTCATATATCTACCACGATCGCTGTCTGTATTCTCGATATTTCTGATTGAATAAAGTGCAGGAATATTTTTAGAAATACAGATAATAAGTTTACTAGAATATATGTGTCATGTTTGCTACTATTATGTTACTTAAATTGGCGATATACACAGTTATATCATCGACAATAAGTAATTTAAGCATATAGCCAATGTATGAGCCTAATACCCCACTCGCCTTTCGGCGGCGGGAGGGCTGCCACACAATCTGCAAGCAGGGGCAGTCTCGTTATTCAATGCTGGACTGATTATAAAGTGGCAAACAGGTTGGTATATTCCGACGCAGAATTACCATCTGAGTTCCTCCGGCAACACGCACGTCTGTTAAGCAATATAAGGGGAACAGAAAGAAGAAACGGGAACCGTTATCCGAATCGGGCAGCATATTCCAGCAGCCTATTCAGAGATATTTTTCATTGGCGGGAGGTCAATCCTATAGACGACTTGTTCCTTTTATATAAGGCGGTAAAAGCCCTTATTTGGATCAAACTTTCGCCGCCGATTTCCTTTCAATTGTTTACTTGAAAATGGTTTAGTTTAGTTTTTCTCCCTTATATATAGATACTAAAGTAAACTAAAATATATATGGCCGCTCCGGTACAAAGGACTATTCATGTTTCAGTCGAATAATCCGTTTACCAAATTGACCGCATTGTCCTTTTTCTGATTGACGATTTTGGCGTATACCTGTGTC
>ERZ824600.4977-NODE-4977-length-11240-cov-7.400715_pt1 | contig 11240 bp, 6 predicted proteins | sample MGYA00519933_ERZ824600 | MGnify/ENA primary metagenome ERZ824600 (study PRJEB31778, sample SAMEA3449178) | human gut metagenome | biome: human gut; feature: human-associated habitat; material: faeces | place: United Kingdom | collected 2010/2012 ... | reverse complement strand
ATGGTCAGCCCTGTGGTCAACCGCACTTCTTTGTATATGCCGCCAGCCTGTTTCAATCCTGTCTGTGACACAAACTGTGGTCAAAATCCAAGCCCGAAGAATCAGCTTTTGCGACGCAGTAGACAAAGAAAAGGGATGTGAAAAATCCGGCTGTGACTTTGAATCAGGCTTGCAATTCCGTGCGCATATAATCGGATACAACGCCACGAAAGCCAAAGCAATGTTGCCTATTTTTCAATCAGATCTTCCACCGTGCAACCGAGCGATTTTGCAAGGCGATACACGGTCTCGACACTTGCTTTATTGATGTCCTTGTTGCGCTGCTCATACATTTGAACAGAGCGAAGACTGACGTCTGCTTTTTTTGCAAGCTCCGCTTGTGTGCATCCGTATGCGGTGCGGATACGTTTCAAATTGGTTTCCGCGTAGTATGCGCGTATTCGCTTGTCAACGACATCAACGAATTTTGTAATGTCTGCTTCGTGAAGAGGATGATACATTTGCAGCAGGTCGTCATAAGAGAAAACCCTGAAGATTTCGCTGTATTTTCTGCCCGAATACCATTGATAGTAGGCAACAGCCCAACCGATCCAGTATTCTTTTGAACGGTCGAGCCGTTCTTTTTGTTTTTGGGAAAGCTCTTTGCCCGTCGTTTCAGATATGATTTCGGAGGCAATCTCAATTCCGCTCATTCCCGCAAGGGCAGCGGGCTCTCCGTTTTCCATACGACCGGAGACAGTGCTTGCCGAAAATAGTTTGATAAAATCGTTGCCGGCAATGCCGCAGGTATTGATGGCGTAATCGAAGGCATCACCCAACACGGACTGTGCTTTATTCAGATATATTTCTTGGTATGCGCGAGTCATCGTTTGTAATCCCTCCTCTTATAATATCCTGTATATACAAGCCGTCGCTTTCTTCCTCAAGCAGCTCAAGGTACAGTCGGTTCGCCTCATCATCTCTTGCCTTGCGGAGAACATAAAACTCTTCTTTTTCGGCAACGTCGAACCCCTCAAATCGAATGCGGGAAAAAGCGAATTGCGATTTGAGAACAATCTGTTCGCCGAGCTTTCCGAGCTTCATTGCAGCTGCAAGCTGTTCAACGGAAATTGCATTGTTCAGAAAGGATTCCGCATAATCAAAATATGAGTCATCCGCACGGTAGCCGGTAACGATATCGAAAGCATTTACGTTTATGCCGAAATTGTCAATCAGATATTTTTTCGCTCTTCTTGCAATGGGCGTCCTGATTGAGAACAGGCGATGCTCGACAAGAACGGCGATCCAGTTGAGAATGGTGTAATCGGGGCTGTTCAGATTCAGGATCTTCATATATTCGGTATCCAATGTATAACGATTGCAGAAGCCGTCTCTTAAAGAAGAAACCGCCCACTCTTTCGCAAGATTTTCGGTTTCGGTGCAGTAAAATCCGAGCCCGAAATCATTATTTCTTTTGCCCTCACCGAAAGAGGGTGCTTCTATGACTTTTTCCGAGCCGTGAAATAAGGTGATTATTTTGTTCATATAAGGCTACCTCCGACTATCTTCGCCTATATTGTATCACCAAAGCGATAATTTGTCAAGCGATTGCAAGAAAAAAATATCACCAAAGTGATATTTTAGAAGATATGGCTTCGGGAATGACAGTTAATCGTCCGATCCTTTCGCAAGTTCCGTAAAAGCATCGCGGTATTCCTCAAGAATCCGTTTTGCCGTATTGTCGATAATATCGTCCGTTTCTGATTCCAGTTTGTTGCCTTCTTCTGCATCTGAATAGTACGCCTTTCCGTCATCAAGCCGGAGGCAAGCCAAACGACCTATGTATTCTCCGGGAACTTTACATGTTGGAAAGCCACTACCGCAGTCTGTTCCGATCATTTTGCCGTGAGGACTTATCCATATCTCCGGCGGATTTTTACTTTGATATTCACATGTCGGCGTATGACCGAAAATGAGCGTGTAATCCATACTTTCTAATTTTTCTTCCGTTCCTTTGAGTCTGTGCCAGACACAGAATTCTTTGAGACTGTCATAATACCATCCACCGCTTGTCGCAAAAAACTCTTCGGGTGCACCGTGGACGAGCTTATAATATATGTCGTTCACCTGGATGTCAAATGATAGGGGAAGCGATTTCAGAAAGGACAAAATCGCCTCCTGAGTCTCTGCATGACAGCGGTTGAAAGCATCAAGCGTGACTTTCCCGCCGTTCTTCATCCATAACCGTTTCGCACGGTAATAGTTGGTTCCGTTCGCCGTCTGCTTGCAGAGCGTATTCAGCATCATATACTCGTGATTGCCGAGCAACATCCGGATGTTCGCCTTTTTCATGATGTATTTCAGAATTTTAATTCCGTCAGGGTGCCTGTCGATTACATCACCGAGGATATATAACGTATCATTTTTCCGAAGCCGGATCTGCCTCATGACGGAACGGAAAAACGGAAGATTCCCGTGAATATCGGACATCACATAGACCATCGTTTTGCATCTCCTTCTTTGGGACATGTATGCTTATTCATGATATTATACACCTTGTCCGCTCCGGTGTGAATAATCGGGAGGTTAAGAAGATAACCCGCAGGATGAATTAACGCAAATAAATATCTGTGGTGCGCTCTGTTCCCGAGTTTTTGAACTTTATTTCGCTTTATCAGAGCATCAGCACGCAAAAAAATCGAAGTTCTTTGAATTTATTCTGTTTTCCCCTTGCAATTTGTCGGAAATTATTGTATACTGTAAAAGTACAAATCTATCCATATATGAGGTTGAAAATGGCTGCAAGCTATAAAAAATTATTCAAACTGCTGATTGACCGCGACATGAAAAGCAAGGAGCTCGCCGCAAAGGCGGGAATCAGCCCGGCAACGCTCGCAAAAATGAAAAAAGACGGTGCAACCGTATCAAGCGACGTGCTCGTGAAAATCTGCACGGCACTCGGTTGCACGATGGATGATATAGTGGAGATTGTGCCGAATAATAATAGGGATTGATTGAGAAAGGACAACAGTCATGCTGCGCAACGGTTTATATGAACAGGTGATCAATAAAGCACTGGAAGGCGAGCTTGCCACGACTGACAAGCTTGTGGAGACTGCGCCGATTGACGGTGGAGAATCTTCCAAAGTGCTTTCCAAATACATAGCCGAGATCATTGAAAAAGGACTTGATAATGTGCGTGATAGCGGAGGGGCACTTGCTGATCAGGTGGAGCTTGTCAATAAAATCGTTGCGACAATTATGACCGAGACCAAAGAAGCTGAATTTGATTCCATGGCAGTGGCAAAACGCGCAGAACAACTTCTTGCGTTATTTGACAAAAAAGATAACGCGTTTGCCTTGAATGAAAAAGCAGAAATCGTTCGCCCGGAAACTTCAATTGCGCAAAGCTCGCTGTTTACGGGAGCCATTCACGAGCCGCAGATGTTTACCGAGCTGAAAAAGGAGATCGTCTCGGCAGATCGCATTGATATGCTTGTTTCCTTCATCAAATGGAGCGGCCTTCGACTGATCATAGATGAGCTTACTGCATTTACACAAAGGGGCGGCGAACTACGTATTAATACAACTTCGTATATGGGTGCGACTGATGTTAAAGCCGTTGAAGAGTTGAGTCATCTGCCGAATGCGAAAATAAAGGTCAGTTATGATACCAAACGCACACGCCTCCACGCAAAGTCTTATGTTTTTTATCGCAATACCGGATTTACAACTGCATACGTTGGTTCTTCCAACCTATCCAATGCGGCTATTTCTTCCGGGCTTGAATGGAATGTAAAAGTTACAAAGAAAGACCTCCCTGAAACGATTGATAAGATTGTTGCAACATTTGAGAGCTACTGGAATTCCAGAGAATTTGAATATTATAACGAGGGGCAGAGAGAACGCCTTTCTCGTGCGTTGAAAGCGGAAAAGTATTTTGATAGCAACAATGCCGAAACGTACACCTTTGACATTACACCATATTCCTATCAGCAGGAGATTCTTGATAAACTTGAAGCAGAACGTACCGTGCGCGGACAATATCGAAACCTTGTTGTAGCGGCTACGGGCACGGGAAAAACGGTCATTTCCGCATTTGACTATAAGCGTTTTCGCAAGCAAAATCCGAATCAACCTTGCCGTTTGCTTTTCATTGCACACAGAGAAGAAATTTTGAAGCAAAGTATGTATACTTTCCGTGGCGTTTTGAAGGATCAGAATTTTGGGGAGATGTTTGTCGGCGCTTATGTGCCGGAGAGTATTGATAATCTGTTCATGTCCATTCAAACTTTTAATTCGCAGGATTTCACAAGCAAGACAAGCCCGGAGTTTTACGATTACATTGTGGTGGATGAGTTTCACCATGCTGCGGCTCCGACCTATCAAAAACTGTTGTCTTACTATAAGCCGAAAATTCTTCTCGGACTGACAGCCACTCCGGAACGTATGGACGGAAAGAGTATTACAGAGTATTTCAACAACCGTATTGCGGCAGAAATTCGTTTGCCGGAGGCCATTGACAGAAAGTTGCTTTGCCCGTTCCAGTATTTCGGGGTAACGGATACTGTTGATTTGAGTGATCTCAAATGGGTGCGTGGCGGGTATGATAAGAGTGAACTGTCAAAGCTCTACACATTCAGCGGAATGATTGCCAACCGTCGCGCAGATGCGGTGATTTCTTCACTTCTCAAATATGTAACCGACATTGATGATGTGAAAGGACTCGGATTCTGCGTTTCGGTAGAACATGCAGAATTCATGTCAGGATATTTCAACGCACATCATATTCCGGCAATGTTTTTGACCGGTGCATCCCCGGATGAGGAACGAAACAATGCGAAAAAGAAACTGGTTAGCGGTGAAGTAAGGTTCATTTTTGTAGTAGATATTTATAACGAGGGCGTAGATATTCCCGAGGTCAATACCGTGCTATTTTTGCGTCCTACCGAATCACTGACAATTTTCTTGCAACAGCTTGGGCGCGGATTGCGCTTGGCAGAGGGAAAAGAGTGCCTGACGGTGCTTGATTTTATTGGTCAGGCAAATAAAAAATACAATTTTGAAGATAAGTTTGCAGCATTGCTTTCGGGTGAGTCGGGCAATGTACAAAAAGAAATCAAAGACGGATTTATATCGGTTCCGAAGGGCTGTTATATCCAGTTGGAAAAGAAGGCTGCTAAATACATTCTTGACAATATTCGTGCCTCTTTCGGTATGCGTGCCGGATTGGTTTCGCGTATCGCAACCTTCACGGAAGATTCGGGAAAAGCATTAACACTCGAGAACTTTTTGGATTATTACCATCTTGATATACGCAGCATTTATGTAAAAGATAGCTTTTCTCGCCTTTCTGTATGGGCGGGTGTAAAAGATGATTTTAAGGAAACATTGGAAGAAACTATGGCAAAGGCATTTGCGCGCCTTGCTGTGATTGATTCGCGACGCTGGATTGCCTTTTTGCTTGATATTTTGCCTCGACTTGTGGACGTGGATTTTGATCAGCTTTCCGATGAGAAAAAGAGAATGCTGCAAATGTTCTATGTCACCGTGTGGGGTGAAACTGCGAGTGACTGGAACAGTGATAAGGTGCTTGAAAATCTCTATAATCTTGCCGATAGTCCGGTTATGCTCAGTGAGCTGATTGCACTTTTGCAATATCGCTTCAATCATATTGATTTCATCGATGAACCTGTAAATCTCGGCTTTGCTTGTCCGCTGGACTTGCATTGTACTTACACGCGCGATCAGATTCTCGTGGCAATGGATTTTATGAAACCAAATACTGTTCGTGAGGGCGTTAAATACCTGCCGGAAAAGAAAGCGGATATTTTCTTTGTAACGCTGAATAAATCGGATAAGGACTATTCACCTACGACTATGTACAACGATTATTCTATCAGTGAAACGCTGTTCCATTGGCAGAGTCAAAGCACCACATCTGCCGATTCCGCAACGGGAAGGCGCTATATTCATCACAAGGAGAGCGGCAATCGAATTCTTCTGTTCGTCCGTGAATTCAAATCTGATCGTAATTTCGGCGGCGCCGGTGCCTATACCTTTCTCGGCACGGCAAACTATGTGAAACACGATGGTTCGAGACCGATGAATATTACTTGGAAACTGGATCGTCCCATTCCGGCAAAGTTTTTGAAGAAGACAAATAAGTTGATTGGATAAAGGAGACACCATGACAAAATCCATCGTATATATTGACAGTGAAATCGGAATTGATGACAAAAGAATAAAAGATCTGGGAGCGATAAAGAATGATCGTTCTTCTTTTCACTCGCCGTCTTTACGGGATTTCTATGCCTTTATATCTGATGCAGATTTTGTCTGTGGACATAATATTGTTCATCACGATCTTGCATATCTGACTCCTCATTTTGAAAAGCCGCTTCGGTGTGAACCGGTTGATACACTCTATCTGTCACCACTTCTTTTTCCGTGCCGCCCCTATCATAAGCTTGTTAAAGATGACAAATTGCAGGTCGATCAACTTAACAATCCGCTAAATGACGCAGAGAAGGCAATGCAACTTTTGGCGGATGAAGTGAATGCATTTCAGCGGCTTTCATCAAAGGTGAAGCAGATATATTGTTGCCTTTTGTACGACAAATCGGAATTCAAAGGCTTTTTTGATTATGTAGGATTTGTTCCATATCATTCAAATGTGCCTAAACTCATTCGGGAAGAATATGATGGAAAAATCTGTGCTAACGCCAATGTAGAGTTGATAGTTCGGCACTATCCCGTCGAGCTTGCCTATGCACTTGCATTGATCGGTGCTGCGGATTATCATTCGGTTACGCCACCATGGCTGACAAGAAATTACCCCAAAATCGATAACGTTGTAAAATATCTTTGCCATACACCGTGCCAGAATGGCTGTGCGTATTGCCATGACAGACTGAATATTTATAAAAAGCTCAAACAGTTTTTCGGCTATGATAAATTTCGCACGTATGCCGGAGAACCGTTACAGGAACGGGCAGCCCAGGCAGCGGTTGACGGAAAATCCTTGCTTGCCGTTTTCCCGACCGGAGGGGGAAAATCCATTACATTTCAGTTGCCGGCACTGATGGCAGGCGAATGTGCGCACGGGCTTACTGTCGTGATCTCTCCGCTTCAGTCATTGATGAAAGACCAGGTGGACAATCTGAACGAAAAAGGGCTTGTCGATGCTGTAACTGTAAATGGATTGCTCAGTCCTATTGAACGTGCCGAGGCACTTGACCGTGTTGCAAACGGACTTGCTACACTTTTGTATATTTCGCCGGAACAGCTCCGTTCCCGCACGATCGAAAAATTATTACTTTCCCGCAATGTGGTTCGATTTGTAATCGACGAGGCTCATTGTTTTTCAGCATGGGGACAGGATTTTCGCGTGGATTACCTGTATATCGGAGATTTTATCCGTGAATATCAGAAGAAAAAGCAGTTACGGAATCCGATTCCCGTATCTTGCTTTACTGCCACGGCAAAACAAAAGGTCATTACAGATATCTGCGATTATTTCCGTGTAAAACTTGGCTTGGCGCTTGAACTTTTCACATCGACCGCAGACCGCGAAAATCTGCACTATACTGTGCTTTTTAAGGAAACGGAAGAAGAAAAATACAACGCCCTTCGTTCATTGATTGCACAGAAGAATTGCCCGACGATTGTATATGTTTCCCGCACAAGACGCACGATTCAGCTCGCAGAAAAATTGACGAGCGATGGCTTTCCGGCAAAACCTTTCAACGGGAAAATGGACTCTAATGAGAAAATCACAAATCAAGAAGCGTTTATAAACAATCAGGTGAAAATCATTGTTGCCACCTCTGCTTTCGGTATGGGCGTTGATAAAAAAGACGTCAAGCTGGTTATTCACTATGATATTTCCGATTCGCTTGAAAACTATGTTCAGGAAGCAGGGCGTGCCGGACGGGATCCGAGCTTGCTTGCAGAGTGTTATGTTCTGTTCAATGATAATGATTTGGACAAGCACTTCATGCTACTCAACCAAACGAAGCTCAGTATCAGTGAGATTCAGCAGGTTTGGAAAGCGCTCAAGGATATGACCCGTGAAAAGCCATGGGTTTGTTGTTCTGCTCTTGAGATTGCAAGATATGCGGGGTGGGATGACTCGGTAAACGAGATCGAAACACGTGTAAAAACTGCTGTGGCTGCTTTGGAAAATGCCGGCTACGTTAAGCGCGGTATGAATGTGCCGCACGTATATGCCACAAGCATTCTCGTAAAAGATATGGCAGAAGCGTCTTTCAAAATTGAGCGTTCGCCCGTTTTTAATGGTAAACAAAAAGAAAATGCCAAAAGAATAATAAAATCTCTGATATCCAGCAGAAGTATTGCTGATGCCGGAAACGATGATGCAGAATCACGCGTCGATTACCTTGCGGATATTCTCGGCATTCCAAAAGAGGATGTGGTCACTTCAATCAATCTGATGCGGCAGGAAGGGCTTCTTGCCGACAGCATGGATATGTCGGCATACATTCTGAAAACGGATACAGAAAACCGTTCTGCGCAAATTTTGAACCGATTTGCAAAACTGGAAGAATTTCTTTTGAACCGAATAGCGGAGCAGGGCGCAGATTATTCATTGAAGGAATTAAATGAAGCGGCTTTTGCGGAAGGTGTTACAAGTTCATCGGTCAAAAACATTCGCACTCTGCTTTATTATCTTACGATAAAAGGCTATATTTCAAAAGGCAGCAGAGATGTCGATCCGGATAATGATTCATCTGAACCGAATCAACATGCGCTGATTACGCCAACGATGGATATTCCGAAGTTGCTTGATAAATTCCATCGCAGACTTGACATCTGTCATTTCCTTGTCGAATATTTTTATGATACGGCGCAGACCGTCATCGATGCCCAGAGCGATATGGCTCCCGTGCAGTTTTCTCTTGTGGACGTATGGAGAAAATACAAAGAAACGCCGAGGCTTGATGTCGGTATTGCGGAAACGAGCCTTGTCGACGTGGAGGATGCATTGCTTTACCTTTCAAAAATCGGCTCCATGAAATTGGAGGGCGGATTTTTGGTTCTTTATAACGGCATGGAGGTCAAGCGTTTGATTCTTGACAACAAAATCCGTTATAAGGCAGAAGACTATCGTTCTCTTAGTGAATATTACAAGCAAAAAATTCAGCAAATTCATATTGTCGGCGAATACGCAAATTTGATGGTCAAGGACTATGATGCCGCTTTGCAATTTGTGCACGATTATTTCGGAATGGATTTTAAGCGTTTCATTGCAAAGTATTTCAAAGGAGAACGCGCAAAAGAAATCAATCGAAATATCACACCCGAGAAATATCATCAGCTTTTCGGCGAGCTTTCCGATCAGCAGGCAGAAATTATCAACGACTCCGATTCACGATATATCGTAGTAGCGGCAGGCCCGGGAAGCGGAAAAACAAGAGTGCTTGTGCATAAGCTTGCATCATTGCTTCTTTTGGAGGATGTCAAGCATGAACAACTGTTGATGGTAACCTTTTCCCGTGCAGCGGCGACCGAATTTAAAAAGCGACTTATTACTTTGATTGGCAATGCCGCAAACTTTGTTGAGATCAAAACTTTCCATTCCTACTGCTTTGATTTGCTCGGAAAGATTGGGAGTCTTGACGGTGTAGAAAATGTCGTGCACGACGCTGCTCAAATGATTGCAAACGGCGAGGTGGAGCAAGGCAAGATTACCAAAAGTGTTCTCGTTATTGATGAAGCACAGGACATGGATGCAAATGAATTTGCTCTGATACGTGCTCTGATGCAAAATAATGACGATATGCGGGTGATTGCCGTAGGCGATGACGATCAGAATATATATGAATTCAGGGGTTCGGATTCTGCCCATATGCAAAGGCTGATTGATGAATACGGAGCCACACGGTATGAGCTTGTCGAGAATTATCGCAGTAAAGCTAATATAGTAGCACTTGCCAATCGATTTGCCGAGAGTATCAGCCATCGCATGAAGCAGCATCCTATTGAGGCAGTACAAAATGAAAACGGAACGGTACAGATCATAAGGCATACTTCCGACAATATGGAAGAGGCCATTGTCCGGCAAATCATAGAACAATATCACGGTGGAAAAGTCTGTGTGCTAACAGGGACAAATGAAGAGGCTTTGCGCGTCATGGGACTTCTCCTGAAAAACGGCGTCCGAGCAAAACTGATTCAATCTCTTGACGGTTTTCGGCTATACAATCTTGCCGAAGTGCGATTTTTCCTGCGCTGCATCGACAGAGACTTAAAAACGCCGGTGATTGGAAATGACTTGTGGAACAAGGCAAAAGAAGAACTTGCACGTGTTTATTCGGATAGTATATGCCTTGAAAATCTTGCGAATATGATTTCGGAATTTGAAAAGGTCAATACATACAGTAAATACCGTACAGATCTTGAGGAATTCATAAAAGAATCGCAGTTCGAAGATTTTTATACCGACGATCGTGAGACGGTATTTGTTTCCACCATTCACAAATCCAAGGGCAGAGAGTTTGACAGCGTTTGGCTACTTCTGAATCATACTGTATTACGCGACGATGCCGAACGGCGAAAGTTGTATGTCGGTATGACGAGAGCTAAGGACAACCTATATATTCATTGCAACAACGGCATATTTGATACATACCAAATCAGCGGTGTCGATCAGTTTGTTGATGAAGAACAGTATCCGGAACCGCAAGAGATCACGCTACAATTGACACATAAGGACGTTGTTCTTGACTTTTTCAAAGACAAAAAAGAGATTATATTCAAGTTGCATAGTGGGATGCCGTTGTCCATAAAAGACGAGTTTTTGTATGCGGAACTTGACGGACGTACTGTTAAAGTTGCAAAATTGTCAAAGGCACGTATGTTGGAACTTGAGAATCTGTCGGCAAAAGGATACCGTCCGTGCCGTGGTGAAGTGCGGTTTGTTGTAGCATGGAAAGGTGAAAGCGACATAGAAGAAACGGCAGTTTTACTCCCCAACCTGCATTTTAAGAAAGATTGATGAGATGATAAAAATCATGTTCGTCTGCCACGGCAGGATTTACCGGGCATGATGAAAAATCTCAAATCGTCTCATAAGCCCCGTTTTTAAGCGTTTTTTGTGTTTCAATCTCAAATTTACCAAAGATTTACCAATATTTCTGGAGAGTCAGACTTGCAAAAAAATGAGCCAGAATGAGGAGATTAAAACATGAGCGAATTGAAACCAAGAATAACGGAAAACGGAATTGATTATATCCTTG
>ERZ824600.4975-NODE-4975-length-11242-cov-10.493340_pt1 | contig 11242 bp, 9 predicted proteins | sample MGYA00519933_ERZ824600 | MGnify/ENA primary metagenome ERZ824600 (study PRJEB31778, sample SAMEA3449178) | human gut metagenome | biome: human gut; feature: human-associated habitat; material: faeces | place: United Kingdom | collected 2010/2012 ... | reverse complement strand
AGAAGCTGGGTACCACGCTGAATGTCTTCAGCACCCTGAACCAGGAGGTTCAGAATGTCGTCGGTGAGATTAACGTGATCTCCGAAGAGCTGGATCATATCGAAGCATACCGGACAGATGTAGCGGACAAGATCGACAGTCTGACCGAGATCTCCCAGAATAATGCAGCCAGCACCGAGGAGACGGCGGCGACGATGGATCAGCTGTCAGAGATCGTGGAGGATTGCCGGAAGGCCACCGTACAGCTGAATGTGATCGCAGACGAGCTCAATGCGAATGCAAAGAAGTTCCAGATCTAGGAAGCCGGGGACATTACGGGATACACGAAGAATATGGGGGCACTGCTGCAGATATTTGCGGCAGTGCCTTTTCTGGAAAGGAGAGACCTGTGGAAGATACAGCCATACTGGATCTCTACTGGGCGCGGGACGAGCGCGCTATTACAGAGACACAGAAATCCTATGGAAAATACTGTTACAGCATCGCTTACCATATTTTACATGACAGGGAAGACACGGAGGAGTGCTTAAACGATACGTGGATGCGGGCATGGAATGCCATACCTCCGAAAAAACCGAACCGGCTGGAACTGTTTTTGGGAACAATCACCCGCAATTTATCGTTTGATAGATGGAAGACAAAGAATGCAAAAAAACGGGGAAACGGACTCATGGATACCACGCTGGATGAACTGGCGGAGTGTATTCCCGCAGCCCACGATACGGAAAGCATTGTGGAAGCAGCGGAGTTAGAGCGGAGCATCAATGCTTTCCTGCATACGCTCTCCGAACAGGAATGTAATGTTTTTTTACGAAGGTACTGGTTCGTGGAGGAGTATGCCCAGATTGCAGAGCGTTATGGCATGAATCTGAATACGGTGAAGACATCCCTGTTCCGCACGAGGAAAAAGCTGCAGAAATATCTGGAACAGCAGGGAATTGTCTTGTAAGAGGAAGAGAAGATGAGCGAGCAAAACAGAGAAAAAGAAGAAAGATTGTTCCGTGCCCTGTCTGGTGTAGAGGAGGAATTACTGCATCGGAGTGAACAGAATGAAGGTGTGGAAAAGCGGAAAGCAAATGGAAAAATACGCAGATTTCCGCTATACTATGTGTCCCGCATTGCGGCAGCCTGTCTTTGCTTCGTGGTGGCGGGAGTGTTGTACGTGACAATGAGCAGTACCAAAATGGCAGACAGCACCGGTACGGATACAGCAGCACCGCAGTCAGCATACAGCGCAGGCGCAGATGGTGCGGCACCGGCGGAAGATTTTGCAATGGCGCAGGCAGAGAATACCGCAATAGAAGCGGAAATGGCAGAAACTGTCGCAGATATGCCGGAAGGTGCCGTGGCAGAGGTGACGGCAGGCACGGATGGCGCTGTTACAGGGAATCTGCAGGCGGCACAAAACAATGACAGCATGGATGAGAAGCAGAGAAGCCAGCCCGCTGTAAGCGGCAATGAGGCGTCCGGAGCAGAGGACAGCACGGAAGAAGCAGAACAAGATCAGGAAGAGATACTTATAGAAAAGCAGAAGAGCCCCTCCTTAGAGAAAATGAAAACGAAAGGACAACAATAAGCAATGAGTACGATAGAGAAACATGACATGACTCAGGGCAAGATACTGTTGCCTTTAGTATCGTTTACGATTCCCCTGGTACTGGGCAATCTGTTTCAGCTGACCTACAACGCTGCGGACTCCGTGATCGTAGGAAAATACGTGGGAGAGCAGGCACTGGCAGCAGTGGGAACTTCCACGCCGATTATGAATATAGCGATTCTGCTGATCAGCGGAATGTGCATGGGAGCCAGCGTCTTAATGAGCTCCCAGTATGGTGCCAGGGATTATGATACCCTTTCGAAGCAGATCAGCACCACCATGCTGGCAGGCTGCGGATTCTCCGTTATATTTTCATTGCTCATGCTGCTATTGGCGACACCGGTGCTTCGACTGATCCGGGTACCGGAGACTGCGATTCCGGAAGCTGCGGTATATCTTCGGATCATTTTCCTGGGACTGATATTTACATTTATCTATAATTTCCTGGCGAACACCATGCGGGCGCTGGGAGACAGTAAGACACCGTTATATTTTCTGGTAACCAGTGCTTTTTTAAACATTTTCGGAGATCTGTTCTTCGTGGTGGTATTACGATGGGGCGTGGCGGGAAGTGCCATTGCCACAGTGTGCAGCGAGGGCCTGTGCTGCCTACTGTGCGGCATTTATATCAAGAAAAAGATTCCACTGTTATGCCTTGGGAAAAAGTGGTGTGTCTTCGATAAGAGCCTGCTTGGTAAGACTGTCAGCTACGGCAGCACCAGTGCCATGCAACAGGTATGCTTACAGCTGGGCAAGCTCATCATTCAGTCAGTAGTCAATACGCAGGGTGTGGCGGTTATGGCAGCATTTACCGCAGTGAACCGCGTGGATGATTTCGCCTATACACCGCAGCAGAACATCGGACATGCCATGACGACTTTCCTGGCGCAGAACAAGGGCGCCGGACATAAAGAACGCATGAAGAAAGGCTTTCAGACAGGATTGTTGATCGAGCTGGTCTATTCCATCGGTTTGTTTGCAGTGATCTGGGGTCTGGCCCCGCAGATCATGACTTTGTTCGCCGAGGACGGGGATGCACAGGTGGTATCTCTCGGAATCAGTTATCTGCACCTGATCTCCTGGATGTATATCCTGCCGGGGATGACCAACGGAATCCAGGGATTTTTCCGCGGCATCGGCGATCTGAAGGTGACACTGTACAGTACCTTTATGAATATGTTGGGCAGAGTGGTGGCAGTATTTGTAATGATCCGCCTGCTGCATATGGACTTCGAAAGCTTAGCGTGGGCGAATATGATCGGCTGGATCGTGATGCTATTGTTTGAAGTACCGTTATTAGTAAAGTCCATCCGCGGCGGCGAGTGCGGCTAGAAGAGGTAGTAATGAAGTATGGAAAAATAGTAGAAGGGAAATTTATTGACCGCCCCAACCGGTTTATTGCCCATGTGGAGATGCAGGGCAGACCGGAGACGGTACATGTGAAAAATACGGGGAGATGCAGGGAATTGCTCCTTCCGGGAGCGGCAGTACGGCTGGAGGTCTCGGATAATCCTTCCAGGAAAACGTTGTATGATCTGGTGGCGGTCTATAAGGAAAATATCGGCTGGATCAATATCGACAGCCAGGCACCGAATAAAGTGGTGAAAGAATGGCTGAAGAAGCAGGATTATGATTTGGTCAGACCGGAGTATACCTATGGCAATTCCCGTATCGACTTCTATATGGAAAAAGGGGAGAGGAAATACCTTCTGGAAGTGAAGGGCTGCACCCTGGAAATCGACGGGATCGGCTATTTCCCGGATGCACCTACTGAACGCGGTGTGAAACACCTGCGGGAACTGACACAGGCAGTAGAAGCGGGATATACCTGCATGGTCGCTTTCGTCATTCAGATGCAGGGCATCACCGAGGTCCGTCCCTACACCGCCATGCAGCCTGAGTTCGGCGTGGCATGGCAGCAGGCAGTGGACGCCGGAGTGCAGATGCTTTTTCTCCCGTGCCTCGTTGGTCGTGATAGCCTGCAGATAGTTGAGTGAATCCACGAACGCCCACGGCGAATGGAACATCACGCCTTGATGTCGCGTCTCCGGGTGTGAATTTTCTACGAAAAGTGATAAAGTGGTGTCCGCTTTCCCCCTGTCTTTCAACACTTTTCAAGAAAATATCAACACCCTCCGACAGACATCGCGGCATGACATTTCATTCGTCGTGGGCGTTCTGCGTCCTGGAAGCCTGTGAAAAACCAGTAGCCCCGGCAGGGTATAAGAATAAGCAGACCGTTTCTTATACCCTGCCAAGGGCTACGGAAGATTTACATTATTTCAACGGTATCATATCCGAATAGGACACATTCCCCTGGGAATCCTTCATGAAGAAGATGCACACGTAATTCTCCGGATGATCCAGCGGTTGCACCACGGTCCGATAGTCGGAGGTCAGATCCACCTCAAACCCCATCATCCATTTCGATTTCTCCCAGTCGAAGAAATCCAACAACTCCCCATTCTCATCCCGGGTCACGTAACTGCAACGTGCTGCCACGGACATATTCGCATAATCATCCAGATGGATCAGCTGCTTGCTGGCGCTTTGCACATCGTCGTCATCATCGCTTAAAGGAATCGCATTTCGGATAATACCATCCGGATACTCTTCATTTACCGCAATCTGCAGTTGCACAGCCTGGGATTCCCAATTGTCGAAATTCATCAGTACCACAAATGACAGATAACGATTCTCCACATCACTGATATCCGATTCCGTCAGGATCATAGGAATATCGGATATCCCCTCGTCATCTTCCATATACAGTGCATTGTTTTTATATGCCGCATGCAGAACCCCATTTTCATCCAAAGTCACGCGCTTACTGCCTTGAATGAACAGATACATATCGTCTGCCCTGGGATCTTCCTCTGCAGTGACATAACCTTCTTCCTTCGCCTTACAGAGAATATAATATCCGCCGGAAGCGAAGTTCTCCTGTTGCTCTGGAGTCAGCTGCAGAGTGATATCCGACTCATCATAAGTACCGTCATTTTCAGTAGTTACCGTGGTGGCAGCACTGGAGATCTGGCGGTCGGCTAACAGCGTGTCACCATTCTGAATCGCATAGAAATCCTGCAAAAATCTGGTGTAATTCGGAGCAAATTCAAGATAGTTAAGCATTTCAATGCAGGCATCCCGATAGTCCTCATCCGTCTGATAAGGATAACAGATAGAGATACCGCCGGCATTTTCCATATTGGTGTCGGAACAGACGATGCAGCGCTCCACAGCAGAGACAGCATCCCGCGCAGCCTGAGAACTATCTCCGAGAAGCTCTAACAGATGTAGAATATCTACCATGCCGTAATTCATATCGGAAGAGTAACTTCCGAAGTCTCTTACCCTGGCACGTTTACGCACCAGTCTGGGGAAACTTTTCACATCCAGAGAAGTATCCAGCTCTGCAAAATAAGTGTTCAGGGCATCCTCTGCTTCCGCATAGGCGTTCAGGTCAATGCAGGACAGGGTCAGATCGGAGTACAGATTGGGATATACATCAAAGACATACTCGCCGTAATCCATGTAGGCATCTATGATAGCTTCCCCCATCTGATCTCCGGGAACCGGATTACCGGACAGTTCAGACAGGAAGGAATAATTCCAGCCCCAGCCGGGCTCCGTCTCCTGGGAAGCAACCATATAATTGGCATAAGGTGCCAGTACGGAAGCTACCTCCAGGGAACTCATCAGGCAGGCATCGAAACCGATCCATTCCAGTTTCGTCTGATGGGCACCGACAGAATCTCCCAGGGCTTCCGCCAGCTCGTCCAGTGTCAGCAGATCATTATAGTTCTCATCCACACCATAGCCCAGGACCGGTCCGCCGCCATGATCCCAAAGGATCAGACTGTAAGAATCTGCGGGGAAGAAATCAAAGCAGTAATTTACAAAACTGCTCAATGTCAGGGGATTCCCCATATTTTCCGCCGGATAGGTATCCAGAGGGACAAATCCCTCATCCTTTAGCAAAAGCGTTGTACAGTCATCGCCGGATAATCCCCGGTCCTGCCACTTAGAGGCACCGCCCGCATAGACGATGACATTATTGTGAGCCGTGTCCACACCGGCGGCTTCCATTTCATTCATATCCAGGCTGGCATTACCGTAATAAGATTCCAGATCGGAGCCTACCATATAGATCATGACCGTTTCCACTGTTCCCACAGAATCCAGACTGCCATAATCTACCTGGGGCATCGGAGTGGCATCCGGCTCCTGATGATAAGTGCCGTGATGAGACGATTGTGATGAACTGCTTCCGGCATTTTCCGCATAGGACAGAAGCTGTGCAAATACTCCTATCGGAGTCGTCCGGACGCGGCACCCCGTAAGGAATACGGGAATCATTAACAGACACAGTAGTGTCCGCCATTTTTGTTTTGTATTTCTTTTCATAAAGACCTCCCTCATAGAGCGCAGAGTGCATAATGTACTTACAGATTTTATTATCACATGAAAAAACAGAGCAGTCAAATACTGTAACTGTTTACATCCGAGAAAAATTCCAGGAAGCACGGCGTATTGGATGGAAGTGATCGACTTCCCTTATATGCAGAAGGTGATCCGGAAGATATTCACACCATTTTCGACATTGCACAGGTGCCGGAAAAAATATCGGAAAAAATAAAAATCAGCATAAAAATACAAGATCCGGGTATTCTGTTATCAGGATCATAAATGAGGACAGATCAGGAGGAACAGAATGGAAACGCCGCATATGTCGAAAGATTCGGTACAACCGGATGCACAAGAGAAGCAGGAGTACGAACAGTATGTAAAAAGCGTCACCCCCACCCATAATCTGTGGGCACAGATGGGCAAAGCTTTCCTGACCGGAGGCATCATCTGCTGCATCGGGCAGGGGATCCTGAATTATACCGGAAATGTGATGGGGATGGATCCACAGACCTCCGGCAGCTGGTGCTCCTTGATCCTGGTGTTCGTATCGGTGGTGCTCACTGCACTTCACATTTATCCCAAGATTGCCAAATGGGGAGGTGCCGGAGCTCTGGTGCCAATCACCGGATTCGCCAATTCCGTGACGGCACCCGCGGTGGAATACCGGAAGGAAGGACAGGTATTCGGTATCGGCTGCAAGATCTTCACTATCGCCGGACCGGTAATATTGTATGGAATTTTTTCCAGCTGGGTGTTGGGACTTTTTTTATGGGTGTTGCAGATGTTCGGAATCAGTGCCGGCTGAGAGAGAAAGATATAGAAGCAGTCATTTCTATGTGGAAATGTCTGCTTTTTTGTAAGTGCGCCAGATGGTGCATGTTTCTGACATTTTATTTACAATCTGACATTGCAATGTTATATTAAAAAAGAAATTATCAGTAAGTCAATGTTTCTATGTGAAAGAATATAAATGATGTCGGGGCGGGTCCTAAGGTCTTTCCCCCACTTGTGAGCAAGCTCATATGGGCTTAGAACTTTTGAACCTGGCATCATATAAATACACCATTCATAAGGAGAGGTTACCATGCAGATAGGAAAAGAGATGGCGATTCCGTCCATTTTAAAGATCGGAAACGGGACATTAGGCAAAATCGGCGGTTATTTGAAGGCGGAGAATCTGGACCAGGTCGTATTATTTTTCGGCAACGGATTGATTGACATGTTCGGGGAACTGGTGATGAATTCCCTGAGGGAAGCTAAGGTGAATGTTTTAGAATATAATGAACTGGATACGGTGGATATTGACGACATCATCACGCTGGCGTTTGCCATTCCGAATAAGGCGAAGGCGGTGATCTCCATCGGCGGCGGCAAGGTCATTGATGCCGGGAAATATGCGGCGTTTTTGCGGAATCTCCCGTTCATCAGTGTGCCGACCTCCAGCTCCAGTGACGGCTTTTCCAGCGCCAGTGCATCCCTTCTGGTGCAGGGGAAGAGAACCAGCGTCCCCGCCAGACTGGCATATGGTATCATCGTGGACACTCAGGTGATCCGTACCGCTCCTGAGAAGTTCATCTACTCCGGCATCGGCGATATGATCTCCAAGATCACAGCACTCTACGACTGGATCTTTGAAGAGAAGGCAGGCTGTGGCGAAGTGAATGATTTTGCAGTCATGATTGCGAAGAAAGCGGTGAACAGCTTCGTCCGCACTCCTTATGAGAGCATCAAGGATGAATTGTTCTTAAAAGAACTGTTGGATTCCCTGGCTATGAGTGGTATCGCCAACGAGATCGCCGGAAGCAGTGCTCCCACCAGCGGCAGTGAGCATCTGATCTCTCATGCGCTGGATAAGATTCTGGAAGTACCGCAGTTACATGGTATTCAGGTAGGTATTGCCACCTACATTATGGCAAAGGTACAGGATCACCGTTATATTCGTGTCAGCACAGTGCTTCAGGATACCGGTTTCTGGGATTATGTGGAAACTTTACATATGAAGAAATCCGATTTCCTCAAAGCCATCGACATGGCTCCCACAATCAAGCCCCACCGCCATACCTACCTTCATGAGGAAAAGTACCGCGAAGCCGCGAAAAAACTGGTGTTGGAGGATGAAATACTGAATCGGGTACTGGAGGATTGAGTGTAAATTCCGGGATGACACAATCCATTGTTAAAATGATTTCCTGTGATAGGACACCCTGGAAATATGAGTGGCATGATAGCACGGCAGATAATTATTATGGGTCTATACAGAAAAATGTTGTTCTGAGATACTCAAGAGGGCAAACAAATTTTATAATTTGAAGCATATGGGTCTATGCAGAAAAAATATAGTCAGGGATACTTGATTTTGTAAAAATGAGTATCTGGAGGAGTATTTTTTCTGTATAGACCCATTTAACAAAATAAGACGATTAAAAAGTGAAAAAAATGGAACTCAGAAGAGAAAAAATCTGTATAGACCCACGAAAATTGAAACAATGACATTTGAACAAAACATGTAAGGAAGTTAGCGCAGGAAATAGTAATAGATCATTTTTTCCACAAGCTCCGTATTCAACGGATATGCCTGACTTTCATAGGTTGTAAGCAAGTGAACGGAAGGAAGAATGCCATGTGCAGCATAAAGCTGCTGTTTGGAAAAGGCATTTTGACGATATCCGGGGGAATCCATCAGACCAAAGTGTTCCCAATAATACAATTGTTCCGTTTTGGGATGAAGAATTGTGAAATCAGGATAAAATTTAATATCGCCGAGATTAAGGGCACATTCATAACGAAAAGGAATTTTGTTTGTATAAAGAAGCATGGCAATGATAGCTTCTGATTTTGAACGTACGCTGATACCGTTGACAGCTTTATAGATGAGATTTTCAGGATTTTTGGAATTGCGGTCGTAAGTCTCCTGCATCCAGGCCGTGTGTGAGGGGGATAATTGGAAATAGGAAGCTAACAATTCGCTATATCCGAGAGAAGCATCCTGTAATAATATGGAACTTTTTATTGCCTTTGGGCGATGTCTGTCATAGAAGGCGATAGCTTTTTTCTCCTGAAGTAATTCTTCCAGCAGGAAAGTGAGATATTTGCGTAGCGCCAATTGCTCAGCAAGTGCACGATCAGATTTAGGAATATATTTTTTAGAATGACCATCACTGGAATACCATTTGATATTTTCTCCATTATGTGAAATGATCAGTTTCCCATGAGGTAATTGATTCAACTGCTGTTGGATATCAGAGATTTTCTGTGTAAGATCAGTTCTGGTATGAATAAAATCGGAAAAAAATAAAGACATAAGAAACTCCTCCTTTGAGAAAATATAGAAAATAAAAGAAATAGTTATAGAAGACAGCTACATAATCAGATTAAAACAGATAAAGCGAGAATTGTAAAGGACTAATAGCAATTTATATAAAGTTTATATTTTTTTTCTTGCAAAGATAATAGATTGCGTTATAATGTTAGATGGCTAACAAAAAAAGTTAGTTATCTAACATTTTTTGCAAAATAACATTGAATGTACGTCTTTTCATGCTATGCTAAAATGCAGAATCTGATTTTAGCAGTTTATGGTTTGAAGTATATAGAAAAAAAGGAGGCAGAATGGACGAGAAAGATGTACTGACGAATCGTCAGCTTGGATTCGAGATCAAGGCCGCCAACAATATGATCCGTCGGAAGATGGAAGCAATTTTTGCTCAGCAGGATGGTCATGAACTTAACGGAATGCAGGGACCGCTTCTGGGATATTTGTACCATAAAAGCAGACAGGGAGATGTCTATCAAAAGGATGTGGAGAAGGAATTCAGAATCCGTAGATCCACGGCGACGGTGATGCTTCAGAGCCTGGAGCAGAAGGGATATCTCATCCGGGTAGCGTCGACGGAGGATGCCAGATTAAAAAGGATTCTTCTGACAGAGAAAGCGATCGAGCATCATAATCTGATCGAAGAGCAGATCCGGATTTTTAACCGGGAACTGGAAGCAGGGCTGACAGAAGAGGAAAAGGCAACATTTTTGTGTATTCTGGATAAAATGATGCAGAATCTGGGAATGGACGGAGAGTGTAACGTTAACGGATGCTCCCAACAGGCAGATCACCGAGCATTTATCAGAGTAGAAAAATCAGAAACAGCAAAGAAGCAGCCAAGAAATAAAAAAGAAGCAGCCAGGAAATAAAAAAAGAAACAGCCAAGAAATAAAAAAGAAGCAGTAAAGAAATAACGAGGAAATTACATAGAAATAATTTAAGAAGAAAAGCAGAAAGGAAATCAGCTATGATTAAAACATTAGCCAGACAGATCAAGGAATATAAGAGTGCTTCGATCGTCACTCCCATATTCATGATCCTGGAAGTAGCCATGGAAATGGTGATTCCGCTCCTGATGGCATCCATCATTGATGACGGTGTGCAGGCGGGAGATATGAAACATATTTTTGCCATCGGTTGTTACATGATCCTGGCAGCTATTGTCGGATTGTTCGCCGGTGTCATGGGTGGTAAATACGGTGCGAAAGCATCCACCGGTTTTGCCAGAAATTTAAGAGAGGCCATGTATGAGAACATTCAGACCTTCTCTTTCTCCAACATTGATAAGTTCTCCACGGCAGGACTGGTCACCCGTATGACCACGGATGTTACCAATATCCAGAACGCTTACCAGATGCTCTTACGTATGTGCTTCCGCGCACCGGTCAGCCTGATCTGTGCTATGCTGATGGCGTTCCTGATTAATGCAAGAGTGGCAAGTATTTATCTGGTGGCGGTAGTGTTCCTTGGAATCGTTATCATTTTTATTATGAGAGCAGTGTCCAAGTATTTCAGTGAAGTATTCAAGAAATACGATGATTTAAATGCCAGCGTACAGGAGAACGTAGCCGCACAGCGTGTGGTAAAGGCTTATGTGCGTGAGGACTATGAGATCGACAAGTTCCATAAGGCCAGCTACAACATCTACAAGATGTTCAAAAAAGCAGAATGTACCATGACTTATGTATGGCCGGTAATGCAGTTTACCGTATACGGCTGTATCCTTGGAATCAGCTGGCTTGGCGCTCACATGATCGTTGCCAGCCAGTTGACTACCGGTGAACTGATGAGCCTGCTGACCTATTGTATGACGATTCTGATGAACCTGATGATGTTAGCCATGATCTTCGTTATGATGACCATGAGCGCTGCCAGCGGAAAGCGTATCGCGGAAGTATTAAATGAAAAGGCGGACATCACCA
>ERZ824600.4974-NODE-4974-length-11245-cov-2.635925_pt1 | contig 11245 bp, 11 predicted proteins | sample MGYA00519933_ERZ824600 | MGnify/ENA primary metagenome ERZ824600 (study PRJEB31778, sample SAMEA3449178) | human gut metagenome | biome: human gut; feature: human-associated habitat; material: faeces | place: United Kingdom | collected 2010/2012 ... | reverse complement strand
CAAGATCATCGCTGACGGCGTGAAGGAACTGCGCAGCGAGTGGGGCAGCCGCTTTGACGAGAATAAGGCGACGGCCCTGAAGGCGTTCACGGCTCTGGACAAACGCATGGGCGGCCGCCTGGCCACGTCCATCGAAGGTCGTGACATGGCCAATAACCCCGTGTTCGTGCGGGCCTTCCATGAGATCGGCAAGCTGCTGTCCGAAGATGTTCTGTCCGGCGGCAGCGGTACCGCTCCCTCCGATGCCCGGGAGAGCGCGGTCGATACCTACAAGGGCATGTTCAAGGAGTAGTGACACATGGCTGTTGCACAGACGCTCAAAGAGATCGCCCTTGAGAAGGCGAAGAAGCGCCCGGAACTGGTGGACTACCTGACCGAGGAAGCCCCCATCCTGGCCCTGCTGAAATGGATCCCGGCCACCCACGGACTGTGGAACGTGGAAGAAGTGCTGGACAAGATCACCGGTGCCAGCTTCACCGATCTGGGCGCGCCGCTGCCCACCATGCAGGCCGAGACCCAGCTGCGCCAGACCTACGTCAGCCTGATGGGCGGCGAGATCGAGGTCAGCAAGGACAAGGCCGCGCAGTTCGGCGGTGCCAAGCAGTATTTTGCCCGTCGCGAGAATGCGTTCTACCGGCAGGCGGGCATGGACACCGAGCTGGCCATCTGGCGCGACTACTGGCGCAAGGCGGCCCTCAAGGACAGGCTGTTCACCTCCTGCAAGGGGACGGGCAGCACGCTTTCCTCCATCCTCGTGGTGCGTTTCGACCAGGAGATCAATGTGGGCATCTATGACCCCACGCAGTTCAACTCCGGCCGCCTGCTCGATCCCACGCCCATCAACGGCGGCAATCTGTACCACCTGCGTTCTCAGCCCGGTGTGACCGGCTACGGCGTGGAGTACCGCGGCCGCTTCGGCTGGCAGCTGCTCAAGCCGTCCAAGGCCGTCCATGCCTTGGTGAATATCGACATCAACGGTGAGACGCCCAAACTGCCCACGCTGGCCCAGATCGAGGACGCCATCGCCAAGATCCACGGCTCGGCCCAGAATACCATGATCTTCGGCCACCACCGCGTGGTGCAGCGCGTGTTCGGCGCCATCAAGCAGGCCGACATCATGTACGTCAATGGCGACAAGGACCTCCAGACCATCGTGGGCGCCATCAACGGCGTCAAGGTCGTGGGCTCCTACAACCTGCCCGACAGCAACGAAACGGCCGTGGCCTAAGGAGGAGGGAACATGTCTTTTTCCTACGGTTCCGAGAATCGCTGGTACGACCAGTTCTTCGAGAAGGGCAAAGCCATCAATGCCGCCGAATTCGTCTGCGCCAACGCCCTTGTCGTGGGCGAACATCACGGCGCCCTTGCCGTCACCGTCATGGCGGCCGGTGCGGTGAAAGTGGCAGCGGACAAGACCTTCAAGCTGACCCTGCAAGGCAGTGATACGGAAGACGGGCCGTTTGCCGACATCCCCGGTGCGCCCGAAGTGACCATCACCGGCACTACCAGTACGGGCACGTCCTTTGCCGACGGGGACATCCTCTGCAAGCTCGTGCTGCCGGACACCAAGCGCTACGTCAAGATCAAGGTCACGTCCGACACCACCAGCAGCGGCACGGTGGACGTCGTCCTTTCCTATCTGGCCCGCTAGCCGGGCCCTTTCGTGATGCGGTGGGGCCGTTCTGCCGCATCACGCCCTTTGTGGAGGCACCATGATACCAGTCCAGAAAGTCCTTGTCCGCTACACCGTCACGGCCGGTGTGCTGGAATACGCCGTGCCCTTTGCCCTGTACGGCACGGGAGACGTGAACGTCTCCTGGGCCGCTGCCGGGGATACGGAGACGCAGACCACGCTTGCGCCGGGTTCCGATTACAGCGTGACGGTCTTCCGGGACATGACGGGCGGCAAGGGGACGCTGGCAGACGGGAAAGTGCCTGCCGGTGCCACGCTGGCCATCGAGTCTGCCGTGCCCCTGACGCAGGAACTCGACCTTTCCAATACGGCCACTGTGGACACCGAAGCCACGGAAGGCCAGCTGGACCGCATGGTGCAGATGATCCAGCAACTGGGCGACGGCCTTTCGCGGGCGGTCAAAGTCAACGCTACGGACAGCAGCACACCGGAAGAACTTTTGGCCTCCCTCTACAGGGCCCGGGACATCGCCCGGGACGCGGCGGAGGCTGCCGCTGACAGCGAGCAGGCCGCGGAGGGGAGCGAGCAGGCAGCAGCCACCAGTGCTTCGCGGGCAGCCGCCAGCGAACAGGCCGCGGCAGGGCACGAGCAGGCCGCACGGCAACTGCTGGAAGATGCCCAGGATAGCTACTTGAACATCGGCAGCCTCACGGCGGAGGCGGAGACGCTGGAGCCCGGGGAGGCCGCGGCCGTGGACTTCGTGCCGGATTCCCTGCGCTTTTTCTTCAAGATCCCGCGCGGCATGCCCGGTGTTCAAGGACCGGCCGGTGCCGCAGGGCCACAGGGTGCCAAGGGGGACAAGGGCGATCAGGGAGAGCGTGGCCCGCAAGGGATACAGGGACCGCAAGGCCTGCAAGGTGCGCAGGGGCTGCCCGGAGAACGGGGCCCCCAGGGCATCCAGGGCATCGCGGGCCCGGCCGGGCCAGCAGGAGAGCAAGGCACCACCGGTGCCCGTGGTCCCCAGGGGCCGCAAGGCCTGCAAGGAGAGAAGGGAGAGAAAGGCGATCCCGGAGAGCCCGGGCCGCAGGGGCCGAAAGGAGAGACGGGAGACATCACCACGGCACTGGATGCCACCTTCATCCAGTTCGTGGTGGATGGCGACGGCGACCTTGCCATGAACTACACGGGGGCGGCACAGCCTGAGGCCGCTTTTTCCATCGATGCCGACGGCGAACTGGAGGTGACCTATGCCGACGCTTAAGATCGGGCGCGTGCGCCCTGTGTTCCGGGGCGAATACAGCAGTGCGCAGGGCTATACGGTCCTTGACCGTGTGACGCTCGACGGGGAGGTCTGGGAATGCGTCAAAGACGCCCCCGCCGGGACTGCGCCGCAGGAGAATGCGTCTACCTTTTGGGTCAGGATCGGTGCCAGAGGCCCCCAGGGCGAACGCGGCGCACAGGGCATCCAGGGCCCTGCAGGAGCTGACGGCGCCACCGGTCCCGCAGGCCCCGCCGGACAGCAGGGGGAACAGGGCGAACCGGGCCCCAAGGGCGATACGGGGGCCACGGGCCCCCAGGGACCGCAAGGGCCGCAGGGAGAGCCGGGCCCCAAGGGAGATACAGGAGCCCGTGGAGCTACCGGTGCCACCGGCCCGGCCGGTGCGGATGGAGCTGACGGCCTGCCGCCGGAGCATGAATGGCAGGGGACGGCGCTGCGCTTCAAGGAGCCCGACGGTTCGTGGGGACAGGCTGTGGACCTGCGCGGGGCTCCCGGATCGTCCGCTACCGTCCCCATCGCCACCACTTCTGTGGCAGGCAAAGTGAAGGTCGGCACGAACCTCTCTGTTGCTGCCGACGGGACCCTCAGCGTCGCCAGTGCGTCCACTTCCGCCAAGGGCGTGGTGCAGCTCTCCTCCGCCACCAATTCCACCAGCACCACTCTGGCTGCTACGGCCAGCGCGGTAAAGACCGCATACGACAAGGGGGTCTCCGCCGCGACAGCCGCCGGCAAAGCCCAGACGGCTGCGACTGCCGCCCAATCTGCCGCCGACGCGGCCGCCGAGACCGCCAATACTGCCAAAGCTGCCGCCGATGCCGCGCAGAGCGCCGTTGATGGTGTCCCCAAACCAAACGCCTATGTTACCGCGACCTGGCGGTCCGGTTCCTCGTGGTATCGCAAATGGTCCAACGGCTTCATCGAACAGGGCGGCACCACGACGACCAGTGGCGCATCGACCACCATATCGCTGCATACGCCGTTCACTTCCACCTCGTACACCGTCGCCATCGGCGAGGTGAACGCTGATAACTATCTGGAAGGCTCGTCCGTCATATCCGCACGCGCCACGGCCAACTTCACCATCAAGCGTCCTACGAGCGGGATCTCCATCTCCTGGTACGTAGCGGGCTATTAAGGAGCAACCATGCCTTTTTCCATCGGACAAACATTCGATTCCACATACCCCCCGGAAGCCGCCGAGTGGTGCATGAACAATAATGCCTACATCGAGGAGGCGGACGGGAGCTTCGTCATCAAAGCCGTCCTTCCCCCCACGGAAGAAGAGCTGGCCGCACAGGCCCTTGCCGAGGCCAGGGCGCAGTCGTCCACCATCCTCATGGCCCGGATGCAGGCGGACATGGTGCAGACGGGCGCCTTCGCCACCGCCGAGTTCGCCACCTTCGCCAAAGCCGGGCTGTTCGCGGACTGGGCCGCCGGCCAGACCTACGCCAAGGGCTACCGCCTGGCCCACAAGGGCATCGTCTATGAGGTGATGCAGGAAGTGACTTCGCTGGAGAACCAGCCCCCGGATGCCGCCGGGATGCTGGCCGTGTACCGTCCGCTGTCCGTGGACCCGGAGACCGGTGAAGAGCCGGATGGCAGCCGGGAACATCCCTTCGCCTTCCTCTACGGCATGGATGTCACCAAGGACAGCTACTACAGCTATGACGGCAAGCTCTGGCTGGCCAAGGCCGACATGCCCGCCTGCGTCTGGGTGCCTGGCACGGCGGGCATGTGGCAGTGGGAAGAGGCGAGCGCGGCCTGAGCGCCGGCGGATACGGAAATGGCACGTCGTTTGTGCAGCGGCTACCGGCCCGTGTCCGAGAACGCACAGGCAGAAACAGCTGCGGTAAAGTAAACACTGATTCTCTGCGTCTGCCCCGATCCCCCAAGCCCCTTTCACGTCCTGTGATGCTGCCTTCTTCAAAGCGCTCCGGGACAATCTCCCTTGCAGGTCTTCTTCTGACAGTCCTGCCTCGCCCGCAACCTCCACCTTTTTTCGAGGTCCCATGCGCATAGCCCTGCACAACTTCACCGGCGGCGAGGTCTCGCCCATCCTGGCCGCGCGCTATGATCTTTCCCGCTACGGCAGTTCCGTGCAATGCATGGAGAACATGCTGCCCGGCCTGCACGGTGACGTACGCCGCCGCCCCGGCACGCTGTTCCTGGGCAGCCTAGAGGATGAGGCCGTGCTCCTGCCCTTCAGCTTCAATGCTCTGGCGGAGCAAAACTTCGTGCTCGTCCTTTCCGGTCATTCCCTGTGCATCGCCGACATCCACGGCTTCGACAGGCAGACAGGGGCCCTCCCCCGCCTGCCCACGCCCTACGAGGCCCGGCATCTGCTGGAGATCTGCGCCGCCCAGGTGGGGGATACCGTCTATCTGGCTCACACGGCCTATCCGCTGCACAAGCTCGTCCGCAGTACGGACAGTGATCCGGAAGCTCCCCTTCCCGACAATGCCATCCGCAGCCACGGGTACCGCTGGACACTGGAAGCCGTGGCCCTCAACAGCAGCCTGCCCGCTCCCCAAGCCCCCGGCTGTACGTTCGTACGCGGCAACAACGACGATGACGCGGGGCTCGGCTACACGCTGCGGTACAAGATCGTGGCCGTGGACGCCAACGGCAAGCAGTCGCTGGCCTCGGAGGCGGGCAGCTGTGACGGCAAACATCCCTCCGACTGGGTGGTGGGCAACCGCACGGACATCTCCTGGACAGCCGTGGAAGGCGCCACGGAATACAACATCTACCGGGAGGAGGCAGGCTATTACGGCTTCATCGGCGTCAGCAGCGGCACGACCTTTTCGGACAACAACTATCAGGCCGACACGGCCGATACCCCGCGCGAGGACTGGGACCCGTTCGCCGACGGCAACAATCCGTCCGTGGTGGCCTTCCACCAGCAGCGCATGGTCCTGGCGGGCACACGCGACAGCCCGCAGGCCTTCTACCTTTCGCGCAGCGGGGACTTCGAGAACTTCCGCAAGTCCCGCCCCCTGCAGGACGACGACCCGGTGGAATACCTTATCGCGTCCGGCTCCATCGACGCCATCGCCTGGGCGGCCAGCTTCGGGGATCTGCTGCTGGGTACCTCGGGCAGCGAATACAAGGCCAGCGGCAACGGCAGTGCCATCACCCCGGGCAACATCACCATCACGGCCCAGTCCTACTGGGGCAGCGCGGGCCTTGCGCCCATCATCATCGGCAATGCCATCCTGCATGTGCAGCGCCACGGCGCCCATGTGCGCGACCTGTTCTATTCGCTGGAAAAAGACGGCTACGCGGGCAATGACCTCTCCATCCTGGCCCCGCATCTGTTCGAAGGCCACCGTCTGCGCCAGTGGGCCTATCAGCAGACACCCGGGTCCGTGCTCTGGATCGTGCGCGACGACGGCCTGTTGCTGGCCCTGACCTATCTCAAGGAGCACGACATCTGGGGCTGGAGCCGCCACCCCACGGCCGGCGAGGTGCTGTCCGTGTGCAGCATCTCCGGCCCGGACAGCGACGAACTGCTGCTAGTGGTCCGCCGCCGGGATGCGGACGGCGGGAGCCGCTACTGTCTGGAACGCCTGGCCCCCCAGTGGCAGGACAGCGATCCTGTGGAGGAAGCCTTCTTCGTGGATTGCGGCCTGAGTATCCGCCGGGAAGAAGCAGCAAACGACGTGGACGGGCTCGACCATCTGGAAGGGCAGTCGTTGGCCGTGCTGGCGGACGGGAGCCCCGTGGAAGGCTGCGTGGTGCGGCAGGGCCGCATCCGGCTGCCCTTTGCCGCCCGCATCGTCCAGGCGGGCCTGCCCTATGCCTCGGTCCTGTCGCCCCTGCCCGTGGAAGGCAACGGCGAATCCGGCAGCACGCTGGGGCGGCAACGGGCGCTGGGCCGCTGCTGCCTGCGCCTGTACCGCAGCGTGGGCGGCCGCTACGGGACCGGCCGCGACGAACTCTACGACATCCCCTTCCTGCCCCGGCGCTGGGATGAGGCCTGCCGGCCTTTCAGCGGCGATGTAGATTTTTTGCCCGCCGGAGGGCACAGCCCCTCGGCCACTATCTGGCTGGTGCAGGAACGCCCCCTGCCCTTCCATCTGCTGGCCCTGAGCCTGGATGTGGAATTTGCGGAGATATGAACCAAGGAGGCACCATGATCCATTGTCACTGTGAACCGCTCGCCCGCTTGCTGCAGGAGCTGCCGCCCCTGTTGCAGGCCCACTGGGACGAGAGCGAGGCCGCCCTGTTCGGCCCGCAGGCCTATGCCCTGGACACGGAACGCTATGCCTGCTGGGAGCGCCTGGGCATGCTGCATGTGGTGACGGCCCGGGATGGTTCCGGCAAGCTGCAGGGCTACGCCGCCTTCACCCTTACGGACTGCCCGCACCGTCAGGGCAAACGTCTGGCCGCCCTGGACGGACTGTATCTGGCCCCGGCCGCCCGCAAGGGCCTGACCGTCCTGCGGCTGTTGCACACGGCCGAGGCCGGGCTCAGGGAACGCGGCGCGGATGTGATCCAGTACAGCTCTCCGTCCTCCCGCCCCTGTGACGCCCTGTATCGCCGTCTGGGGGCCCGCCATACGGAAAGCGTCTGGCACAAGGAGCTGCGCTGATGGCCGTGGCCAGCAGTACCGCGGCCCTGCTGGGGGCCGCCGTGACCCTTGCCAGCACCGCCGTGGGCACCTGGAGTGCCGTGAGCCGTCAGGAAGAGCAGCGCAAACAGGCGGAATTCTCCGCCGACATGGCCCGACGCAATGCCCGGATAGCCGAAGAGAATGCCCGCATGGCCGAGGAAGAAGCCCGGCAGACCCGGGCCGACAGTTACGATGCGGCGGTGCGCAAACGGCAGGAAACCTCCCTGCTGGTCGGCAAGCAGCGGGCACAGGCCGGGGCCTCGGGGGCGCAGATCGACAGCGGCAGCCAGCTGGACAGCCAGCTGGACCTGCGGGAAAAAGGAGAACTGGACGCTCTGTCCATCAAGGAACAGGGAGAACGCGCGGCCTACAATCAGGAAGTCCAGGCCTGGAACCAGCGCAATGCCGCACAGGGATCCCAGGCCAGGGAACGGCAGCTGCGCAGCAAAAGCAGCACGGACTATCTTTCCCTGAGCAAGACCCTGCTCAATGGCGCCGGACGCCTGGGCAACAACTTTGACCTGTTCTCGGGCCAGGGGCCGCGCCTGCCCTAAAAACTGGCGGAGGGGGAAGGCGGTCGCTGGCGCTGCATGATGCCGAAAGGGCACAGTATGGCAGACGGCCCCGGCAAAGCGCCGGTCACTGGCTTGTCCGGCCCTCTTTGTCTGTTTTTGTCTCGCAGCATCCCCAGGGCGCCCCGGCGGAGACGGCTCTTTCAGCTCGCACCCCACATAAAAAAAGCCCTCGCACCACTTCGGCCTCTGCCGCCGGAGACAGGCCCCTTGAACAACAAAAGGCCATCCCTCCAAGAAGGGATGGCCTTTTTTACATGACACGAAAAAGGGCCGCGGCATCATGCCACGGCCCCGGGTATCCATACTGTAGCGGGCAGGCTACGTCAGGAAAGGACTAGAAGGTGTAGTTCAGTGCTTCGAAGTGGGCCTTGGGATGGGCACAGGCCGGGCACAGATCGGGAGCGTGGGTACCTTCCACCAGGCAACCGCAGTTGCGGCAGCGCCACACGGTGGCTTTTTCACGCATGAACATGCGTCCTTCCTTGATGTCCTTGGCCAGGGCCAGGAAGCGCTTTTCGTGGTAGGCTTCGGCCACGGCGATGTTGCGCATCACAGCGGCGATCTCGGAGAAACCTTCCTTTTCGGCCACAGCGGCGAAGGAAGGATACATTTCCGTGTGCTCGTGGTTTTCACCGGCAGCGGAGGCCAGCAGGTTGGCTTCCGTGGCACCGATGATGCCGGCAGGGAAAGCACCCACGATCTCCACATCGCCGCCTTCAAGGAACTTGAACAGGCGCTTGGCGTGTTCCTTTTCCTGCAGGGCGGTTTCCTGGAAGATGTCGCGGACCAGGACGTAGCCATCGCTTTTGGCTTTGGCAGCAAAGAAGTCGTAACGGTTGCGGGCCTGAGATTCACCGGCGAAAGCGGTCAGGATGTTTTTCTCGGTCTGGGTACCTTTCAAAGATTTCATATGCTGTCTCCCGAGCCGTGGCTCTGTTGGTGTGCTTGTTGTTGAGGAGGTCTTGTTCCGTTCCCCGTTGAGTTATTGATAATAAATCTCATTAACAAAAGCAAGCACTTTTTCCACTTTCCCGAAAAAAATTATCGGGCTGCCTGTGACCTGCATAGCGCCAAATCCATAAAAAAACAAGCATATTTATACTAATATTTTGAAATTATTCATATATTTTTTATAATATCGTGTTTGCAGCCCCGCAACAGCTGTGGCAAGCTTGCGGCATGCAGCCCCTCTTCGCTCCTTCTTCCGTCCAGCTTCTCGATGACGAACGCTCCGTCCTGTTCATTCTGGCGAACGGCAGCCGTCATGTGGCACGCCTCATACCTTCCGCCCGGGCCCGGAACCTGCGCCTGCGCCTGAGCCCTGACAGGGGCCTGCTCCTGACCGTGCCTTCCGCCATGCCCGCCACGGCCTTGCCCGCCCTGCTGTTTTCCTTCCTGCCCTGGCTGGAACGTCACCTTCCCGCCTGTCCCGCGCCCGCACCACTCGTCGTGCCTGAAAGCCTCCTCCTGCCCCTGCGCGGTACGGCCCTGAGGGTCATTTCCGCCGGGCCGCTGGCCGAGGGCCGCCGCCAGACGCCTTCCTGCACGGAGCCTCCCTTGCTGTTGCGCTCCGGCAGCAAGCGCCTGCTAGCCCTGGTCCGGCATGAGGAACTCCGGCTCTATGCCGTTGCCGCGCCGGAAGACGCCGCCCTGCTGCTGCGCCACTGGTGCCGCCGGCAGGCGGAAAAGCTGCTGCCGCCCTACCTGCAACAGCTCGCCCGACGGGGAGGCCTCACCGTCGCCCGGGTCACCGTCAGGGACCAGCGCCGTCGCTGGGGCAGCTGCAGCGCCCGTAACGGCGGCAGCATCAGCCTCAACTGGCGTGCCGTCCTGCTGCCCCTTTCCCTTCTGGACCACCTGTGCTGGCACGAGCTGTGCCACCTGCGTCATATGGATCATTCCCCGGCCTACCGGCAGACACTGGCCAAGGTCTCCCCTGACTGGAAACTCCAGGAACGCCGCCTGACCGCCTTCTGGCGCGATCTGCCGGTCTGGGCACGCCCCTGCCCCGTGCCCGCCCCGGAAAAAGCCGCCGGACGGACAGCTTTACAAGCCCACAACAGCCCCGTATAGCCATCTTTATGGACTGGATATCATTCTTCATTTGCTTCACGGGCTGGACCCTGGGCGGTATCGTCAACGGCATCAGCGGACTGGGCGCGGGCATCTTCGCCTTGCCCATCGTCCTGCTGGTCACGGACATCAAGACGGCCTCCCTCATCACCTGCATCATCTGCATCCCGCTGCCTGCCATCCTTGGCTGGCAGTTCCGCCATTATTACCGCATGGCCGATCTGCGGCTACTGCTCCTGGGCACCATCCCCGGAGCCCTGCTGGGCGTGGCCCTGCTGCCGCTCATCCCCGCGCGCGTCCTGCAGATAGGTCTGGGGCTCATGCTCATGGCCCACATGATCTGGCATCTGCTCGCCCACCGGCCGGGCCCTTTGCGCTCCCCCCTGCTCTGGGGATCCGTCAACGGGGCCGTGGCCGGATTCATCCAGGCCGTGAGCGGCCTCGGCGGCCCGGCCATCGGCATGTATGCCCAGCTGGCCCACTGGGACAAGGACCGCACACGCGGCAATATCAGCCTGTACTTCCTGGGACTCTCCCTGCCTCTGGTCCTCATGCAATATCTGGCGGGCTATTACACCGGGCCCGTGATCCAGGGCCTGATCCCCTGTCTACTGGGCTGCGGCGCGGGCCTGGTCATCAGTTATCCTCTGGCCCGCAAGATCGGCGAGGCCAGCTTCCAGCGCCTGCTGGCCGTCGTCATCGGCGCGATTCTGTATTATATCGTCATTCAGGTCGTGCTCTGGCTCGGGCTCAACACCAACGACCTGAAGATGCTTCAGGCGCTGGTCGTCGCCATGTTCCTCGCCGTTCCGTATTGGAAGCACCGCTATGTCAAAAAGAAGGGGGACGCGAACCATGGCTGAGCGCATCATGCTGAATATCAATCACATCGCCAAGACGTTTAACCCCGGCACGATCACCGAAAAGCGCGCGCTGACGGACGTGGATCTCAAGCTCAACGAAGGCGATTTCGTCACGATCATCGGCGGCAACGGCGCGGGCAAATCCACCACCCTCAACGCGGTGGCGGGCGTATTCGCCGTCGATCAGGGCACGATTGAAATCGCGGG
>ERZ824600.4972-NODE-4972-length-11254-cov-13.846415_pt1 | contig 11254 bp, 9 predicted proteins | sample MGYA00519933_ERZ824600 | MGnify/ENA primary metagenome ERZ824600 (study PRJEB31778, sample SAMEA3449178) | human gut metagenome | biome: human gut; feature: human-associated habitat; material: faeces | place: United Kingdom | collected 2010/2012 ... | reverse complement strand
CCATCTCATTCCTGAGGGTAGGAGGATTCGTCAGCTTAACTTGCTGACATTGACCCTATGGGGTGCTGTTTTTGCGTTCGGAACAGAGAAAGAAAATCGAACCCATTCCATGCAAGTGCCCGGTGGGCACTTGCCGTTCGGCAGCTGGATGCCGAACGCCCCTTACGATTTGCCTCCAGGGCAAATCGGCCATCGATTCCCGTACCCTGCTCCAAAACAAAACAGCATCCCATCGGGATGCTGTTTTTGTTTTGGGAAAAAAGGAAGGGAATCGAACCCATCCAATGCAAGTGCCCGGTGGGCACTTGCCGTTCGGCAGCTGGATGCCGAACGCTCCCTACGATTTGCCCCCAAGGGTAAATCGGCCGCCGGTATCCGCTCCCCCGGCCGCTTGGGCATGGCACACACAAAGGCCCCCAGCATGGCGCAGTTGACGACATTCATTTTGAACCGGTTCATCTTTTTTCCTCCCGTGCTTCCTGTTTTGGGCGATCAAAAAAGCAGGGCGCAGCTTTGTGGTTTTTGTCAATTGCGCAATTGCGCTGCGGCGCGTATACTAATCGTATCCAAATTGAACGCAAAGTGAGGTCCTTCCTATGAAAATCGGTTTTATCGGCCTTGGTATCATGGGCAAGCCCATGGCAAAGAATCTGCTGAAGGCGGGCTACGAGGTGTGGGTCCATAACCGCAGCCGGGCTGCCATGGACGAGCTGGCGGCCTGCGGGGCCCATCCGGGCTCCCGGCAGGAATTGGGGCAGAACTGTGATGTGATCATCACCATGCTGCCCAATGGCCCCCAGGTGCAGGAGGTCATGCTGGGAGCGGATGCGGTGGCTTCCTATATGCACGCCGGGCAGATTTTTGTGGACTGCAGCTCCATCAGCCCTGTGGTCAGCAAGGAGATCGCCGCCAAGCTGGCCGAAAAGGACATTGAGATGCTGGATGCCCCTGTCTCCGGCGGAGAGCCCAAGGCCATCGACGGCACCCTGAGCTTCATGGTGGGCGGCAAGCAGGCAGTTTTCGACAGGTGCAGGGACATGCTGCTGACCATGGGCGCTTCCGCCGTTCGCTGCGGCGACGTGGGCGCAGGCAACACCACCAAGCTGGCAAACCAGATCATCGTCGCCTGCAACATTCAGGCCGTAGCCGAGGCCTTCACCCTGGCCCAGAAGGCCGGTGTAGACCCCGAGCTGGTGTTCCGGGCCATCCGGGGCGGACTGGCCGGCTCCACCGTTCTGGATGCCAAGGGGCCCATGATGCTTGCAGGGAACGACAAGCCCGGCTTTAAGATCGACCTGCACATCAAGGACCTGAACAACGCCCTGGACTGTGCCCACGCCGTGGGCGCCCCCGTCCCCATGACCGCAGCCGTACAAGAGGTTCTGGAGTGGCTCCACCACCACGACTGCGGCGGCAGCGACCACAGTGCCATTGCAAAATACTATGAGTACCTGACCGGTATCCAACTCGGCAGGTAAAGCGAGGCAGACTGTCCATGCGGATCACGAAGAAAAGCGCCCAGCAGATCGTGGAAGAGATCGGCAAGCTGGTCCGGCAGAATATCAATCTGATGGACGAGACCGGGCACATCATCGCCAGCAACGACCCTGCCCGGATCGGCAAATTCCACGAGGGGGCCTACCGCATCATCTCCCAGCACCTTCCGGAATTTTACATCACGCCGGAGCTGGAAAACGAGCTGCCCGATGTGCGCCGGGGCATCAATCTGCCCATTGTGGTGGATGGACAGCTCCAGGGAGTCATCGGCATCACCGGCGACTACGACGCCGTCATCGAATACGGCCAGATCGTCAAGAAAATGGCGGAGATCCTCATCCGGGAACGGTCCGAGCTGGACAACCGGCAGCTGGACCTGCGTGTGCGCAGCCGCTTTCTGGAGGACTGGATTCTGGGCACCGGCCTGAACAACCCCAGGACACTTTCCGAGCGCGGCTTCGCCCTGGGCATCGATATTCGCAGTCCCAGGCGCTGCATTGTTGCCTCCGCCATGGACCGGGAAAAATACACGGACTCCCTGGACGGCCAGATGATCCTGGAGAAGATCGACAGGGCGCTGAATGCCCGTATCGGCCAGCAGGGCGGCATCCTGCTGCGCAATGCCGCCCGGCAGATCCTGCTGGTGCGCAAGCAGAGCACGGAGAAAATGGTCGCCCTGTGCCGGACCCTCAGCCGGGAGATCCGTCAGGAGCTGGATGTGGAGATGATCTTCGGCATCGACGGCCCGACGGAAGACCTCCACGAGGCCTATTTGCAGGCCAACCGGGCCTGGCACACCACCGCCTACAGCAATACGGATATCCGCTGCTACGAAGCACTGAACATAGAGCTGTTGATGGACGACGTATCCCGGGACCGGAAGCAGGCCTACCTGAAAAAGGTCTTTCGGAACTGCGGCAACGGCGAAATTGCCGAGCAGATCAGCCTTCTGGAGGCCTTTTTCAGTGCAGAGGGCTCTGTTCAGGCCATTTCCCAGGCGCTTTTCATCCACAAAAATACGGTCCAGTACCGCATCAAGCGCCTGGCAGAGCTGACCGGGCTGGATGTACGCCAACCCAGTCAGGCCCCGGCGCTGTACCTCGCCATGCTCTTCTATCTGGAGCTCAGCCGCAGCGAGGAAGGGCGCACTTTCTGACAGAACTTGTTACCCGTAACAGAAAGCGGTTTCTTTTTGCGTCCCCGGTACCATTGCATTTTTTCCTCCGGTCCTATAATATATTAACAGCAGAGCAGTTACGAAGGCGCAGAGTCTTGTGCAATCTGCTCAAATATAGAAGGAGGATTCTACTATGACCGGCGTACCCCTTATCATTACATTCGTGCTGGCAATCGTTGTTATGATTGTAGCCATCTCCAAGTTCAAGGTCCATCCCTTCCTGTCTATCATGAGTGTCTCTCTGATTCTGGCACTTCTGGCAGGCATTCCTCTGGGCGATATTGCCAATGTCATCGGCGCGGGCTTCTCCGGAACCTTCAGCTCCATCGGCATCGTCATTATCCTGGGCGCTCTGATCGGCACCGTGCTGGAGCAGACCGGTGCTGCCCTGAAGCTGGCCGACATGGTCGTCAAGCTGGTGGGTCAGAAGAACCCCGAGCTGGCCATCGAGCTCATGGGCTGGGTCGTCTCCATCCCCGTGTTCTGTGACAGCGGCTTTGTCATCCTGGATCCCATCCGCCGGGCTATGGTCCGCCGGACCAAGACCTCCAGCGTGGCCATGACCGTGGCCCTGTCCGCCGGTCTGTACATCTCCCATGTGTTCATCCCGCCCACGCCCGGCCCCATCGCCGCCGCCAACACCCTGGGCATCGGTGACAATCTGCTGCTGGTCATGGGTCTCGGCGTTGCAGCTTCCATTCTGCCCCTGATTGCCGGTCTGCTGTTTGCCAAGTACATCGGCAAGAAGGTCCAGAGCGCCGATGAAACCGCCGATTCCGCTGAGAACGTCAAGACCTACGAAGAGCTGGTTGCTTCTTACGGCAAGCTGCCCGGCGGCTTCAATGCACTGGCTCCCATCATCGTCCCCATCATCCTGATGGCTCTGGGTTCCATCGCCTCCATGGCCGGCTGGACCGGCATCGCCTTTGATCTGTTCAACTTCCTGGGCAAGCCCATCATCGCCCTGGGCGTCGGCACCATCTGCGCCGTCATTCAGCTGGCTACTACCAAGAAGCTGGATAAGTTCTACGACATGACCAACGACACCCTGAAGGTCACCGGCCCCATCCTGTTCGTCACCGCCGCCGGCGGCGTGCTGGGCAAGGTCATCGCCACCAGCGACATGGTGAATTTTATCACCGCGCACGCCACCGTGCTGGGCACCGTGGGCATCTTCTTCCCCTTCCTGCTGGCTGCCATCCTGAAGTCCGCGCAGGGCTCCTCCACCGTGGCCATCACCACCACCGCCGGTATTGTGGCTCCTCTGCTGGGGGCTATTGGCTTCACCTCCCCGGCTGAGATCGCTCTGGTCGTTATGGCCATCGGCGCCGGCGCCATGACCGTTTCCCACGCCAACGACTCCTACTTCTGGGTCGTCACCAACTTCGGTCAGATGACCCCCGAGCAGGGCTATAAGACGCAGACCATGCTGACGCTGGTCCTGGGCCTGTCCTCCATGGTTGGCATCTTCATTCTCTCCCTGATTCTGTGATACAATAAGCTTTCGGGCAGGGCGGCACAGCTGCCCTGCCCTTCCCTAATTTCAACGTGAGGTGATCATGAATGGATACGGCAATGCGTACCCACGCAAATCAAATCATTGCTTCCTCCATCCGGGCTGTGCAGCCGGACGATGCGGTAGCCCGGGCGCTGAAGGGTGCTTCCTTTCCAGGCCGGGTGATCCTGGTTGCGGCAGGCAAAGCTGCCTGGAACATGGCAAAGGCCGCCCGGGACTGCCTGGGCGACCGGATTGAGAAGGGCATCGTCATTACCAAATACGACCATGTGAAGGCCCCCCTGGGGAAGATCGACTGCCGGGAGGCAGGGCATCCCGTCCCCGACGAAAACTCCTTCGCAGCCACCCAGGCCGCCATCGACCTGGTCTCCGGCCTGACCGGGCAGGACACGGTGCTGTTCCTGCTGTCCGGCGGCGGCAGCGCCCTGTTTGAAAAGCCCAAGGTCAGCGGAGAGGAGCTCCAGGATATTACATCGCAGCTGCTGGCCTGCGGGGCGGACATTGTGGAGATCAATACCATCCGCAAGCGGCTCTCCACGGTCAAGGGCGGCCGGTTTGCCGAGCTCTGTGCCCCGGCCCGGGTGTTCTCCATTGTGCTGTCCGATATTCTGGGTGACCCGCTGGATATGATTGCCTCCGGCCCCGCCGTTCCGGACAGCACCACCTGTGACCAGGCCCTGGCCATCGCGGAAAAATATCACCTGCGTCTGACCCCCGAGGCCGAGGCATGCCTGCACACGGAAACCCCAAAGGTACTGCACAACGTCACCACCCAGATCACCGGCTCCGTCCGGGAACTCTGCGCCGCAGCAGGCGCAGAATGTGAAAAACTGGGCTATACTCCGGTCCTTCTGACGGATCAGCTGTGCTGCCAGGCCAAAGAGGCGGGCAGCTTCCTTGGTACCGTTCTCCGGACCCACGCCGGGAAGGGGCAGAAGCTGGCCTTCCTGGCCGGCGGTGAGACCGTTGTCCAGCTCACCGGTCACGGCAAGGGCGGGCGAAATCAGGAGCTTGCTCTGGCCGCAGCACCTCATCTGGAGGGGCTGCCCGGTGTCTGCGTTTTCAGTGTGGGCAGCGATGGCACCGACGGCCCCACGGATGCCGCCGGCGGCTATGTGGACGGCGAATCCAACGCCGCACTCCGGGCCCAGGGACTGTCCGTCTACGATGTTTTGCAGGAGAACGATGCTTATCACGCCCTGGAAAAAATCGGCGGTCTCATCATCACCGGTCCCACCGGCACCAACGTCAATGACGTGGCCGTAGCCCTGGTCAACGGGTAAGCTTCTCCGTATTCAAAAGGCATTGCGGGCCGCAAGGCGCGCAATGCCTTTTTTCGATTCACGGATATCCCGAAAGGACAATGGAGAAGCCTTCGAAGGGATAGCAGTCGTGGCCATAGTGCATGTCGATGCCCATGCCGGAATCAAACAGCATGGCGCTGTCCGTTCCCTCAATCAGGCAGCTGATGACCTCCTGGAAATAATTCCCCCAATGCCGGTGGAGGCATTGGGGGTACTATTCAGGCGGATCGGGATTATTCCAGCTCGAATGCGCCGGTGTAAAGCTGATAGTAGGTGCCCTTCTGGGCGATCAGATCGTCGTGGGTGCCGCGCTCGATGATGCGGCCATGGTCCAGGACCATGATGCAGTCGGAATTGCGGACCGTAGACAGCCGGTGGGCAATGACGAACACCGTGCGGCCCTTCATCAGCGCATCCATGCCGGCCTGCACCAGGGCCTCCGTATGGGTATCGATGGAGGAGGTGGCCTCATCCAGAATCATAACGGGGGGATCGGCCACGGCCGCCCGGGCAATGGCGATCAGCTGCCGCTGGCCCTGGGACAGGTTGCCGCCGTTGGCGGTGAGCATGGTGTCGTAGCCATCGGGCAGGCGGGTGATAAACCCATCTGCATTGGCCAGCTTGGCCGCCCGGATGCACTCCTCATCGGTGGCATCCAGCTTGCCATAGCGGATGTTCTCCATAACGGTGCCGGTGAACAGGTTGGTCTCCTGGAGCACGATGCCCAGGGAGTGCCGCAGATCGGGCTTGGCAATCTTATTGACGTTGATGCCGTCGTAGCGGATCTTGCCGTCGGCAATGTCGTAGAACCGGTTGATGAGGTTCGTAATGGTGGTCTTGCCGGCACCGGTAGCGCCCACGAAGGCGATCTTCTGGCCGGGATGGGCATAGAGGGTCACGTCATGCAGCACGGTCTTCTCCGGCACATAGCCAAAGTCCACGTGCTCCATGGTGATGTCGCCCTTGAGCTCCGTATAGGTGACGGAGCCGTCCCCCTGGTGGGGGTGCTTCCAGGCCCAGTGGCCGGTGTGCTCGGGGCACTCGTGGACGGTGCCGTCCGCATCCACATGGGCATTGACCAGGGTCACATAGCCCTCGTCCTGCTCGGGCTCCTCGTCCATCAGGGCGAAGATGCGCTCGGCACCGGCCAGAGCCATGACAATGGCATTGATCTGGTTGGAGATCTGGGAGATGGGCATATTGAAGCTCCGGGAGAGCACCATGAAGGCCATCAGATTGCCCAGGGTCAGCAGGGAGTTGTTGGACTTGATGCACAGCAGTCCGCCCACAACGGCCAGCACCGCATACTGCACATACCCCAGGTTATTGTTGATGGGGCCCAGCATATTGGAGAACTTGCCGGCGCTGTAGGCGTTCACCCGCAGCTCCTCATTGAGCTTGTCGAAGTCCTCCTTGCAGACCTCCTCGTGGTTGAAGATCTTGACCACCTTCTGGCCGGAGATCATCTCCTCGATATAACCGTTGACCGCGCCCAGGGCACGCTGCTGGCCGATGAAGAAGCCTGCGGACTTGCCTGCCAGCACCTTGGTCACATAGATGATGAGGCCCACGGTGAAACACATGACAACGGTCAAGATCCAGGAGGTATCGATCAGGTTCCACAGCACCACCACCAGCGTCACCGCAGAGGACACACACTGTGGGATAGACTGGGAGATCACCTGCCGCAGGGTATCGATATCGCTGGTATACCGGGACATGATGTCGCCCGCGGCATGGCTGTCAAAGTAGCGCAGCGGCAGGCGCTGCATTTTGGCAAACAGGTCGTCACGGATGGTTTTCTGCACACCCTGGGTCACGCCGACCATCAGGTAGTTGAAAAGGAAGGTACCCACAATGCCGAAGCCGAAGATGCAGGCAAGCTTCACAAGGTAGGCTTTCAGAGCGCCGAAATCCGTGGAGCCGGTGGCCACCATGGGCAGGATATATTCGTCAACCAGAGGTCCCAGGGCACGGCTGCCCTGAGCCTGGGCCACAGAGGTGGCAATGATACAGAGGAAGACGAATACCAGCAGCGGGGTATAGTTTTTCATATAGCTGAGCAAACGCAGGAGGGTTTTTCCGGGGTTTGCCGCCTTGCGGCCATCGCCGCGCATTTGTCCGGGACCGGGCATCAGTCTTCACTTCCTTTCTGCTGAGATTCATAGATGCCCCGATAGAAGTCGGAATTCTTCATCAGGGTCTCGTGGTCACCCACACAGGCAACCTGGCCGTTTTCCATGACAATGATGATGTCGGAATCCTGAATGGAGGAAATACGCTGGGCAATGATCAGCTTGGTGGTTCCGGGAATTTCTTCCTTGAAGGCCTTGCGGATCATGGCGTCCGTATGGGTATCCACAGCGGAGGTGGAGTCGTCCAGGATCAGGATCTTGGGCTTTTTCAGCAGGGCACGGGCAATGCACAGCCGCTGCTTCTGGCCGCCGGAAACGTTGCTGCCCCCCTGCTCGATGTGGGTGTCGTAGCCATCCGGGAAGGAGGTGATGAACTCATCGGCACAGGCCAGCTTACAGGCGTGGATCAGCTCCTCATCTGTGGCGTTGGCGTTGCCCCAGCGCAGGTTTTCCTTGATGGAGCCGGAGAACAGGGTGTTCTTTTGCAGCACCATGGCCACATTGTCCCGGAGCACCTCCAGGTCGTAGTCCTTGACATCGATGCCGCCCACCTTGACGCTGCCCTCGGTCACATCGTACAGTCTGGGAATCAGCTGCACCAGGGTACTCTTGGAGGAGCCGGTGGAGCCCAGGATGCCCACGGTAGCGCCGCTGGGAATATGCAGATTCACATCCTGCAGCGCGGGCCGCTTGGCCTTCCGGGAGTAGCGGAAGGAGACGTTCTCAAAGTCGATGGAGCCGTCGCTCACCTCCTCCACGGCGTTCTCGGGAGAGGTCAGGTTGGGCTCCTCCTGCAAGATCTCATAGCAGCGGCGCAGGGGTGCCTGGGACATGATGACCATGACGAAGACCGCGGAGAGCATCATCAGGCTGGAAAGGATCTGGGTGGTGTAGGTGAACATGGAGCTGAGCTCGCCGGTGGTCAGGCCCAGGGCGGCATTGTTGCCGGAGGCAACCACCATCTTGGCGCCCACCCAGGAGATGGTCAGAATGCAGGCGTAGACGCAGATCTGCATGACCGGGGCATTGAGGGCCAGGATGTGCTCTGCCTTGCAGAAATCATCGTAGATAGACCCGGAAATGGTCTTGAACTTGCTGACCTCCTTGTCCTCTCTGACGAAGCTCTTGACCACGCGAATGCCATGGACGTTTTCCTGCACCACGGTATTCAGCCGGTCGTAGGTCTTGAACACCCGGTCAAAAATCTTGAAGACCAAGGGCACAATGCCCAGCAGCACGGCGGCCAGAATGGGAATGGCAATGAAATACACGGTGCTGAGCTTGGGGCTGATGCGCATGGAGGAGACCATGGCGAGGATCAGCATCATGGGGCACCGAATGGCCATACGGATCATCATCTGGAAGGCCATCTGGATGTTGGCCACATCCGAGGTCAGCCGGGTGACGATGGAGGCCGAGGAGAATTTGTCAATATTGGAGAAGCTGAAATCCTGCACCCGGTAGTACATATCGTGGCGCAGGTTCCGGGCAAAGCCCGTAGCAGCCTTGGAGGCATAGTTGGCGGACATAACGCCAAACATCAGCGACACAATGGCGCAGATGAGCAGCTGCAGAGCCTTCTGCCACACCACAGTCATATTGCCCACAGCAATGCCGTAGTCATACAGGTCTGCCATAACCAGGGGGATGGTCACTTCCATGGCTACCTCGCCGATCATGCAGACGGGGCTTACCAGTGCCGTCCATTTATACTCGCGCAGGCACTGGGCGAAACGTTTTATCATTTTCGAGATTCCTCCTTTTTCACTTTCTCGATGTCAAAATCCGGAGACACGTTGTGCAGTGCCCGGAGCAGATACTCCCGGAACTGCGCCTCCTCCTCCGGCGTGAAGCCCTCCAGGAGCTTCTTGTCGCCGCTCTGGATGACGGCGTACATGGTTTCGTTGCATTGCTGTCCTTTGGGCAGAATGTAGACGAGCTTTCGCCGCCGATCCTCCGGATCTTCCCGCACTTCGATGAACTCCTTCTTTTCCAGACGGGCCAGCAGGCCGGAGACCGTAGGGTGGCTCAGATGAAACCGGTCCTCAATGTCCTTGGCGCAGGGCGGTGTATCCCGGTGGGCGAGGTAGCCCATGATGTGGCCCTGGGAAAAGGTAAGGTCCATACCGGACAATGCCTGATCCATCCGCTGCCCCAGCGCACAGTCCAGGCTGCGGAAGATGCGGCCAAAGGTTAACATGCCACGATCACCTCCCTTGATTTACGTAGCAAGCTACGTAATATTTTAGCAAGTTTTTTTGAAATTGCAAGAGTGGGTTCTATGATTTAACAATTCATTCAAAAATACCGCCTGCCGACTTCAATCGGCAGGCGGTAAACGTCTGTTAAAGAACCCCTGCTTTCAGGGGAAGCTGGGCTCACTCTGCCCCTTCGTGCGCCATGGGCAATGCAATGGCGCGCAGCAGGCACTTTTTAAATCTCGGGTCAGCCCATATCGGCGGCGAGCGCTTGATCGATGAGCTTTTGCAGCGTCTCCGCCTGCTTCTTTTCCGTAATGGCGCCTACGATGGGGTCACCCACGATATTGCCGTTGCGGTCAACCACATAGGTGGTGGGGTAGGCAAAGATGTTGGTGGTGAACTTTCCCGCCTCACCGTCGGAGTTAAAATACACATTCTGATAGGTGGCGCCCTTCTTGGCAAGCACATCCTTCGCCTCGGAAATTGCCGTTTCGTCGCCGTCCAACGTGAAGGTGTTGACGCCGATGAGTGCGCCGCCCTTCTCCGCCAGTTCCTTGTTCAGCGCATCCAGCTCGGAAAGCTCGCCCACGCAGGGATTGCAGGTGGTGAACCAGAAATTCACCACGGTGACGGCGTTGGCGGAGAACAGCTCGTCGCTCTTCACCGTGTTGCCATCCAGGTCCTTGCCCTCAAAGGCGGGGAATTTCTGCATGCTGCCGTCGTCGGGAGGGTTGCTCATGTCGCTGCCCGCGGGCATGCTCATAGCGCCATCCATGGATTGCTGCATGATCTCGGGATACTTCTCTTCCAACTCGGTCAGCTTGTCTTCAATATCGCTGATCTCCGTGGTTGACTCCTTCAGCCACGCATACTCCTTGTCGGTGAACTTGTCTTTAGCGGCCTCGACGGTATCCAGCAGGAAGTCGCCGTAGTTTTTCCCGTCCTCGATCATGGCCATGCCCTTGTCAGCCTGCATAAAGACCTTTTCCCACAGCTCGGTATTTTCCGACAGGATCGCGTTCTCCTGCTCCAGCAGCTCCTTGTGCAGGGCGAGTGCCTCCTCGGCGTTTTTCGGCTCGCCAGTCGTGGCGGAGCCGTTGCCGCTCATGTCGCCCATCTTGTCATTGTTCTTCGTGCCGCAGGCCGCCAAGGCCAGCACCATCAGCACGGCTAAAGCCAGTGCAAAAATTCTCTTACTGTTCATTTTGATTCCTCCATCGTTGTTTTCTTTGTTGTTTCTTTCCCGTCTCCGAAGCCGTAGCGGAAACTCACGGCGTTCGTCGGACAGGCGCGGATGCACATTCCGCAGCGGATGCACTCGGTATGGTTGGGCGTTTTCGTCACATCCACATCCATCTTGCAGGCTCTGGCGCATTTCCCGCAGGAGACGCACTTATTCTTATCCACCTTCATCTGGAAGAGGG
>ERZ824600.4963-NODE-4963-length-11266-cov-3.587994_pt1 | contig 11266 bp, 10 predicted proteins | sample MGYA00519933_ERZ824600 | MGnify/ENA primary metagenome ERZ824600 (study PRJEB31778, sample SAMEA3449178) | human gut metagenome | biome: human gut; feature: human-associated habitat; material: faeces | place: United Kingdom | collected 2010/2012 ... | reverse complement strand
ATCGGACTTGACTATGTATCCTGCTGGCCGTTCAGAGTTCCGATTGCGAGACTTGCGGCCGCGCAAGCGAACATCCGCAATCCTAGGTCCTAAATCTTGGATTAAAATTTAGTAAAAACACCATATATTGTGTTTATGAGCCTGTATCAAGAAGATGCAGGCTCAATTTTTACGTTTTTTGGGCGAAAAATAAGCCGAAAAATCGTCAAAAAAAGTTTTATTCCACTTAAGTTGAACACTTTACTTTTAATTTTTTCTATGGTATAATATACATATAAAACATTTCAAGCAAAAAAGGATTGAAAAAGGCGAAAATGACCAATTATAGAGCTATTTTACAGTATCATTATGCGGGAAACACGACGACGCAAATCGCTAAGCTTTGCGAATGTTCGCGTACAACCGTTTTGAAAACGATTAAAAGAGCGAAAGAATGCGGTATTGACGAGCCTGCCTTTGAATTACTGTCGGATATTCAATTGCTTGAAAAACTTTATCCCAAGCGCGTGCGTAGAAGTGGCTACGAAGAGCCCGATTTTATTGCGCTTGAAAAGGATAAAAAGAAGAGAGGGCTTACGGTTTTCGTAATGTGGCGTAGATATTATAAAAGAACGTTAGCCGCAGGTAAAAAACCTTACGGAAAATCGCAATTTTTCAAGTTGTTTAAGCGGTACGACACAGGTTCTTTTCGATTTGAGTTTCAATATACGGAAACAATGAAAAAAGCGAGCGCGTTAATTTCCGATTACGTTTGTATTCCCTCGAGACTTGGCGAGGGCGTTAAGCGTGCCGCGAAAGAGAAATTCCATTTATGGTGTAAAAAAATGCGCCTAGACCCGCAAAAGATATAGTTGAATTAAAAAGAAGAACGCCAAAGGTGGGTACTCTTATAGAGCTCCAAAAACCTTGGCGATCTTGGCGTACTTGACGCTAAAAGCCTTTATTTATAAGGGAATCAAGTCCGCCAAAGTGGTTGGCGGTCTTGAAATGCACTTTGGCGGTCTTTATAAGTAGATAAAAATGGTTATTTGCTCCAGATAATCTCATTTAATAGCATTATTTGGAGCAAATCCTATTAGAAAAAGGAACTTTCTCGTAAAAACTAACAATATTTGCGAGAAACCTTTTTATTTTAAGAGAAAATCTATTGACTTTTCTCGTAAAAAGTTTTATAATTTAGGAGAAAGTAAACGTAAGAGGTGTATTTATGAGAGATTTTAATTACTCTTTATTAAAAGACCTAAAATGGGATTGCGAAATAGTAAGTTATTTGACGGCTATTCACGAAGCAAAGGGCAAACAAGAACTTTACTTAAAGCAACAGCCCGAAAAATTGAATAAACTCGTGGAAATAGCAAAAGTTCAAAGCACGGAATCGTCTAATGATATTGAAGGCATAAGAACGACGAATACGAGATTAAAACAACTTTTAACGGATAAGACTACGCCTAAAAACCGTGACGAAGAAGAAATCGCAGGGTATAGAGACGTATTGAACGTTATTCATGAAAGTTTTGAGTATATCCCGATGACGCCTAGCTATATCTTGCAACTTCATAAGATTTTATATAGTCACTCAAGCAAGAGTATCGGCGGTAAGTTCAAAAGCGTTCAAAATTATATTACTTTGACCGAAAACGGCAAAGAAAGTATTTTGTTTACGCCACCTGCACCGTACGAAACACCCGATGCGATAGAGAAGATTTGTAACGAGTTCAATATTGCAATTTCAAAGTGCGAAGTAGACCCGCTTATCTTGATACCTATTTTTATTCACGATTTCTTGTGCATACATCCGTTTTCAGACGGCAATGGTAGAATGAGCAGACTTCTCACTACGCTACTCTTATATAGAAACGGTTATATGGTGGGTAAGTATATCTCTTTGGAATCTAAAATCGCTAAGAATAAAAACGCATATTACGATGCGTTAGAAAAGGCGCAAGCAGGTTGGGACGAAGGAAAAGAAGACCCCGTTCCGTTTATCAAGTATTTGCTTGGTACTGTTCTTGCTGCATACAAAGATTTCGAAGAACGTTTTGAACTTGTTGAAACAAAGTTGCCAGCTCTCGAAACAGTCAGACGAGCAACCTTACACAAAATAGGTCGCTTCACAAAGCAGAATATTCGTGAGCTTTGCCCTTCGCTTAGCGTCAGCTCTATAGAGGGCTCACTAAGAAAATTAGTCGCATCTGGTGAACTAAAACGTGAAGGCTCAGGAAAGAACACTTGCTATTTTAGAATAAAATAATACCATTAAGTATTTTATATTTCCCTTAAACATTTCCATTTTTTAAGGGAAAGTCACCGTGATTAAGGTTAAGCATCTGCAAATGCAGGTGCTTTTCTTTGCTCAAATTTAGGAAGGAGTGTGATTATTATGAGCATTTTAAGCGGACTATTCCGGTCAAGAGACAAGCCCACCAACAGCACTAACGGCAGCACTTACCGTTTCCTGTTTGGTGGCAGTAATTCCGGTAAAGCGGTGAATGAGCGAAGTGCCATGCAGATGACTGCCGTCTACCCTTGCGTCAGAATTCTTTCCGAGTCTATTGCTGGCCTGCCGGTTCATGTTTATCAATACACCGACTCCGTCAGCAAGGAAAAGGCTATCAAGCATCCGCTGTATCACCTGATACACGATGAACCAAATCCGGAAATGACATCCTTTGTCTTCCGGGAGACCCTGATGACGCACCTGCTTCTTTACGGAAATGCCTATGCGCAGATTATTCGAAATGGCAAGGGCGAAGTCATCGCACTCTATCCATTGATGGCCAACCGAATGAGCGTAGACCGTGACGATAAAGGCCATGGGACGAGGAAACAGTATTGATGTCAGGTTGCCCCCCCCGATAGTTCTCGGGAACAAATCGACTAACCGCTTTCGTCCCGGTTATTATCATTAGTTCTCGGAAACAAATAGCAGTTTTTTAATTCTTTCAAAAGACATCTGCTATTAGTCTTTTTTAGGATACTTCCATATTGTAATTAATTCATCTGATAGCATTTCTGCTCTGGCTAAAATTTCATCTTCGCCCCATTTGCTTACAGTTGTCAAATAACTGCTAATTTTTATTGGTGTGTGTCTATATCCTATGGCATTTCCTGCCTTGTCAGTACAATCAACTTTATCCGAGAACCTCTTATTCTGATACTCAGAATTATACCCAGTTAATGTAAGATTGCCAATTGTATGGACATAGGTTTCATGAATTCGATTCGCATCTGCTCCAAGGTCAGATTTCCAATCATCAGACAGTGTTTGCGGCATAATATGTTCAATTGTATACTCCGAAGTAGGAACATACTCTTTTCTTCTATTATTCTCAAGTTTATCCAGAATTGTTTTAGTCCTGGAAGAACTTAATGAATAAATTTTTAGGGTTTTGAGCGTGTCCTTAATTTCAGTATCACTTGGCATTCTCTGTGCCCAAGTCAACGAAAAGAGATTTGCTTTAAATGATTTTAACTGATTGGTAGCATTAAGGCTCTTCAGCATAGAAATACAGACTGGTCCAGCAGTATTAGTTGGCAATGCACATATAGCTCTACGCATCCAATACGATTCCATAATTGTAAGAATTTCAACAACATCGTCATCAGCGATGAGGCCATCATTTCTGTCCGAGAGAAGTTTTAAGATTGCTGGAGTAATCTTAAACTGTCCTGTCTTCCGGACCTTAAATAAGGCTCTTTGTATACGTGTGCCTTTATCAGAAGCGGTATTCCATTCTGTATAGTACTTAGAATACTGATGGATTTGTTTTACAATTCCTTCTGTTCCAGCAGCTTTGTTCTCATAGTAGTAATTTTTGAATACATCATAATAATCTCCAACTAACTGCCGCTGCAAAACAGACGTCATATAATAATTGAAGAAACTTTCAAATTGAGAAGACTCACCAGATTCCATTCCGAGAGCTTTCTCCATAGGATGCCAATATTCCAGATACAGTTTTGTCTGCTTTGACGGCTCGACTGTCATCAGGAGAAAATTGCGAATTTTGTCAGCAGTAGAAAGCGGCAATCCTGTACTATTCACCGTCTCAAATACTAACTGTGCATTATCTTCGGGAACAAGACAGATGTCGACTAATCTCAGCTTTTTTATTCCATCATACACCAATTGAGGTTCAACATTACTGTCACAAAGAGCCTTGTAGATGATTCCATAATTCTCGAAAATCTTGCTCCTTTTAATATCATCCGGCTTAGTTCGATTTTCAAGAAGTTTCATCCATGCATAGAAGTCTTCTTCATTTAACCTTACTTTGTAATATGTATCCCCAGTCTCGTCCTCATTTGTCAGATATCTGCGAGACAATTTTTCTAATGATGTGGTTGCTTTATTATAATCAGCATCATCAACTATTTTCGCTCTTGTGTAGTCCCCAAGAGCAAGTAACACAATTGAGATTGTAGTAAGACGCTGCTGTCCGTCAATCACCAAATATTCCTTTACTGCGGAAGCATGCATCGCGTCCTGCTTTGCAAGATAGATGACAGAGCCAATAAAATGACAAGGCCTTTCATTATCTTTTGCCACCTTTAGAATGTCATCTATCAATTTTAAGCAATTATCCTTCTTCCAGCTATATTTTCGCTGATAAATAGGAACATAGTATTGAGCCTCTGCCCCTAAAAACTTTGTCAATTCTGTATCTATCGCTTTCATAGTGTGCTCCTTTATTGCCCATTCCATCACATCATGCTCTTAAGGATTACAGATGCAATGTTTTTTCCCTCACGCCAGTCACTTCCAGTCTTAGCAATCGTGGTTTTATATCGTCCATCGCCGTAATAGGTGAGTCGATAATGCTTACCTTCCTCAGTAATCTCAAAGCCCAATTCTAAAAGCTGCTGACGCATTGAAGCCGATAAGGTTTTGTAATCCTTAAACAAAATCTTCACGGTGCGTTCTCTTTCGTCTCGAATATTCTGATAATCGTTAGCATTAAGCACATCAGTCAGAGCATCCCATCTTCTTGTCTTCTCACCAAGATTTTTGAGTTTCTCAGCAATAGCGTCCAGAATCATCTCTCTGATTTCGCCTTGATAAAATTCTTCCTCTTCGCCCAAATACAGTATCGGCATATTATCTGCACTACTCATTTTAGAACGCAACCCTTGGTTCTCGTAAGTAAGGATTTCATTTGCATGGGTCAATTCTTCAACCTGTTTTTTCAGCTTTTGAATGTCCTCGTCTACAGATTCAATCAGTTCATCTGCTTCTGCTGCCACGCGGTTTTTCTCAGATTCAGCCGCCAGCAATTCTGCACCTCTCATACTCAATCGATCTCTAAGAAGTGCATTATTTACGCCTTGCCAAGTATACAGCTTATCCATCATTTGAGCGTTGCAGTACTGAATTACACTACGAATAACCTTTTCAGACAAAACAGCATCAATTCCATCGTATGCACGATATAGATACTTCTTATGACCATATGCACTATTGGGGAAGTATACACCGATAGCGCCGTTGAATTCATTTTTGTTATCACACTGCCGACGGATTCTTTCGTTCAGCCATGTACCTTCTTCAACAAGCACATGGGCAACACCTTTCAACCTTCCAGATAATTTCCAAATATCCACCGGATCTTCACCGTAGTATGTTTTGGAGATATACACAACAGGGAGTCTATACCTTGAAGTGCCATTGATTACATCCGTCAACAAGTCGACATTATCAGCTTTAATGAAAATCGGCTTGCGGAGCATTGGCAAAATTCCATCATCCTTCAAATAGCCGTGTTCTATCAGTAGAGTGATAAAATGCGGTGTAGAAAAGGTTGGGTCAACGGCCAGCGCCTCTTCCAAATAACTACGATCGAGTTGAATAGACATTCTCATGTCATTAAAATTCATAACGTAGTCGGTATCCCAGACCACACCATCTGCTTCGGTTTTTTCATAGCGAACCGCGATGATGTTCTCATTTCGGTATTCCTCGATAGCAAGCCACAGTGTCTCGGTACCATATCGGACATTTCGTTCGCCATTCCATTCGATACCTTGAATTATATTTTCTTCATGAGGACTGCCCTGATTCCACTCCAGAACCAGCTGGATAAAGGAGTCCTTTGTCATTGTATCATTGATTTCAAGTAGCGTAGAAAATAACAGCATATGACATCTTGCCTCCGTATTTTACACAGAAAGAGACATGAGATTCTTTCTCAGAGCCTGTCCCTCAATAGGAACATAGCAGGAATCTACAATAAGTTCTCTTCCCAGAATATCTTCCAGTGCAATGGTCTGCCATGTTTCCAGCAGAACCGGGTTGTTTTTCAAAATTGTGTTAATATTCTCAAGCACCAGCGGACTGCTCAGTTTATCGAGCATCGCACGACCATCGGTAATGTTTCCGGCTGAATCAACGATATTTGCATGGGCAATCTTCCAGAGTTTTTTCTCACTGAGGAGTCTAAGGATAAAGGCATCCACAAACTCTTTCTGTGCCTCTTCTTTTGTATTTTTTAAACTATTTTCTGTCACATAATTTACTTTATTATCCCAGGATTTTCTTATTTGCTCACAACTATATGTTTTTCCTTTTTCACTTTCGTAACACTGCAAATAATTCTTTCCGAATGATTTCTTAATAATAGGCATATCACCATTCTCCTCTACTCACATCACTTCTACCCAATAATCTCCATATTCTTTATATTTTATTAGCATGATGACGATATCCGAACGAAACAGCTTATACATTCCACTTATTCAACTAATTCATTCCCTGCCCTCTTAACTTTGTATTTTTTGCCTGATTTTCAAAAATTCAATCCTCCTACAAGTCCGTTCCTAACTTCGGTAAATCATTTAAACTTACTGTTTCCAATGTCTGCAACTGCTGTACAGCTAATTGCCGGAGTAATTCCATTCTCTCTTTTTGCATCTTCCCCTGATTAATCAATACTGCATTATAACTTTCCAAATTTGCAAGCACCAACAACTGATTTAGAGTTGCCACATCCCGCATATTCCCTTTTGCTGCTGAATTTTCATCTTTCCACTGTTTCGCTGTCTTACCAAACAAAACAACATTCAACATATCCGCTTCATTGGCATAGGTATATGCCACCTGCGCAGGTGTTAATTCTGGTGGAATCAAATTATCCTTAATTGCATCTGTATGTATCCTGTAATTTAGTTTAGATATTTCTCTGTTTAAGTTCCAATTCAAAGATAACCGGCTATTCTCATCTGCCTTTAATCTCCTGTAATCCTTCATGATATATAACTGGAATTCTGGAGAAATCCACGTTACAAAAGACATAGCAATATCACTATGAGCATATGTTCCGCCATAACGTCCCGCTTTTGATACAATACCAATCGCATTCGTAGTTTCTATCCATTTCTTTGGTGACATTGTAAATGCGTTTGCTCCTGCCTGCTTTCTAACCCCCTCGAATTCGAGGGGGTTAAAATCTGGATTGTGCAGCCTTTCCCATAATCCCAAAAATTCTATTACATCTCGATTTCTCATCCAATTTTGTATAACCGCTGTTGGGTCATCACTTTTATATCGAGCGATATCTGTCAATGAAATAAATTCATTTTCAAAGTCCTGCGTGTAAATTCCGATATCTATCCCATTGGCATGAATCGTTTCTTTTATTACCTTTCCCATTGCACCTCCTACAACCATGTCCAATATGTTCTTCTTGTTACTAACATCTTACTTAAAGTCTTTTACTTCTTACTTTCATCTTCCCACATCTTCTGATACTTTTCTGCTGCACACATCTTCAACCAATGGCAAATAGACACCATACGCTTCTTGATAAAGTTTACTGATTTTCTCCGCAATCTGATATGTACTTTCTTCCATCAAATCACCTCAAAATATTTAAGAGCATCCTTTATTGCCTCCACTTTCTCTTTCGGTGGATGCTTTCTCGGTTGGTTCAATTCTTCCACAGCATTAGAGGCATCATACATGGTCAGCCCCAGAGACCTTTTTACTTCTGCGATATATGCAGTATGTACCTTGAATCCATATTTCTTCTCAACATACTCCTGTATCATTTTATATGTGATTTTCGGTTTCGGCTGATATTTCTTCGCTCGTTCCGCAATTGCATTCAACGATATCTTATCATCATCTTCTCCAAATTCCACTTTCACATTAATCTTGCTATCTGGTGACTTGTGGGACAGAAGCACAATACTTTCTACATGAACGGTCTCACAGAACTGATCGACTGCCGTCATCTTCTCCACCCGGTATCCCGCCATCTGCATCATCTCAAGATCCCGTGCAAGACTGGTCATCTTGCAGGAAATATAAACGATCCTGTCCACTCCATACTCAAGAATTTTAGGCAGTGCTTTCGGATGGATACCATCTCTCGGCGGATCAAGGACGATCACATCCGGCTTCTCCTCGATCTCGTCCAGCACCTTAAATACATCGCCTGCTATGAATTTACAATTAGAAAGTCCATTGCGGAGAGCATTTTCTTTTGCAGCTTCTACTGCCTCCTCGATGATCTCCACACCAATCACTTTCTTTGCAACCGGAGCCAGCACCTGACCGATCGTTCCGGTTCCACTGAACAGATCAAAAACTGTCTTATTCTCAATATCTCCGATGTATTCCCGGACAGTCTCATACAATACCTCTGCTCCCCTGGAATTTGGCTGGAAGAAAGAAAACGGGGTGATCTTAAACTGCAGTCCGAGCAGCTTTTCATAAAAGAAATCCTGACCATAAAGGATTCTTGTCTCATCACTTTTTACAACATCTGAAAGTGAATCATTCAGGATATGAAGGATTCCTACGATCTTTCCTTCCAAAGGAAGCTCCAGTAACTGTTCTTTTAATTCTGTCAGGTCATGCTCTTCCTGCGTAGTCGTTACAAGGTTCACCAGAATCTCTCCGGTCGTATCCCCCCGTCTCAGAAGTAAATGCCGCAGATATCCGGTATGCTGCATTTTCTTATAATAGCTTACATTCCACTCCCTGAAATATGCAAGAACACAGGAAAGGATCTGATTCATATCCCGATGGACCAGTTGGCAGTCTGCTGCTGTCAGGACATCATATGTGCTTCCTTTTTTATGCAGTCCGAGAGAAAGCGGACCGTCCTTATATTCATCTCCAAAAGAAAACTCCATTTTATTACGATAATGAAACTCTTTTGGACTTTCTTTTACACTCTCAAAAATATAATCGCCCTTTACGACAGGATCCATGATCCGATGGATCTGTCCCTCTTTCATCTTTACCTGTTCTTCATAGGACATAGTCTGGTACATGCATCCACCACAGGCCGGGAAAATACTACAGACCGGCTCCCTGGTCTCCAGCGGTGATTTTTCCAGCACTTCCAGAAGTCTTCCTTCTCCATTTCCCCGCTTAAATTTATTGATCATAAAGCGGACTTTCTGACCCGGGATACCATTTTTCACCGTGACATATTTTTCTTCCTCCGGAATATAAATCATTCCCTTATTCGGGAAATCCACTCTCTCGATTATGCCTTCATAGATCTGTCCTTTTTTCATTATTTCCTCCCAACAAACAAAACAGACAGGGTGTACTCCAACCGTCACATCCTGTCTGTATTCTTCTTACTGTGCTATTACCATCTTGAACTTATACCTGAACTTATACCTGATCATCCTCATCGAAATAATCGTCAAAATCGTCATCAAAATCATCTTCAAAATCTTCCAGATAATCCGGTGTCACAAAACGGAATACCGCATATGCAATGGCTGCGATTCCTGCAATCGCACCAATAATTGCAAGTACCCATACAACCGCATTCTTCTGCTTCTCTGCCTCGTTCTTATGCAGGATTTCTTTTAATTTTGATTCAGCGATCATATCCTCTAATTTTTTATTCATATCTGCACATCCTTTCTAACCTCTCACAGGTTACGACTGATTTTTGTATATTATAACACTTAAGCTCTGTTATTACTACCGCTTTCGGAGATTTTTCCTAAAAACTCTGTCCCGGTTCTCACATCATAATCATCTTTTCTGATCGGCTGACAGTCCACAAACCTATGAAATCTTTACCAGTTTTGCGAACTTTGCAAACATCTTCCTGACTCCTGCACTGTCAAAATCCACCGTTACTTCATAATCTCTGCCACCGGACCGAATCTCAAGAACGGTTCCCTCCCCAAACTTCACATGACGCACCCGGTCTCCTTCTGCATAATCAGGACTGCCACCTGATCCTGCTGCAAGCTGGCTGCCTTTTTGAAGAGATGCCAGTCCCTGGCTGCTCTTACCCGAAGAAACTCCACTGCTTTTTCCTGCCCCGTTGCTATAAGCCGCACCGAAAGCCCTTGCCCGGAATGCTTCTCTTGCATGTGCATATGTATTCTGCTGTACCGGCACTTCCGTCTCTGGTTCAATCCTGCGGCTTCCTGTATCCAGAAGTTCTGCCGGAATTTCCTTAATAAAACGTGAAATCTTATTATACTGGGTCTCGCCTCTGACCATCCTTCTTCTTGCACAGGTAAGCGTCAGCTCCTGCTCTGCTCTTGTAATCCCCACATAACAAAGCCGTCTTTCTTCTTCAAGATCATCTCTGTCGTCTGATGTGATCGTCATATAACTTGGAAACAAGCCATCTTCCATTCCTGCCAGATATACATGAGGGAACTCCAGCCCTTTGGCACTGTGCAGTGTTGTAAAAACAACCGCCTTTGCTTCTTCTTTCTGCTCACTGCTCTTTTTCTGCAAAGCTTCTTTATATTCTTCCATATGGACACACCAGGCATCAAAAGTATCAAAACTTCTGGCTGCTTCCTGAAGTTCATCTAAAACCTCATACAGCTCTTCCGGCTTGATCCTGCGAAACTGTGCATATTCTCTCAAATATTCTTCATATCCTACCGCATGCCTGATATAATTAATCGCCGCATAAGGCTTCATTTTCGCAATACAGGAAAGATCATATTCCAGGCGGTCGATCCGATCTTCCATCCAGTCCCGCCCCTGACATTTCTGCCGCATTCCTTCCAGTGTAACCGTCTGGGAATCCAGATAATCACGGCTGATATAACGGTTCGGACGGTTTATGATCTGCAGAAAATCTTTCCGGCTGCGATTTCCGTTTGCAATGCGTATGTAGGTAAACAGATCGTTTGCGATCCAGTGTTCGTAAATATTCGGCAGTCCGTCCCGCATCCGAAACGGGAGGTTGTATTCCATGAATTTTTCCAGATAAATACGTGCTCCGGTATTCGTCCGGAACAGAACTGCGATCTCCTGTGGCTCTCTTCC
>ERZ824600.4959-NODE-4959-length-11270-cov-4.262506_pt1 | contig 11270 bp, 8 predicted proteins | sample MGYA00519933_ERZ824600 | MGnify/ENA primary metagenome ERZ824600 (study PRJEB31778, sample SAMEA3449178) | human gut metagenome | biome: human gut; feature: human-associated habitat; material: faeces | place: United Kingdom | collected 2010/2012 ... | reverse complement strand
TACATGAAAGAAGAATTATTTAACAAACTATACAAAGAAACATTTGATGATATTTCTAAATATGTCATTTGTTCAACTCCAAATATAAATGATGTAAATGATATTTTACAGATAATTTACATGGATATATTCAAAATAATAAATAAAGATAATTATGATTTACTTAATAAATCATATATCAGAGCTATCGCTAAAAATAAAATAAATGATTATTACAGATATAACTATAAGCAAAAGACTGTTTCTTTATTTACGAATAAAGATGACATTGAAGATTATAAAGATAATATTGATATAGAAAAAAGTATACTCGAACAATATGATCAAGAAAAAGTATGGAAATATTTAAAGAAAAATCAAACAATTGCAAAAATATTTTATTTGTATTATAGTTTTGGTTTAACAATCCCAGAAATTGCTCATGAATTAAAATTAAGTGAATCAAATGTAAAAAATTATTTATATAGAACTTTAAAAAAATTAAAAAAATATATGAAAGAAGGATAAAAATGAATATTGAAAATATATTAAAAGCAAAAATAAATAGAGATAAAATATATAGAAATATAGTTAATAATTCTGGAAAAAACAATATACTTAAAGTAGCAATTCCCCTAGGTATAATATTAGTTGGAGGAGCAATTATATACAAAATTAGAAAGGAAAAAGTAAAATGATAGAAAGATTGATTTTAAAAACTAGAAATTTATTTAGAAATGTAAATAATAAAATAAGAAATAAATGGAAAAAAGGTTATAAATTACCTAAAAAAGTAAAATATTTTGAAGGTAGTTTATATGACGCTATTTTTGAATCAGCCTTAAAATATCCAATGAATACGGCAATAGAATATGAAAATAATCAAATAACATATAAACAATTAATAAAAAAAATAAATAAATGTGCTAAAGCCCTAAAAGCTTTGGGAGTAGAAAAAGGTGATCGAGTAACTATATGTATGCCAAATACTCCAGAAGAAGTTACAATGTTTTATGCAATTAATGAAATTGGTGCTGTCGCTAATATGATTCATCCATTATCGAGCGAAAAAGAGATAGAATATTATTTAAATAAAAGTAATACTAAAGTAATGTTATGTATTGATATAACATATAAAAAGGTTCAAAATATAATTGACAATACAAATGTTCAAAAAGTAATAATAACATCAGCAACCAAATCAATGGAAAGAATGACTGCTTTTCTATATTGGATTGTAAAGGGAAGAAAATTAAATGTTTCGGAAAATGAAAAGTTTATTTTATGGGATCACTTTTTAAAAAAATCATTGTCTTATACAGAAGATCCTTATGAAAGTATGGATAGTAACGATCCAGCAGTTATTTTATATAGTGGAGGTACAACAGGTAAATCAAAAGGTGTTATAATAAGTAACTATTCCTTCAATACACAAGCACTTCAAAGTAGATATGTTGCACCAGATGCATTGATACCAGAAAATTCATTTTTGACTTTCTTACCTAACTTTCATGCATTTGGTATTGGTATATGTACACATACACCTTTATTTAATGGAATGAAAGCAATATTAATTCCACAATTTGATTCTAAAAAATTTAAAACATATTTAAGAAGGTACCATTTTAATGTTTTATGTGGTGTTCCAACTTTATATGATTATATAACAAAAATGGAATTTAATAAAAATGAATTAAAATGTTTAAAACTAGTTGTTTGTGGTGGAGATTCTATGAGTTTGGCTCTAAAACAAAAAGTAAATGGTTTTTTACAAAAATATGGTTGTACAACTGATATAAAAATAGGCTATGGTTTGACTGAATCAAGTGGTGTTGTTTCATTATCACCAGAAGGAATATATGATGAGGCAGATGTAATAGGTTATCCATTCCCTGATACAGAATTTAAAATAATAGACATAAATACAAAAGAAGAAGTAAAACCAGGTATTCCTGGAGAAATATGTATATCTGGACCAAATGTAATGTTAGAATATTTAGATGAAGAGGAAGAAACAAAAAATACAATTGAAGTAATGAATGGCAAAAAATTTCTTCATACAGGTGATATTGGTTATATAGATTCAAAAGGATTAGTTCATTATAAGGCTAGATTAAAAAGAATGATTATTACAAGTGGCTATAATGTTTATCCTGCTAATATTGAAGATATTATAATGAATCATGAATCAGTTACATCATGTGCTGTAATAGGTGTTCCAGACTCTAATAAAGGAGAAATTGTTAAAGCATTTATAACTTTAAAAGAAGGGAAAAATGCTATGATTGCTAAAGTAAGTCTTCAGAAATATTTAAAAAAACATTTAGCACGTTATGAGCAACCTAAAGAAATAGAAATTTTAGATGAATTACCGAAAACAAAATTAGGGAAAATTGCTTATAAAGAATTAGAAGAGTATAGCAAAAGAGCATAAGCTCTTTTTTATGTAAAAATAATTAGTTGCTTTTTATTGAAATGTGTTATATAGTTTATATATAAGATACTAATTGTAAAGAAGGTAAAGAATGAAAGAAAAAATAAATTTAAATGTATTTAATGAATACAAACAACAATTAGAAAATTTAAATAAATTAATGGATCAAAATGATAGTAATAAAAAAGAAATAATTGACCAATATTTAGAAGTTCAATATAAATTATTATCATATGATTTAAGTGATATTCCGTTTGCAAGTTGGGAAAATGTAAAATTAATTTCAGAACCAGATTTTTCTCAAACAAATGCTAATATTGACTTTAATATTTTAGATTTTAATGGTAAAGGTAATTTTAAAAATTGTAATATAAAAAATTTAGATAAATTTAAAGGAGTTTTAAGTGAAGATAATTTTGATGAATCAATAATTAAAACAAATCCTCAATTATTTTTATCTGATAATTTTGATTATCAATTTAAAGAAAAATACTATAATCATAATTTAACAATATATGATCTTATAAATTTAAATACTAATCAGTTAGATGAATTAGAAAAGAAAAATATATTAGACCATTTTGATAGTAGAGCTACATCAAAATCTTTAATGATGATATTAGGCTTAAAAAAAACAGTAGAATTATATAATTATTCTCAAGATGATTTTTCTATTGCTCAATATTTTTTAAATGAAAATTCATATCATAATATATTTTATTCTAATTATGGAATGACTTTGCAAACACTTTTAGAAAATGTTAAAAAAGCTAAAGTAAATGAAATAAAACAATTATGTTATGCTTATGCACGTGATAATATTTTACATGCTAAATATATGCCATTTACTGTAGATGGATATCCCAAAAAATTTATAGATGAAAATGATGATATATTTTTAGTAAAAGCTTCAATACCCGATGAAGTAAGAAATAAATATTATATGAGAACATTAACAATAGATGATGTTATAAAAAATATTGATGTTTTTTCAAATGTTTATATTGAAAATTTTATGGAGTATAGTCAAATTAGAGATTTTGCACAAAAATTAGGTGACGGTGGTTTACAATATATTCTCAAAAATCATAAAGATGTTTTTGATCATATTAGAGCTGAAAATGAATTTTATCAAGTGAATCATAATTTTTATGAATCTAATAATATAGAAGAAAAATTTATAGAAACAATAAAAAAATACTTTCTTAATGTTTATGGAATTCCTGGACTAGAAGAACATTATGATGCGAGTGGTAAAAAAATATATAGATTACCTGAATGGATGTCCTCATTAAATTTAAAAGTAGTTGAAGAATATCAAAATATAGAAGAATTAAAAACATATAATTCCAGAATTTTATTGCTTGATAGAAATCAATCAACAGTATTGGAAAAATTTAGTTTAGATAACTTAATTAAGTTTGATGATTCAACAAAATTTTTCTCACAACAAGAAGAATTAAATAATTTAAGTATATTAGGTGCTTTTTTATCTAAATCAAATATATTTGGTCTTAATATTCAACACCAAGAAAATATGACATATTCAGAATTTACTGATATTATGGCAGAAATTCTAGAATTGATGAGAAAAAATAATTATTTTGCATATTCAGAAGGCTATGATTTTATTGAAGGTGCTTTTAGAGAAAAATATTCTTACATATTTATGTCTAAAGAAGCCCCAGAAGAATTAAAAGAAGCATTCTATAATAATAAAATCGATGGTAATGCACTTTATTTGCACAAAGAATACATCCCATTTTTATTAGACAAAAATTTAATTAATGTTTTAAAAGGTAATTTTGAAGTAAATTATTATATTTCTAAAGGTGGACAACAAGAAGAAAAAAGTAAAAGAATCAATTTCTTAACATATTATTGTAAACTATATGGTAATGAAAATTTTTTAAATCTTATTTCTAAATATGGTAATGTTGGATGCTATATAACTGACGCAAATATTGATTTAGCAACCGATAAAAAAGGACTTGAAAAACAATATCGTAAAGCAGTATATGATTTCATATTATTCAATCCTAAAGTCAATTATAAACATTTATTAAATATTAATGAATTTGTTAGCGAACACTATGATTTGTTTTTACAAAAAGAAGAATTAAATAAAATACCAGAATCAATTAGAGCTGATGTGGAAAAAGATTTTTATGAAGGAACACTAAAATTTGAAACAATCAAACAAAATCCCGAATTAATTGATATTTTAAAAAACAAAAATTTAGAACATGCGTTTGCTAATTATAGAATTAATTCATCAGTATTTAATTCAAACAATTATAAAATTTATCATTCAACAGAAATAGAAATGATAAAATTTATAGGGAAAGAACAATTTTTGAAGTTATGTTCAAAATATGGTAAATATTTAGAAAACATTTATTTTGATTTGCCAATATTAATAAAAGATAATAAATATTATGAAAAAAATTCAGTAAATAATAAAGAATTAGATTTTAATAGATTATCATTATTAATAGAAGATACAATTATAAAAAAATGTCAAGAAGGTAAAAAAAATTATGAATATAAAGATGCTCCAGAATTTTTGAAACAAGCAAGACCAGACTTATTTTTGGATCCAAATGCTCCTCAAGAATTACAAGATTTATTTTATTTCAAAAATAATATGGGATTATCTTTTAATGTAATAAGAGATAATATTGATTGGTTACAATATTTAAAAGGAAAATCTGTATCAACATCATTTTTAAGAAATAATAGCTATATTTATTATGATATGAAAAAATATTTTGAAATATTTGGTGAAGAAAAAGGATTAAAATTAGGTCTTCAAAGAACAAAAACTGTTGAAAAAATGATCGGTTTTCAAAAAGTTGAAATAATGAAAAAATGGTATGACAAAACAGGTCAAAAATTTATTCCTGATTTTGTTGTAATGGAAAACTTTCCTTTAGAAGAAGTAGATAAATTTTTAGCATCTGGTCCAAATTGGAGTAGATTAATGAAAATTGAAAGTTTTTCTAAATGGCAAGAACATCGTGATGCAATGTTAAAATTAGCGTATACTTTTGGTGCATTTGATCAAGACCAAATAGGAATGAAAAAATTAATGGATTTGTTAACTGGTATTCCAAGGCAATACAAAACAGAAGATATAGATAAGTTAAAGTTTTATGAAAAAATTATATTAGAGTATGATAGAATTTGCAAGAAAAAACTAAATAAAGCTCCAACAATGCCATCATGTGCTTTAGAGTATGGATTTTTGAAAAAAGAATTAATAAATGATGGTATTAAATTTAGTGGAAAGAGTATGTTTGATGATTTATTTAATGGAAATACATTAAAATTAAATCCACAAAGTCATCCAAAAGCAATGAAATATTTAAGAACTATTTTAGAAGAAAAAAATATTGTTTTATCTGGAGATGAAGCACATCAATTATTTGGTGGATTTACATTAAAATATGACAAAGATTTTAGAGAATTTTTATTAAATAATATGGATGAAATTAGAAATAATCCTGAATATACAAAATATGTTTCAAGTGTTCAAAAACAGTTTGATGCGATTAAAGCATTAAATAGTAATAGAACTTTAACATGGAATTTAGCAGTAAGTTTTGTTCAATCAAACAAATATACTGATGTAAATATAGGTAATGATAAAGTAGCAGAAATATCAGCAATAGCAGGTTATTCTCAAGATGACTTTAATAAATTACAAGAAATATATAATTATGGAAAAATAAGAACATTCAATAGTATTCCAAGAATAGAAAATAGTACTTCTAAATATATTTATGAAATACTTCGTTTAGATGATCCATTAGCATTAGCAATAGGAACATTGACAGATTGTTGTCAAGAGTTAGGTAATTTTGCAGAACTTTGCATGGAACACAGTATGGTTGATAAAAATGGTCGCATATTTATTATTAAAGATAAACAAAATAATATAGTTGCCCAAAGCTGGGTATGGCGAAATAAAGATGTATTATGTTTTGACAATATTGAGATTCCTGATAAAGCATTTATTAGAAATAATAAATACAATCCTGAATTAGGAAGAAAAGGATTTACAGATGAAATATTTCAAATATATAAACAAGCTGCTAAAGAATTAATTGAAACTGATCAATTAGCATATAAGAAATTATTAGATGAAGGTAAAATTAGTCAAGAACAATATGATGGTTTAAGATTAAGTAAAATAACTGTTGGTTTAGGATATAATGATATTGCTGAATCTTTAAAAAAGAATACTAAATTAGATAAAGGTAATATTTCAAGGCCATTGCCATTTAAGGAACCAGTTGAATTAATGCGTAAATTATATATAAATGATTCAACTAATCAATATATATTGGAAGAAAGAAAAAATAAAAAAGAATATACTGGTGAAACATTACCTATTTATAATGACAATTATATAGAATATACAAATGATAATTTTGATGATAAAATGTTATTAATGCTAGAAAAACTTGAATTAATAACAAAACATAATTTGGATACACAGTTAAGTGATTATGATGATCAAAAAAATATTGTATCATCTATAGCAAAAAATTATAGATTAAACCCAGAAACTACCCGCATTATTATGAATTCTAATTTTGCATTAATTTATGATACTAATAAAAATAATGTTAAAATAGCTGATTTATTATATAATTTTAATGTCGATAATGGTAAACAAAAAATGAATATAACAGAAGATGTATTATTACAGATTAAAATAGCGCTAGATCAAATTACAAAAAATAAAATAATTGATACTTCTAATTTAACAAATGAGCAATTAAAAATTTATAATAAAGTAGTATCTTTAAATGAAGAAATCGATATTAAGAAAGGAATAAGCCATGGAAAATAAACTTGAAACAATTATAACTAATTCACTTACTATAAATAAAGAAATAATTAAAAAAGAAAAAATTAAAATTATTATAGATGAGTTATATAAAGCAATTTTAGATAATAAAGATAGTTTATTATCAGCTAATAAAATTGATATAGAAAAAGCAAATGGTTTTGAATTGAATTTTGCTATAGTAGAACAAATATTTAAAAATATTGAAAAAGAAACAATTTATTGTGGCGATACTATTTATAGTCAAAAAAATAATGAAAAAAATTTCATGTATGGAAAATATTATTCTTCTAGAGGTACAATTTTAGTCATAAATGAAGGAAATACATATATATTATTAGAACTAATATTAAAAAATTTAATTGCATGTAATGCTCTTATAATAAATACATCTGGTTATATGTATGGAACAAATAATTTTATAATTCATATATTACAAACTATTTTAGAACACAATAATTATTCAAAAAATCAGGTACAAATATATGTATCTGAAACGTCTGAAGAAATATTAAAGCAATATACAAGTTTAGATTTAGTTGTATGCATTGGTGATCATAATTTACAAAGATTCGTGGAAAATCATTGTCAAAATGAATTAATTGTAAGTGGTTATGAAAATTTTGACATTTATTTAGAAACAGATAAATATACGAATTTAATAAATGAAATTATAAAACAAAATGTATCTATACAATTTTACATTAATAAAAAATTAAATATTGATTACCAAAATGCAATTATTGTAAACGATATTGATGAAGCAATTTCCCAAATTAATTTTAATGGAAGTAGATATGCAACAGCAATATTTACAGATGATAAAGAATCAATATTATATTTTATTAAAAATATTAAAAGTAAAATCCAAACTATTAATACATCACCAACAATTGAAAGAATTTGCGACATTAATACAAAAGATTTAATGATAGAAAAAACTATTATTTATCCATTATTTAAATTTTCAGATACATTAAAATTTGAAATAGATGAGAAATAATTTTAATTGAACTAAAAAAATTGAGGTTAATATAATCTCAATTTTTTATATAATTAAATATATTTTTAAAAAAATATTTCAAGTTATTAACAGGGGTACTCTCTATTCCCTATAATATGTATAGGCGAATTAAATGAAAAAGAAATGTGAAAACTGTATTAGAATAAAATATAGAACAGAAGAAGAAAAAAAGATTTAAAAAGAAGACTAAAAATTATAGTAGGTCAAATAAATGGAATTAGTCAAATGATTGAAGATGATAGATACTGTGACGATGTATTATTGCAAGTAGCATCTGCTACTAATGCTTTGAAAAGTTTAAGTAATGAAATATTAAAAAGTCACATGAAATCTTGTATGGTAGAAGATATTAAAAATGATAATTTAGAAGTAATTGATGATATTTTAAATTTATTTGGAAAAATAAAATGAAAAAATTTATATTAAAATAGATAGTATGCATTGTAATCATTGTGAAAATACTATTAAAGTAACCTTATTAAAAATCCCTAATATAAGAAATGTAGAATTTGATGGATTCATTGCTTGCATTGACTATGTGGGATAATTAAATAAAAATATCATAAAACAATTATTGATAAATGATATATTAATAATGATAAGTATATCAGTACTGAAAAAAAATTAAATAATAACATTAAATTGAAAGAATTTTTATTAATATCTCCAATTATTATATTAATTTTTATTTATAAAATATTTAATTTTAATATATTTAATGTAATTTCAAACATTGATAGTAACATAACTTATAGAATGCTATTTGTAACAGTATTATTTACAAGTATTTATTGTATTAGTATGTGTGGTGCGATCAATTTAATTGCTGTTTTAGATAGAATATATAAATAAATTAAGTTCTAAAATAAATTAAAGGATTATAAAAATGTTCGTATTAATGATACAAAAAATTCTATACCTCATACTATCAATTTTAGTAATTATTATTAAATCGAATAATAATTTTTAACAATCATAAAAATTATTAGAGGTGAAAAATGATAATTGTTAATAATTATGATAAAAATGAAAAAAAAATAAATCCTAGCAAAATTAAAATTACCGATTTAGTTATATATGAGATTATAAAAAAATATGTGCATATTTAGAATTTAAGGAGGTATTTATATAAAAGCAGGATTATATGCAAGAGTTTCTACAGATAGTCAACTTGAAGGATATTCAATAGATGCTCAAAAGGAATTTTTGATTAATTATGCCAAAAGTAAAGACTATAATGAATTTGAATATTATATAGATGGTGGATATTCAGGAAAAGATTTAAATAGACCAGCAATTAACAAATTAATAGAAGACTGTAAGAATCATAAAATTAATGCCGTATTTGTATTTAAATTAGATAGAATCTCAAGAAATCAAAGAGATACATTGTATTTAATTGAAGAAGTATTTAATAAATATAATGTAAGTTTTATTTCAATGAGAGAAAACTTTGATACATCATCACCATTTGGTAAAGCTATGATTGGTGTATTATCAGTATTTGCTCAATTAGAACGAGAAACCATTTTAGAAAGAACACGAATAGGACTAAAAAAACGTGCTGAAGCAGGACTTTGGCGGGGAGGAGGTAAAATTCCTTTTCCATACAAATATGATAAAAACACAGGTACATTAGTACCAATACCTGAACAAGTAAAGTTATTACATAAGATGATTTCACTTTACATTAGCGGGAAAAGTTTTAATACAATTGGTAAAATAATTGGAATGGATGAATCAATGGTTGAAACAAGAATCTTGTCCATAACAAATACAGGTAAAGTACCATATAAAAATGAACTTTTTAAAGGTCAACATAAAGCAGTAGTATCTGATGAATTATATAAAGAAATTTTAAAAGTAAACAAAATAAGAAGTCATGAAAAATATAAAAGACATTATTTATTATCTGGTAAAATTTATTGTGGACAGTGTATGGCAAAGTATAGATATCAAAAATGGGGTAAAAGATTAATTATATATTGTTATTCGCAACAAAAAAGTAAACCAAAATATATAAAAGATCCCAACTGTAATAATAAAAAATGGAATACTTATGAAATTGAAGATATTGTATTAAAAGAATTATTTAAAATGAATTTAGATATAAATTTATTTAAAAAAACTTTTAATATAGAAAATGTTAATATTAATGATGAATTATATAAAAAATTAGAAGAAATAAAAAAACAAATTAATAATTTATTAAATTTTATAGCAACAGGTATCATAATAGATGAAACTAATAAAAAAATAGCAAAATTAGAAAAAGAAAAATATGAAATAGAAAAAATATTATCAGAAAAAAAGAATAATCAATCTAATTGCCATACAATAACTAATTTAGAAATGATTTGGTTTGATATGGAATTTGATGAACAAAGAAGAATTATAGAACATCTGATAGATAAAATCATAATTAATGATAATGAGATCAATATTTATTATAATATTTCTTAATTTTTTTTCGCACCGAGGTTATTATTCCAACTAAAGACATACTAATATTTATTTTAATTGTACTAATAATATTAGATAATGAATTTGGTATAATCAAATATTTATATATTTGAAATTTTGATGCTTTAAAAGATTTTAATAATTTTATCTTGTTATCATCAGTTAAAATGAAACTTTGATACATATTTATAATAGTTATTATAACGGAAATAAGTAAAGCCATAATTATAATAGATTTCTGATTCGCACCAGCAATAATAATTATTATTGGGCCAAGTGCAACTTTAGGTAAACTATTAAATATAGTTAAATAGGGATCAAAAATTTTGGCAACATAATCATTCCACCATAATATACTAGAAATAATTAAACCCATAATTGTACCAATTATTAAACTAATTAATGTTTCATAAATTGTTATATATATATGATTAAATAAATTATTGGTTTTATATAAATTTATTAAAGTATTAATTATTCCTTTTGGTGAAGAAGATAAAAAAGTATTTATT
>ERZ824600.4948-NODE-4948-length-11283-cov-2.901318_pt1 | contig 11283 bp, 9 predicted proteins | sample MGYA00519933_ERZ824600 | MGnify/ENA primary metagenome ERZ824600 (study PRJEB31778, sample SAMEA3449178) | human gut metagenome | biome: human gut; feature: human-associated habitat; material: faeces | place: United Kingdom | collected 2010/2012 ... | reverse complement strand
TCCGATGGAACAACATGAATTCCGGGCCATCTCGCCGGAGTGGGAATACCGCTGGATCGCATTCGACGGGCCGTTCGCGGAATCGTTCATGCGTTCCTACAACTACCCGGCAGCCCCGTTTCACGCAGGAGAATGCCCGCATGAGCTGTTTCTTGAATTCGGCAGCCGGATGCAGGAGCTGACGCCGTTCTGCTGGAGACAGATGGTCTCCCTGATCTGCGACATTCTCGCCGCAGCCGGCGGAATGAACGCCGAAGGCACCCTCGAAAACCGCCGTCTTCAGGAGGCGATCCGAATCTGCCGGGAAAATTTCCACAATCCGAATCTGAACGTGAACTCACTGGCGGAACGACTGGAGATCGACCGGACCACGCTCCGGCGTCTGTTTCTCCGGAAAATCAACATCACCCCCTCCGAGTATCTGGGGCAGCTCCGTCTTCAGAAGGCGATCTCTCTGCTCAAGCAGACCGCCCATCCGCTGACGCGCATCGCGGAACTTTCCGGTTTTCACGACGTCAACTACTTCTGCCGCTCCATCCGCCGCAGCACCGGCCGGCCCCCCGGAGAGATCCGCCGCATCGGCTGAACTCTCCGTTTTTCCACCTCCGCCCCGCCCGCTCCGCATACGGCGGAAAACTTCAGGATTTTTCCGTTTCGGATTTGATTTCTTCCCGGAAACGAGCTACTTTATACGATCAATTTCAAGGAGCGGAAACACTATGCCAAACGAAGTCAAAGCACTGGTCATCACCGGAGTCGGTCTGAACTGTGAAAAGGAAACGGCGGCGGCTTTCAACGCGGCCGGAGCAAAAACCTCTCTGATCCATATCAACGATCTTCTCTCCGGAAAGGAGACGATGGAACCCTTCCAGATTCTCGCATTCATCGGAGGATTCTCCTTCGGCGACCACCTGGGCTCCGGCACCGTGTTCGCCAACAAGATCAAATTCAAACTGAAAGAGGAACTGGACAAGTTCATCAATTCCGGCAAACTGGTGATCGGAATCTGCAACGGATTCCAGACTCTGACCCGGCTCGGACTGGTTCCGGCTCTCGACGGCCAGCGCTTCACGCAGCAGGCGGCTCTCGCCCATAACGATTCCGGTGTGTTCCGCGACGCATGGATCACAATGAAGGCCAACCCGAAGTGCCCGTGCATTTTCACGAAGGGCATCGACCGGATCCGGATGCCGATCCGTCACGGAGAAGGCAAATTCGTGGCTTCACCGGAGATGATTGAGAAAATCGAACAGGAAAACCTGGTCGCCCTCCGCTATACCGACGCGGAAGGCAACAAGCCTCAAGGCTTCCCCGACAATCCGAACGGATCCATTCATGACATTGCCGGAATCTGCGATCCCACCGGACGGGTGTTCGGGCTGATGCCGCATCCGGAGGCGTTCCTTTCACCCTACAACGCCCCGGACTGGCAGAAACAGAAACTGCTCGGGAAGCTGCCGGAAAAGGGAGAGGGAATGATTCTCTTCACCAATGCGACCGAGTATGTGAAGAAGAATCTCTGAAAAAGGTTTTTTCATGAAAAACGGGAAGGAAATTCTCTGTCTGGCGCTTGGAATTCTCCTCGGGATCGCCGGGACGGTATTCGGAGGGATCCTCTATCTGCGGACCCATCTGATCCGGGAGTATTCACTGGGAACGATGGAGTTTTCCCGTCTTGCGGCGGAGATTCCGTCCGCGGCCCGGAGTGTCGAGGGGTGGAGCGCGACCGCGGCGGGATGCGCCCTTCCCCGCCCGGCGGACGGCAGTCCGCTTCAGTCGTTCCGGTTCTGCAACCCGAACTATGCCGGAGAGCTGATCCGCAATGAGTCGGAACGGAAAATCGCGGCGATCCTTCCCTGCGGAATCGCGTTCTACACCAAGAGCGATGGACAGGTGTACGCATCCAAACTGAATCTTCCGCTTCTGGGGCGTCTTCTCGGAGGAAATGCCGCTCTTCTTTTTCCGCGGAACATTGAACCGGACCAGCTCGTCATTCTGGAGAGAGCCGCGAAAAAAACATCAAAATAACTCTCTTTTTGATCCATCCGGTTGAAAAAAACAAAAGAAATGCTATCTTTACCAAATGATAAAAAACCACTCATAATTTAAGGAGAAATGGTAAAATGGTAAAAATCCTGCACGACAGTGATGCTGACGCATCGGTTTTGAACGGTAAAACCGTAGCTGTGATCGGCTATGGCAGTCAGGGATCCGCACAGGCCCTCTGCATGAGGGATTCCGGAGTGAACGTGATCATCGGTTCCAGACCCGGCCCCTCCTTTGATCGGGCGGTGGCGGACGGCTTCCAGGTCATGTCCTTCTCGGAGGCGGCGGAAAAGGCCGACATCATCCATATCCTTCTTCCCGATGAATATCATGGACCGGTCTACAAGACCTACATCGCCCAGTACATGAAACCGGGCAAGACCCTCAGCTGCTCCCATGGATTCAACGTGGTCTTCGGCGAAATCGTTCCGCCGGCCGGCGTGGACGTGATCATGGTTGCTCCGAAGAGCCCCGCGACGGAAGAGCGCAAAGCCTTCTGTGCCGGATTCGGCGTCCCGGGTCTTGTTGCTGTCAAGCAGAACGCTTCCGGCAAAGCCCTTCAGACGGCTCTGGCAATGGCGAAAGCAATGGGCTTCACCCGCGCCGGCGTGCTGGAGTGCACATTCGAACAGGAAACCTACGAGGATCTGTTCGGCGAGCAGAACGTGCTCTGCGGCGGCTGCGTCGATCTGATGAAATACGGCTTTGAAGTCCTGGTGGAAGCCGGATATCCGCCGGAAATGGCATACTTCGAGTGCATCCACGAACTCAAACTGATCGTCGACCTGATCTATGAGGGCGGCATCCAGAAGATGAACAAGGTGATCTCCAACACCGCGGAATTCGGAGAGTACTACAACGGCCCGAAAATCATCACTCCGGATGTCAAGGAGCGCATGAAAGAGTCTCTGAAGCGCATCGAGTCCGGCGAATTTGCCAAGGAGTTCCTGAAGATGATCCGCGAAGGCAAGGGCGAACTGCTCAAGGCCAAACGCGAGGAGCTCGGAAAGCACATCGCCGAAACGACCGGCGCGAAGATCCGTGCTCTGTTCGAGCGCAAGACAAAATAACAGACCGTTCAAACGGTCTCAGTTTTTCAAGGCTGGCACGTTCGGTGCCAGCCTTTTTCATCTCTGAACTACCTGTTTTCCTTCCGTTTTTCCCATGATTCTGCGCGACAAGACTTTTTACAAGACCTTTTTCTATTTTTTCGTGATTCTGGTTTTCCAGAACATCATCCGTTTTGCGGTCAATTTGACCGACAACATCATGCTGGGGTCCTATCATGAGAGTGCGCTGGCGGGAGCGACCGCGGTCAACCACCTCCAGTTTGTGCTCCAGCAGGCGGTGATGGGAATCGGGAACGGACTGGTCATCCTCGGGACACAGTACTGGGGACAGAAGCGGACCCGTCCGATCCGCCGTCTTTCGGCCATCGCGATGTGGTTCGGACTTCTGGCGGGAATCCTCCTGTTCGGAGCGACCGTTCTGTTTCCGCGGGCCCTTCTGCAGCTGTTCACATACGACGAGGAGATCATCAACGAGGGGATGAAGTATCTGGAAACGATCCGCTACTCCTACCTCTTCTTCGCGGTGAGCGTGATTCTGACCGAGACGCTGCGCGCTGTGGAGATTGTCCGGATCTCCCTGTATGTGGCGCTGGTTGGACTGGTTGCGAATTTCTGCATCAATTTCGTCCTGATTTTCGGACATTTCGGATTTCCGGAAATGGGGATCCGCGGCGCGGGAATCGGAACTCTCACGGCCCGGATTCTGGAACTGGTGACGGTACTGATCTTTCTGCGTCTGAAGGGCAGTGCGCTGAATCTCCGTCTGGTCTCGTACCTGCATATCGACCGGACGCTGCTGCGGGATTTTGTGCGGGTATCCTCTCCGCTGATTCTGGTTTCCGTACTCTGGGGACTTTCCACGGCGGCGCAGACCATGATTCTCGGGCATCTCAACTCCATTGCAATCGCGGCAAACAGCGCGGCAAACGCGCTCTACCTCTCGCTGAAAGTGGCGATGATCGGCGCCTGTTCGGCGGCCTCCATCATGATCGGAAAGGCCATCGGAGAGGGGCGGATCGAGCGGGTCAAGGATTATGCACAGACGCTGCAGGTGATCTTCATCTGTATCGGTCTTGTTCTGGGGGCGTCGATCTACCTGCTGCGGTCTCCGTTTCTCAGTCTCTACAATCTGTCGCCGGAGACGCTGTCGATGTGCTATCAGTTCCTCCTGATTCTCAGCATCACCGGAATCGGAACCTCTTATCAGATGCCAACCAACAGCGGAATCATCAGCGGAGGCGGAGATACCCGGTTCATCATGTTTGTCGACATCATCAGCATCTGGGGTATCGTTCTGCCGATCTCCGCGCTCGGTGCGTTTGTCTGGCACTGGAGCCCGGTCGCCGTCATGGTCGCGCTCAACAGCGATCAGGTTTTCAAATGCATTCCCGCCTTCATCAAGGTCCACTCCTACACATGGATCAAAAAACTGACCCGGGCTGAAGTATGATCTCCGATTCCGAATGGGAAAATCTGAAACGCCGCCTTACCGCTTCGCGTTTCCGCTCCCGGTTCCGGCTGAATCCATCGGAACTGCGCGCGGTTGCGGAACATGGATTCGACACGATTCGTGCGCAATGCGAAAAATTGATCCGTCAGCGTCTCGCTCCGGCCTGTCCGGTCAACGACGGGAAACAGACTCCGATGCGCGGACATCCCTGCTTTCCCGCTCAGCATGCAACCGGCTGCTGCTGTCGATCCTGTCTGCAGAAATGGCACGGAATCCCACCCGGACGCCCGTTGACCGAAGCGGAAATCCAGCGCATTCTGGATATTCTCCTGCGCTGGATCCGGGAACATTCCGACGGTGCGGATTCCATTCCCCATACGCCGGATCTGTTCTGACTCCGCCTTCGCTCTTTCCGCGTTCCCCCGCTTTTTCAAAGGAACGCCCCTCCCCTCCCTCAGGGGTGAGTTCTTCCGTCTTATTTCGAATGTTTCAGAATAAAATCGACGATAGGCTGCGGATTTTCCAGACAGTGGGGATGATGCTTTGCTCCATGCCGGTAAATCACTTCGATGGGTCCGCCCAGTTCCCGATAGCGTTTTTCAAGCAGCATGGTATTCTCTTCCGCCGGGACCACCTCGTCTGCATCGCTGCAGAGATGGAGAATCGGCACGTGCGCATCCGCCAGCTCCTTCAGATGATCCACCGGATTGTCCGGATACGCCATCGCCTGTTCCTCCGTGAAATTCCAGGCTTTGAGACAGTTTTTCCAACCGTCGGCCGATCCGGGCCCCTTTCCTTTTCCACCCGGCCAGCTTTTGAAGTCGCAGACCGGATTGTCCAGATAGAGACAGCTCACCTTTTCCGGGTTCTTCGCCGCCCAGCTGTAGACATCCAAACCGCCACGGCTGTATCCGACCGGAACGCACTTTTTGCAGAACCCGATGGACGTCAGGAAGTTATAAAGCATGTCGAACCGGCGGTTCGACTCCGGCGATCCATACAGTTCATTGATTTCGATGTGCGCAACATACCATCCGAGATCCAGCATTGCCCAGTCGGCATTCGGGAAGGCACCGAAGAAACGGGCGCGCCAGTACCAGCGTTTTTCCGGAGAGGGCGTCGTATTCGGCTTCACCAGACGGCACAGGATTCCGTCCAGATGGAAGTTGAGACACTCATATCCGCACCAGTCCGAAACAAATCCCGGATAGTCCGTCTTGAACCCGTTGATCTCCAGGGAAAGCGTCCGGGAAGCCAGCATCTTCTTCAATGTTTCCGCAATATGATCCGCCTGCACCTGAATGCCCGCATCCACATAGTGGAATCCGTCGGGCGAACGGTATTCCGGGTGATCCAGCATCAGGGAATAGAGATCGTCAGTGGGGACATGAAGATGTTTCATCACCTCTTCCGCGATCCGGTTGCGGCGGAGAACGACCGGATTCAGATCCGGAGAAAGCGTCTCCGTATGGTCGCGGAGCGTAATCGGAGTCGACGACCGCCAGCAGAGACGCGCCCTCGTGTTGATCCGGAGGAACTCAACAAGATCCGTCAGTCCTTTCCGGTACGCCTCATCGGAGCATTTCAACCCATGGAGCCCGTTGTTGAAATAGATCAGATCAACCGGATAATCCGACAGCGCCACTTCCAGCTCCCGGTAAAAGGCGGGATCCCCGACAATCTTTGATGTGGAAAACCCACCGATCGTCGCCACATTCTTCATGCGTTCCGCCACCTGCGAACGATGTCCGACAACGATCGAATCCCCGATCAGCAGAATCCTCGGCAGGGAGGGCTGATCCGTATCGGCCCAGTACATCTGGTTCCATTCGATTTTTTCCCGGTTCATTGTGCACCTTTTTTCGTTTTTTCAACAGTTTTCTCAACCTTTTTATTGACGGGCGAGATCATGCGCATTGCATAATTTTTTCGGATATTGCTCTTGCTGTCCCAGGGGAAAACCTGCTCCTGAACAACCAGCGGCAGTCTCTTCAGCAGCTCCTCCGGAAGACGCTGGAAATACCGATGCTGTGAAACCAGAAGAATTCTCTCCCCCTCCTTCTCCTTCAGCAGCGACTGCAAAGCCTCCGCATTCGGAATCGATTGAATCTTTCTGTCCTGCCCCAGATAGAAGACCGCATCCGTAAACGGTTTCCAGAAAAAGTAGACATTCTCCTGCGGAACATTCATCCGCACCGCCGACTGAACCATCTCCTGGAAGGTGCGTTTCGCCGTCCGGAACTGCGAGAAAGTCGGGATCAGGAACACAAAGACCAGAAGAAGGATCACATAAACGGAAAAAATCGATTTCGCCAGATTCTTCTCCGGAAGCAGACGTGTAAACGGCGTCTCCGGTCCGTTCAGCCGATACATGAACATTCCAAGAATGAACACCGCCGCCGAAAGCGAGATCAGAAGACGCGGCAGCTGCTTTGTCAACACCTCAAACTCCTTCGGCACCAGCGAGGGAAACAGCATCAGCACCACGCCGAAGAAGATGCACAGAAACAGCGCCTCCATCGGCAGAAAGCGGAACAGCCACAGAATCACTCTCTTGGTCTTTTCCACCCAGAGATCCACCGCCTGACGATCCACAAACAGCGCCGTCAGAATCGCGCAGTATGGAAGGATCGGCAGAATGTAGTAGTGACGGCGTGATCCGGAAATCGAGAAAAACAGGAAAATCGCGATCATCGTCCAGCAGAGCCACTTCTCCGGCTGTGTCAGAGACTTGCGTCTGCGGAACGCGTCAATCACCGCAAGAATCAGAATCGGACTCCACGGAATCGTCAGCCGGGGAATGTGGATCAGATAGATGTAAAACCCTTCATCATCATGATCAAACGGCGCAAAATAACGAATGATGTTCTCCCGGATCGCAAGAGAAATTCCGCTCGTTTTCAGCGTTCCGTCGAAATCAATCAGATTCTGCGTCGACGGCGCCACCGCCGGAGCAATCACTCTTGCCAGCTCAAACGGAATCAGATAAACGCAAACTCCGATCGCCAGCGCAAGCAGGGATTTCCAGTTGATATGGTACTTCACCTTCTTCGACAGCAGCATGTCGATTCCCGCCGCAAGCACCGGAACCGCCACCGTGGCCATCCCCTTCGCGTGCGCACCGATAAAGCAGAGAAGGAAAAACCCCACATACCCCCGAAAACTCCTCTCTTCCCGATACGCCAGATACCACGCCACCGCACCCGTGCAGAACGCCAAATTCACCATATCCGCCTCGCCCAGCCGTCCCCAGAAGGCAAACGAGTAGAACGTCAGGAAAATCCAGGCGGAAAGACGCGCAATCTCCGCGCTCCAGAAACGTCTCACAATGGAGATCAGCGCCGCCAGCGCCGCCAGCGCCGCCAGTGCACTCGGCAGACGAGCCGTGAACTCCGTCACAACCTTGCTGTTGAAAATCGACGTCATCACGATCGTCCAGTATCCGAGCAGGGGCTTGTCGAAATACGGATCAAAATTGATCGTCGGATGCAGATAGTCCCCCGTCAGGAACATCTCCCGCACCACCTCCAGCCAGCGGGATTCCGATCCATGCGCGGGTGCCACTCCCAGATTGGCGATCAGAAGAAAGCCCGCACAGATCCACAGCGGCAGCCAGGTCACCACCTTCTTCTGCGATTCCGTGAGCGGCTGCTCCACCGGAGAAAGAGTCTCCCCCTTCCCGCTCTTCTGGACAGGGAGCTGGCGATCCGGCTTGTTCACTTTCATGCCAGAACCTCCTTGATCGCGGCAACCACGTCATCCTGATCCTTCTCCGTCATGGACGGGAAGAGCGGAATGGAGCAGATCCGGTCGGAGTTCCATTCGGTATTCGGAAGCATGCCCGGTCTGCACCCCATCTGCTCCCGATAATATTTCTGGAGATGGACACAGCGGAAATGCAGTCCCGTTCCGATATTTTTCTCCTTCAAGGCCGCCATGAACTCGTCCCGGTTCAATTTTCCCTTCACAACACGGACGACAAACAGGTGCCACGCATGTTTGAAATCATAAGACGGATCGCTCAGAGGAAGAATCTCATCGATTCCGCTCAGCAGCTCCCGGTAGCGGAGCGCCAGTTCCGTGCGCCGGGCGTTGATCTCTTCAATCCGGGCAAGCTGACCGAGGGCCAGCGCCGCCTGCATATCCGGCATGTTGTATTTATATCCCGGTTCGACCACCTGCGCCTGCGGGGACCTGCCATGGGTCAGACGGTCGTAGGCATCGACCCCGAGTCCATGGAATTTCAGACTGCGCATCCGCTTTCCGAGCTCTTCCTCATCCGTCACGAACATTCCCCCCTCGCCCGTCGTGATATTCTTGATCGGATGGAAGGAGAACATCGCACTGCCCGAAGATCCGATCAGACGCCCCTTGTAACGGGTTCCGAGCGCATGCGCCGCATCCTCGATCAGACGGATCCCGTGCTTCGCCGCGATCGCCCGCAACGGATCCAGATCCACGCTCGCTCCGGCGAAGTGGACCGGAACAATCAGACGGGTCCGCGGAGTGATTCGGGCCTCCACCTCCTCCGGATTGACCATCAAAGTATCCTTGTCCACATCGACAAAGACCGGAGTCGCCCCGGCCAGAACGGTCAGATTCACCATGGAAACCCAGGTCATCGACGGTGTGATCACCTCATCGCCCGGTCCGATTCCCAGCGCATGAAGCATCACCTCCATCACCCCGGTCTCCGATGTCATCGAGACCGCGTCGGAAGCTCCGAGATAGGCTTTGAAATCAGACTCGAACTGCGCAACCTTCGGTCCGGTGGTGATCCATCCGGAACGCAGAACATCGACAACGGACTGAAGATCATTCTCCTTCAGATCCGGTTTGGAAAACGGAAGAAATGTATCTCTCATCTTTATTCTCTCCAAGCTCCCTGATTGAGAAGTGTTAAAATTTCAGTATTCCTGATTGGTGTCCGGATTGACGAGTTTGAACTGCTCCATGTGCATCGTCGGATCCGCCCGGAAGGAGAGATCCTTGCCATAGCGGTCCTCCAGATCCTTCAGCAGTTCGGCGTCGTCGTTCTTCAGACGCATCAGAACGGTCGGATGCATAATCACCCGCACCGACATGTTCCGCGATTTCCGCTTCAGAAGCTCCTTCAGACGGCGCTGAATCTCCACACTCATGCTCACCGGCGATTTCACCCGTCCCGTTCCGTCGCAGTACGGACAGGGATCGTATACGGCGTCCTTCACGCTCTCGTGTTCCCGCTGACGCGTCATCTCCATCAATCCGAACTTGCTGATCGGCAGCAGACGGGTCTTGGCGCGGTCCTGTTCCACATATTTGGCCATGGCCTTCTGAACCGCTTCCCGGTCCCGCTGGGTCCGCATGTCGATAAAGTCGATCACGACAAGCCCGCCCACGTTCCGCAGACGCACCTGCCGGGCGATCTCCTCCGCGGCTTCCAGATTGGTCCGGAGAATATTTTCCGGCTGGTCCTTCGCATTTTTGTTCTTGCCGGAGTTGACGTCGATCGCAACCAGCGCCTCCGTCTCGTCGATGCAGATGTAGCCGCCGCTCGGAAGCTGGACAACCCGGTTGAACACCGTGGCGACCTGCTCCGAAACCTTGTACCGTTCAAATACCGGCTGGGCGCGGTTGCTCAGCGTGATGCGGGTGTCGTAACAGCCGAATTCGGCAAAGTCGGCTTTCAGTTTCCGGGCGGCCTCGGGGTTGTCCACAACAATTTCGTCGATGTCGTCCGAGAGGAAATCGCGGACCGTCCGTTCCAGCAGATCGGGCTCCCGGTACACGATCGCCGGCGCGCTCTTCTCTTCCAGCGCATTGCTCGCCGATTCCCAGATCTTGAGAAGCATCTGAAGATCCTTTTCAAAATCCTCCGTCTTATGTCCCTCCCCGATGGTGCGGCAGATCAGACCCATGCCTTCGGGAACATCCAGTTTTGCAAGAATTTTGCGGAGCCGGTCCCGTTCCTTCCGGTCGTCGATCCGGGACGAAAGCCCGATATGGTCGGAATACGGAAGAAGCACCAGATACCGGCCGGGAATTGTGATATTGGTCGAAACGCGCGCACCCTTGGTCCCGATCGGCCCTTTGGTGATCTGCACAAGAAGTTCGGAGTTTTCGGGAAACATTTTCGGAATGTCGGCAACCGTGATCTTCCCGCTGTGCAGTTTGGTTTCAAACTCCTTCAGGCGCTGCGCCTTGTTGGTTTTCCCGACCAGTCCGCGGATCCGGTCCGCCACCTTGGAGAGCATGGAGCCTTTCTTCCGGCGTTTGGCGGGAAGTGCGCCGTCGGCCTCCATGTGACGGATGTCGTCCAGCATGTCGTAGGAGGCGGGAAGCATATCCTTGTAATGGAGAAACGCGTTTTTCGCCGCACCGATATCCACGAAGGCGGCCTCCAGTTTCTTCTCCAGATGGGTGATGCGTCCCAGATAGATGGAGCCGGCGAGGAGTTCATCCTCGTCCCGACGTTCGATTTCGTATTCTTCCAGTCGGCCGTTTCGCAGCAGCGCAAAGCGGGTCTCCAGCTCCTCGCAGTTGAGAATAATCTGTTTTTTGTTTTTCATGAATCTGATTTCTTTTCCTGAATAGATGGTTTCGGTTCCGACGGCGGAGGAAGAGGTCCGTCGAACACCTGTTTGACGAGTCCGGGGTTGCCGAGTCCGCGGATGAAGTCCACCGCATTCATCTCCCGGGAGCCTTCGGGTATGATTCGGAGAATTTCTATGGCTC
>ERZ824600.4937-NODE-4937-length-11298-cov-8.710664_pt1 | contig 11298 bp, 10 predicted proteins | sample MGYA00519933_ERZ824600 | MGnify/ENA primary metagenome ERZ824600 (study PRJEB31778, sample SAMEA3449178) | human gut metagenome | biome: human gut; feature: human-associated habitat; material: faeces | place: United Kingdom | collected 2010/2012 ... | reverse complement strand
CCATTTCCATATTACCGGTTCCCTTGAATTCCTCGTATACCACATCATCCATCTTACTTCCGGTCTCTACCAGTGCGGTCGCCAGAATCGTCAAACTTCCGCCCTCACGCATATTACGGGCTGCGCCGAAGAATCTCTTGGGCATATGGAGTGCTGCAGGATCCAGACCACCGGACAGAGTACGTCCACTGGGGGGAACCACCAGGTTATATGCTCTGGTCAGACGGGTGATACTGTCAAGCAGGATCACGACGTCCTTTTTATGTTCGACAATACGCTTTGCACGCTCGATCACCATCTCGGATACTCTCTTGTGATGCTCGGGAAGCTCATCGAAAGTAGAGTAAATGACTTCTACATTATCTCCGTGGATTGCTTCCTTAATATCGGTAACTTCCTCAGGTCGTTCATCGATCAGCAGGATCAGCATATGCATCTTGGGATTGCCACTTAAAATGGACTTTGCCACCTCTTTTAACAGGGTGGTCTTACCTGCCTTGGGCGGGGATACAATCATACCACGCTGTCCCTTACCGACAGGACTCACCAGATCCATAACTCTCATGGCTACGCTGCAGCCGGGAGTCTCCATTTTGATTCGCTCATCGGGGAAGATCGGAGTCATATCTTCAAATGCCATTCTCTTGGCAGACTCTTCTACGGTATAGCCGTTAATGCTCTTAACAAACAGCAGCGCACTGAACTTCTCCTGCTGCGTCTTGATCCGCTTGTTACCCTTCAGAATATCGCCGGTCTTCAGTCCAAAACGACGGATCTGACTGGGTGCCACATAGACATCATTCTCACCGGGCATGTAATTCTCGCAGCGGATAAATCCGTAACCGTCCGGCATTACCTCCAGGATACCGCTGGCTTCAATACCGCTGTCTAATTCCTTGGGATACTGGCTCTCGTCATAAGCCACATTGTTCGGGTTAAAGGACCGTTCCTTGGTATAAGCTTCACTTCTCGCTCCAACATTCTCTGCTGCACCGTTCTCCTGCGGCTTTTGTCTGTAAGGACGATCCTGTCTTACAGGACGCTCTGTTCTCTCCGGCTCTCCGCTTGTTGCTGCTGTCTGTCTGGCTGCCGCTACCTTCGCTTCTTCCTCTTTTTTCAGGCGCTCATCTTCTGCCAGCATGGCTTCTACCAGCTCCGCCTTTTTCATTGTGGAAGTACCCTTCAGACCACGCACTTTTGCCAGTTCCTTCAACTGCACTAATGCAAGTGATTCATATTTTTCCCTCATATGCTCCTCCTGTATTCATTATATACTCTGCAAACTGTTCACTTAGGGGAATACTCCTGATCTATCCTGATGTGTCAATGAAATAAAATAGATATTAAAACTACATCTGCGCTTATTATAATATATATTTTTTAAAATAGGAAGTCCCAAAATTATTTTTTTACAAATCCTTGCGAAGTACCGGATTCTATTATATCATAGTTCATAACGTAATACATCTGATGCCAGGCTCAAAAGGCCTAAGCCCACATGAGCTTTCTCATAAGTGGGTAAAAGACCTTAGGACCCTGGCATCAAATAATCCAAGAAAGAGGTATTGTCATGACAACCAACGAAAAAGCGTTACTGATGCACGAAAAATGGAACGGTAAACTCGAAACCGTATCCAAGACTCCGGTAAAGACCCGTGAGGATCTGGCGATTGCATATACTCCCGGTGTTGCGGAGCCCTGCAAGGTAATTGCCCAGGATAAGGAAGCTGCTTATAAGTACACCATGAAAGCCAATACCGTGGCCGTTGTCTCCGACGGAAGTGCCGTTTTGGGACTCGGTAACATCGGACCCTATGCAGCAATGCCCGTTATGGAAGGCAAGGCAGTCCTCTTCAAGGAATTCGGCAATGTGAACGCCGTTCCCATCTGCTTAGATACGCAGGATACTGAAGAGATCATCAAGGCAGTGACCTATCTGGCTCCCGGATTTGGCGGCATCAATCTGGAAGACATCAGCGCCCCCCGCTGCTTCGAAATTGAGGAACGTCTGAAGGAGATTTTGGACATTCCTGTATTCCATGATGACCAGCACGGTACCGCCATCGTCGTACTCGCCGGTGTCATTAATGCCCTGAAGGTAGTCGGTAAGAAAAAGGAAGACTGCCGCGTAGTGGTAAACGGTGCTGGAAGCGCCGGTGTGGCGATTACCAGGCTGCTTCTGACCTATGGTTTCCCCAATATCATCATGTGTGATAAAGTAGGTATCGTTTCTAAAGATACCGAGGGCTTGAACTGGATGCAGAAAAAAATGACCGAGGTTACCAACTTAAATAACGAAACCGGTTCTCTTGCCGATGCTCTGAAGGGTGCTGACATCTTCATTGGTGTCTCCGCTCCTAACATCGTCACTCCCGAAATGGTAGCTTCCATGAACCATGATTCCATCCTGTTCGCCATGGCAAATCCTGTTCCCGAGATCATGCCGGATGTGGCAAAGGCAGCCGGTGCCCGTGTCGTTGGAACCGGACGCAGTGATTTTCCCAATCAGGTGAACAACGTGGTAGCATTCCCCGGTATCTTCAAGGGTGCCCTGGAAGGACGCGCTACCCAGATCACTGAAGAGATGAAGTTAGCCGCTGCCGAAGCCATCGCCGGGCTGGTACCTGCAGACAAGCTCTCCGATGATAATATCATGCCGGAAGCCTTCGATCCCCAGGTAGCAGAAGTCGTAGCCAATGCCGTGAAGAGTCATATCCGCTAATGTATCCGGATAACATAAAAAGAGAATGGCACGGCAAGCCCTACTACTCTCTGGATTCCTATTGTAAAAATACATTTCACCACAAATGCTATAAAATAGCCCTGAATGCCCGGATGTCCTGTCCCAATCGGGACGGCACCCTTGGCACTCGGGGTTGTATCTTTTGTAGCAGAGGCGGTAGCGGCGATTTTGCTGTGGACATGGCAGGCAAGTCAATGCAGGAACAACTCACGGAAGGTATGGCTAAGTTCGGCAGCAAAGCAACCGGGCAGGATCTGATTGCCTATTTTCAGGCATATACAAACACCTATGCCCCTCTCCCTTATCTGGAAGAGGTGTTTCGTTCTGCCCTGGACCATCCGGATGTGTGTGGGATCTCCATTGCCACGAGACCGGACTGTCTGGGCATAGAAGTACTGGACCTGCTGGCGAAGCTGCGTGACGAATATCCAGACAAGTTTCTCTGGATCGAATTGGGGCTTCAGACCATCCACGAAGATACCGCCCGCTATATCCGCAGAGGTTATCCGCTGTCCTGTTTTGAACAAGCATGTGCAGATCTTAAGGCTTTGCAGATTCCATTTATCGTCCACACGATCCTGGGACTCCCGGGGGAAACGAATATTCAGCTGCTTCAGACAATGGATTATCTGAACCGGATCCAGCCTTTCGGCATCAAATTGCAGCTCTTGCATGTGCTGAAAGACACCGATCTGGCGGACGATTACCTGGCAGGGAAGTTCGAGGCTCTGACTTTCGATGCCTATATCGATCTGGTCATCTCCTGTCTCGCCCATCTGTCCCCCGACATCGTGATCCACCGGGTCACCGGTGACGGACCGAAAAATCTGTTGATCGCTCCCACCTGGAGTATGAACAAGCGCGGTGTTCTCAACGAATTGCACCATCGCATGAAAAAACAGGGCATCCGTCAGGGTGACCTGTTTCCAAAAGACAACTATTCATAACTATAAGAAAGGCTGTACTCACATTATGTTACAAGATCCGCTTACTCTATACAAACTCATCGTTCTCTATATGCTGAACCGCGTTACCTTCCCCCTCACTACCGCACAGGTAAGCGACTTTATCCTCGGAAAAGAATACACGAATTTTCTGACCTTACAGCAGGTCATCAATGAGCTGACGGATGCCGGCATGATCGCCACCCAGTCAATCCGCAACCGGACACATCTGTCCATCACTGACGAGGGAAAAGAAACCCTGAATTTCTTCGAGAACCGCATCGGTGATACCATCAAGCAGGAGATCAATACCTATTTTCAGGAAAATGAATTCACACTGCGCAACGAAGTATCCGTCCTCGGAGATTACTACAAATCCACTTCCGGTGAATACGAAGCTCACCTGGTGGCAAAGGACAGAGGCATCAGCCTGGTAGATATCACTCTGTCTGTCCCCGTGGAAGAGACTGCCGCTGCCATCTGCGATAACTGGCAGCGGAAAAACCAGGAAATATACAAATATCTGATCACGGAATTATTCTAATTCCGTGAATTATTCTGATTTTGCCGCTTCTTTTTTGATTCTCGCCATATGTTCACGGATCTTCACTTCATAACCGTTGCCCGAAGGCTGATAGAACTCCCTGCCGCTTAACTCATAAGGCAGATACTGTTGTTCCACATAGTCATTCGGGTAATCATGGGCATATTTATATCCTATACCATGTCCCAATTTTGTTGCTCCTTTATAATGTGCATCCTGCAGATGTGTGGGAATCGGCAGATCTCCGCTGGCCTGCACTTCCTGCATCGCCCGGGATACCGCTTCATAGCTGCGGTTGCTCTTGGGTGCCGTAGCAATGTAAGTGACTGCCTGTGCTAAAATAATCTGTGCCTCCGGCATACCGACCCGTTCCACCGCCAGGGAAGCGTTCACTGCCACTACCAGTGCCTGCGGATCCGCATTGCCCACATCCTCCGATGCACAGATCATGATACGTCTCGCGATAAAAGTCACGCTCTCTCCCGCATTTAACATTCTTGCCAGATAATATACTGCGGCATCCGGGTCAGAGCCACGCATGCTTTTGATAAAAGCGGAGATCGTGTCGTAATGGTTGTCACCGTTTTTATCATATTTTGCCGCTCTCTTCTGAATACACTGCTGTGCCACATCGAGCGTAATGTGGATCTTACCATCCGGGCCGGGCTCTGTGGTCATGATACCCAGTTCGATGGCATTGAGGGCATGTCTGGCATCTCCGCCGGAGATATCCGCCAGAAACTCCAATGCATCATCATCGATCGTACCGTTGTAAGCTCCCATACCGCGATCCGTATCGTAAACCGCCTTCTTCAGAAGCTCTTTAATAGCTTCCCTGGGGATCGGTTTTAGTTCAAAGATCACGGAACGGGAGATCAACGCTCCGTTCACCTCAAAATAAGGATTCTCCGTGGTAGCTCCGATGAGAATGATCGTACCGTCCTCCACATAAGGAAGCAGATAATCCTGCTGTCCTTTGTTAAAACGATGGATCTCATCGATAAACAGGATCGTACGTTTCCCGTACATTCCCTGCAGTTCTTTGGCTTTCGCCACCACTTCCTCCATGTCCTTTTTGCCGGCTACGGTGGCATTGATCTGACAAAACTCGGCGCTGGTAGTATTGGCGATCACCTTTGCTAATGTCGTCTTGCCGGTGCCGGGCGGTCCATAGAATATAATGGAACTGATCTTGTCCGCCTTGATAGCACGGTACAAAAGCTTATCCTTGCCGATGATATGCTCCTGCCCTACGACTTCATCCAAAGTCCTGGGACGCATTCTGGCAGCTAACGGTGCTTCTTTTTCCATATTGGTGCTTCGCATATATTCAAATAAATCCATACTGTTACATCCCCTGCTTCTATCATCCAAAAAGGCTGAAGCACATCCTTTGATATGCTCCAGCCAATTATAACAGACTTTATCATAACTTGCAATTTTGCATCCAGATCTTCACACGTCGTTTCAACGTATTCGCTTCCAGCGGTGCCAGCAAGAGATCCGAAAGTTCTTCCGTCTCCAAAGCACATTTCATTTGTGCCAGATTGCCCTCCTTACAGATAGCGATCATGGAAAAAGTATGCTCTTCCTTCAGCTTACGAAGCTCCTGCCAACGCCTCTGTCCCTGGTCCTCTTCCTCCGATACATCTACGATCAATGCCGGAATATCTTCATCGGTCTTTTCTTCCATACAGGATCTGATCTCTTCCACCGAAGTCACTGTCTTCAGCTGTACATAATCCGGCAGGGCAAATTCCATCATGCTGGTAACATTACGGGAGCCGGACCATACAAGGGCCTGTATGACTTTCTCGGGAGCCTGCTGTTCCTCGCCGTAGACGCTGTATCTCCCTTTACCGGATTTTTTAGAGACGTACAGAGCCTGATCGGCTTTTGCTGCCAGCTCATCATAGCACTGATCATCCGCTTCGGAAAAAGCTACTCCCACACTGATAGATATATTTTCCGGTATGGATAAGTTCTCCTTATATTTTACAAGACTAACCAGATTCTCTGCCTTGATCAGTGCGATCTCTCTCGACGGAATATCCGCCATCAATACGCAGAATTCATCTCCCCCGACACGACCCACATAATCGGTGCTGCGAAACTGGGAAGAAATCACCCCTGCGATCACGCTGATGACATGGTCACCCATGGTATGTCCGTAGACGTCATTGACAGACTTGAAATTATCAATATCTATTAACATCAAAGCATGTGATCTGTTATCATTCTCTGTCAACGCCTTTGTGATCAGCTTTTCTACTGTCATCTTGTTGAACAGACTGGTCATTTCATCGATCTGAGATTTGGTCTCCCATGCCTTCTGTTCATCCCGGCTGCTCTGTAATCTGCGCTTTACCCCCAGCGCATTGTTGATACGGGAAAGTGCGATACGGGCATCCACCGGCTTAATGATAAATTCATCTGCTCCCAGGGCAAAAGCATCCGACTGGGAAGCTACGGACTCTGTATTGGTCAGAACAATGACCGGCGTATCCTTGAAGCCTTCCATACTCTGTCTGCGGCGCAGTACTTCGAAGCCGTCAATGCCCGGCATGACCAGATCCAGCAGAACCAGATCAATGGCATCACTTTCCTTCTCCATGATCTGAATACATTCTTCACCGGAAACAGCCTCTGCGAAGTTAAAATACTCCCCGAGAGACTGTCTGATCACTACTCTTTGAAATTTGGAATCATCAACGATCAATAATGTTTCTTTCTTTTGTAAACTACTCATGGCTGTCAGATCCTGCTTTCCGTATCATACCCATGTAAGATATCATACTCTTATAGTATATCCGACAGCCATGCGCCCGTCAATTTGAAATATTCACTTTTTACAGTCCCAGCAGCTGTTTCTTCTTCGCTTCAAACTCCTCTGCTGTGATAACGCCGGCATCCATCAATGCCTTATACTTGGGCAATGCCACAGTCGGATCCTCTGTCTGTACAGGTGCGGTCTGCGGTGCACTCTGAGTGCCCTGGCTCTGTGCGGAGGCATGAGGATCTATTACCTGTTCCTGCGCCTGCGGATCGATCAGCTGCATCAGATTCTGTGCCAGTGCGTGCAGTTCCTCTGTCTTCTGCGTATAATCATCCAGATAATCAATGGTACTGGGATGATCGCTGTTGAATTTCGGCGCACCCGTCTCCTTATAGAAGTTCTTCCAGTAAGGATGCTCCAGGATGATCTCCACTGCAAATTTGTCTACCGGATTAGGTACATTGAAGTCCGGTTCTGTTACCCGGTCCCTGAAATCTCTGTCATTATCCCTGCCGTTCTGCTCTCTGTTGCGCTCCATCTCTGCCATGATCTCATACTCATGCCGCAGCATCTTGTATTCTTCAATCCTGGGCTTCAATTCTTTTAACCGTTCCCTGATATCACTCTTGTAGCTCCGGAAGTTCCCCTTTTCTCCCTCAAATAATACTTCGCCATCCTCTAAAATGCGGAAAGATCTGATATTTGCAGGTTCCATGGCAAATACCGCTTCGCCGTCTCCGAGACGTAGCAGCTGATGATCCAGATCCAACAATAACGCTCCCTTAAAAAAGCCGAAATTATAGCGATAAGTCTCTGTAAAGCTGTCGCGTAACGGCTTGTTCGCATCATGGAGGTTGATATATTCCCGAAAATCGTCCACCGTCATGCCATCCTGTACACCATCCGGCAGATTGATTTTGCCTGCGCACTCCTTACACAGATTCTGTCCATCCACTGCCGATGCCAAAAGTCTCGGTGTTGGGCTTCCACAGATCGGACATAGTTTTTTGTTATTTGTAAATAATCCCATAACTTTACCCTCCTTAAAATGTATATAGCTTACATGATCTCGATCATTTTTTTCCGATGGAACCCACAGATTCCCGCTGCTATACGATCCGGCATCTTACGGAGCATCCCATTATAGCTTTCCACCGAATCGTTATAGATCAGTCCGCTGGTCTCCACCATATGTTCATAACTTTTCGCTGCTTTCCAGTACTTCTGATAGGTCTCCTGTGTCTGCAAAAGCTGCATACTTTCCGAGATCTCTGCAATTTTATTCTGTACTTTTAATAATTCTCTCTGTCGTTCTGATATCCACTCCGGCTGTCGTGCTTCTCAGCCATCCTGTGCATTCTCCAGAGAACATCTCATCTCCTGTAAGAGTCCTGCATCAATGCCATCTTTCAAAAGCTCCGTCAAGCCTTCCAGTGCTTCCCGTTCGGCGGAAAGCTGTACCAGTGTCTGATGTAAGGCATTGCGGATATTTTCTTCCTGCATCTCCAGTTTACGCCACACCGACAATACCCAGGCTCCAAAAAGGGAGGCAAGCAACATTACGATAATTACAATTTCTATCGTCATTTCTTCCCTCCCTTTTCATTCTTTCTACTTTTCCAATATTTCCTGCTGTGTTTTACTGTACAAAATAAAGTCCGTCATAACCATTCATATCAGACATGGCGATCAGTGTCACGGTATCACCTACCTGAGACAAAAAGCCTGCGTAAGAAATCTCTGTTCCTCCGAAATCCAGGGTCATCTTAATAGCAGTGTTATCATCGGAATACTCATATGTACCTTCTGCATTTCCGCCACCCTGTACCATGGTAACTGCACCGTCTTCACCGAATACCAGCCCTAAAGTACCGCCGTAAGTCTCCAGTGTTGCATTCAGATCCTCTTCCTCCATTTCAACACCGTCAATCATACCGCCTGCAAAAGTCCATTCCGTGCCGCTCAGATCCGGAATCTCCATAACCTCCACCTGTAACAGGGGGCCACCCTCTGCTTCTGTATCTGTCTCTGTAGCAGTCTCCGCCGGAGTTTCTGCCGCCTCTGTGGTCTGTGCCTCTACTGTTACTTCTGCATTGGTGTTCTCCACAACCACTTCTTCCTCACCGCAGGCTGCTAATGACATTGCCAGTACCAGGCCCATAACGCATGTGATCACTTTTCTCTTCATAATATTTTTCTCCTTTCAGCAACAGTTTTCTGTTGTCTGAAAGAATTGTACCTTATTTTTCCATTGGAAAACCATTTTTGACATGAATCGACCCGAAAATGACATGAATCGACCGGAGAAGGTGTTCTCCGGTCGTGGCCGCTTAAAATTATCCAAGAATTGTCTGATTTTTTTGAAAGAAATAATCAAAGAATCTGTCTTTCAGTTCCGAATATTTTCCATGTGGGATCGGGATCTCAGTACCATTGCACATTGTGACGGCCTTACTGGAAATATTCTGCACATATGCCAGATTAACAAGATAAGACCTGTGGCAGCGGATAAAGCAATCATAATCCTTGAGCTGTTCGCACAGATCATCCAGTCTTCCGGCGCTGTCCAGGACAACTCCGTCCTGCCTGTGAAACAATAAGGTACGTCCCATCACTTCACAATACTGCAGCTTGTCCAGATCCATTCTGGTGATTCCTGACTTGCTGCGCAGGATCAGGCTCTTTTCCTCATTCCGGCGGCACTCCGAGAGCACCGAGTCCATCAGACGATAGAAGCTTTCCTGCCAGATCGGCTTCAGCTGGTAAAAATAGGCACCTACCGAATAGGAGTCCACTGCATATTCCGCCGAGGATGTCAAATATATGATCTTCACCAAAGTATCATATTTTCTGATCTCCTTTGCGGTGCTGATCCCATTCTGTCCCGGCATCAGGACATCCAGGAAAATAATATCAAGCTCAGTTCCCCGCTCTACCTCTGCCAGCAGCTCCAGCGGACTGTGAAACGCCGCATAAGTTATATCCTGATTTCTTTCCACCCGATATCTGTCCATTAATATGCTTAATTCCTTAAGCACTGACAGATCATCATCACAAAAAGCTATTTTTATCATTCGTTTTCCTTTAAGTACGATGCGAACATTTCATCGCACCCATCCGACATATTTTTCCACTCTTGCTCTTCATATTATATGCGTACATTACGGTAGGATGCAAGGATAATTTATCAGTCAAACAGAAGCTCTTCCACCGTCACAAACTGAAATCCCTCTCCCTGCAAAGCATCTATCACTTCCAGCGCCGCAATAACAGAAGTATCATAATAGTCATGCATCAGGATGATATCCCCATCTCCTGCTTTCTCCACTACCCTGGCTGCAATGCATTCCGCATTGTGGGAGCACCAGTCTAAGGGGTCAATATTCCACAATACCGGAAACATGTTCAGTTCCTTCTCAAAGCTTTTATCCCAGCTGCCGTAGGGCGGCCGAACGAAACTGATTTTCTCTCCGGTGATCTCTTCTAAGACCGCATTGGTCCTCACCAGTTCCTCCCGGAAAGCCTCTGCTTTCACTTTAGAGAGATATTCCGGCACTTTCTCCAAAGGCAAATCCTTCGGGTAGTCCTCCACTATTTTCTTCAATCTTACTTCAAAAGTAAGCCCTGCATCTTTCATCAGTTGCTGCCTGCGGGGAGATGCTGAAGCCAATATGAGTTTGTAATTTTTTATTGAATACATCTTTATGCTTGACAATTAAAGAAGTGATGCAAAAATAAGCTGATACCAATGCACAAGGCCATAATCAAACGAATCAACCTCAACTGGAATTTCATCTTGTCATTTTTCAGCACGGAATACCCGTACACGAGGTATGGAACGATCAGCCCGATCAGAAAATAAACCAACATAACGGCGGAAGATCTGAATTCCATGATAAAAAATACGACCAAAGAGATCAAACATACCGCTACCAACGTGATAATAACTTTACGAGCCACGGGAATACCGCATTTTACCGGGATGGTCATGATGCCTTCTGCCCGGTCGCCATTGACGCTGTACATATCCTTGTTTATCTCGTAAATCAACATATTCAAGAACAAAAAATAAGCGAAACAGGAAGTCCAGTAAAATACGTTGTTAAAATCCATTTGGGTTTTCACGATGACATCTGAATAAGCCTCGTTGAGCAAAGGAATTTCAAAGGTTGCCACCGTGAGGGGAATCAACCCCGCTAGAAAAGCCACGATCAAGTTACCCCACAAAAAGCGTTTCTTGAAACGGGAAGAATAGAACCACAAGATAGCTGAAATTACCAGAAACAGGAAC
>ERZ824600.4934-NODE-4934-length-11302-cov-2.929226_pt1 | contig 11302 bp, 11 predicted proteins | sample MGYA00519933_ERZ824600 | MGnify/ENA primary metagenome ERZ824600 (study PRJEB31778, sample SAMEA3449178) | human gut metagenome | biome: human gut; feature: human-associated habitat; material: faeces | place: United Kingdom | collected 2010/2012 ... | reverse complement strand
AGGCAAAGCAATATATTAATATATTAGTTAGGTGATTAAGATGAAGCAAGAAAACATTCGTAATTTTTCCATAATAGCGCATATAGATCATGGTAAAAGTACTTTGGCTGATCGTATTTTAGAAGTTTGTGGTGCGGTTACCAAAAGAGAAGCTAAAGAACAGATACTTGATTCTATGGATATTGAAAGAGAACGTGGTATTACTATTAAATTAAATACTGCTACTATGAATTATACTTATAATAATACTTGCTATCAGCTTAATCTTATTGATACTCCGGGACATGTTGACTTTTCCTATGAGGTTAGTCGAAGTCTTGCATCTTGTGATGGGGCAATATTAGTAGTAGATGGCACAGGGAATAGAAGCACAGACACTTGCTAATATGTTTTTAGCGATGGAGAATGACTTAGTGATTATTCCTGTTATTAATAAAATTGATTTACCTAATGCTAATGTTCCAAAAGTATTGGAAGAGTTAAATAAGATATTTGGTTTTACTAAGGATGAAGTAATACTCACAAGTGCTAAAACAGGTGAAGGAGTAGAAGGTTTAGTTCAAGCAATCATAAAAAGAATTCCAGCTCCTAAGGGTTCTTCAGCTGCACCATTACAAGCTTTGATATTTGATAGTATCTTTGATTCTTATAGGGGTGTTATAATTGCTGCTCGTATTATGAATGGGTCTTTAAAAGTAGGAGATACAATTCATATGATAGAGTCCAAAAAAGAATTTGTAGTGACAGAGCTCTTCATTAATACACCTAAAGAAGTTTCTAAAAAAGTTCTTAATGCAGGTGAGGTAGGACATGTAGTAGCGTCTATTAAGGATATTAGGGCTGTAAAAGTAGGAGATACTATAACTTCTCTTGAAAATTATACTTCTACACCTCTAACAGGTTATAAGTCTATGAAATCTATGGTATTTTGTGGATTGTATCCTGTAGAAAGTGTAAAATTTGAAGCTCTTCGTGATGCCTTAAATAAATTAAAATTGAATGATGCTTCTTTAGAATTTTCTCCTGAAACATCTAGTGCTTTAGGTTTTGGATTTAGATGTGGATTTTTGGGACTTTTACATATGGATATTATTAAAGAAAGAATTACTAGAGAATTTAATATAGAAATTATTACAACAGCCCCTTCTGTTATTTATCAAGTAATTCTTACGAATGGTGAGATTATTGAAATAGATACACCTAGTAAGATGCCTGATAAGAGTAAGATTAAAGAAACTTTGGAGCCATATATTAAAACAAGTATCTTTACGCCTAGTAGTTATATCGGATCTATTATGGAATTATGTCAGGATAAGAGAGGCAAATATATTTCAATGGAATATATTGATGATACACGAGTTAATATTCATTATGAACTCCCTCTTGCAGAAATCGTATATGACTTTTTTGATAAATTGAAATCAACTACTAAGGGATATGCCTCTTTTGATTACGAAGTTATAGGTTATAGAAGTAGTGAACTTGTAAAAATGGATATTTTACTTAATGGTGAGGTAATAGATGCTTTAAGTACTATTGTTCATAAAGATTTTGCCTATAGTAGAGGTCGTGGGGTTGTTGAAAAGCTAAAAGAAACTATTCCTAGACAATTATTTGAAATACCAATACAAGCCGCTATTGGTAATCATGTTATAGCGCGAAGTACGGTTAAAGCTTTACGAAAAGATGTACTTGCTAAGTGTTATGGTGGAGATATTACTAGAAAGAAAAAACTGTTAGAAAAACAAAAAGAAGGAAAGAAAAAAATGAAACAAATAGGTAATGTTGAATTACCGCAGGAAGCATTTATGAGTGTGCTTAGTATGGATGGTGAATAAGATGACAAGAAAAGAGATACAAGAAAAAAGTGAAAAGAATAAAACTGATAAAGCAAAAAGAATTATGCGAACATTAGAACTTTTTGTTGATAATAATGGCGATATTAGTGATGAAAATTTAGCAAGACTATTATCACTTGAAAATATTGTTACATCTAGTTCAACAGTTGGAAGAGACTTAACTATAAACTTAAAGAAACTATTTCTAAAAGAAATATGTTATTGTTCTTAAATACGTAGTATATTTAATTTAGAAGATAATTTAAAAAAAATTTTTAACAAAAAAATATGATACAATATATTAAGATTATAGTTATTTATCAAGGAGGTGTTTTATCATGAAAAAGAAAAATAAAAAGCAAAAAGATTTACTAGAAAACAAATTTGATGATTATTTAAAAAAGTTAACTAAAAATGAAAGATTACTCATTAATGATTTTTTTGTGTCTTTTGATGAACATTGTTTGTTAAATAAAGAAACTAAAAATAAATTAAGAGAAGATTTTAAAAATGCGATTGTTTATTATAATAAGAATAATGTTAGTTTAGAAGAATCTCTCAAGTATTTAGATGTAAGAAACTTAGGTGGATTTTATGCAAGACCTCCTGTTTTATGGTTTCCACTTGATGATGCAGCAAAAATATATCCTTTATCAATGGCTCATGATAGAATGGCAATATTTAGATTATCTGTATATTTAAAAAAAGAAGTTGTTCCGGAAATTTTACAAATGGCTTTGAATTTTACTATTAAAAGATTTCCAACTTTTGCTACTACTTTGAAAAAAGGATTTTTTTGGCATTATTTAGATACAACTAAAAAAAGATTTAGCGTTGAAGAAGAAAATGATGTTCCATCTCAGCCTATTAAGGTATCAAGCAGTGGTTCACAATCATTTAGAGTTAAATATTATAAAAATAGAATTAGTGTTGAATTTTTTCATGTTCTTACTGATGGAACTGGTGGAATGGAATTTTTCAAATCATTAGTTAATGAATATTTAATCTTGTTAGGAAAAAAAGTTTCAAAAAACAATTTAATATTAGATATTAATGATGAGCCAGTGTTTGATGAATTTGAAAATGCATTTGAGAAGGTTCCTAGTTCTGATTCGGCTTCTGGTTTTATTGATAAAATGGCTATTCAAATGGATGGAAAATTATCTAAAGTTAAACCATGTAAAATAATTCATTTTAAAATGGATACTAAAGAATTAAAAAATGTTGCTAAGAGGTATAATGCAACTATTACTTCTTATTTACTAGTTCTTATGTTTATGGCTGGTAAGAGTGCGACTGATAAATTACAAGGTGATGTAAGTATTCAAGTACCAGTTAATATGAGAAAGTTTTATCCTTCTAAAACTTTAAGAAATTTTTCGATGTATTGTGGTGTGAGGATGCCCATAGGAAAGATAACTAAAATAGAAGAAATGATTGATGAAATTAAGAATCAATTAAATGTTAAAACTTCTAAAGAAGAAATGAGTAAAATGATTACTTCAACTAAAAAACTAACTAACTTGTTAAAATATGTTCCTCTTGCGATTAAAGGCCCTATTGCTAGAATTGTCTACGGTTTTCTTGGCGATAAAATATTTTCCAGCACATTATCCAATTTAGGTGTAGTTAATTTTCCTGACGAAATAGCAAAAGAAATAGAAAGTATGGATTTTGTTTTAGGTGCTGGAATAACCAATAGAGCGGGTTGTTCAGTTGTAAGTGTAAATGATATAACAACTTTTTCGATAAACAAAATGACAGTAGATCCAACCTTTGAAGAAAAAATTTATGAATTATTAATAAGTGATGGGTTAGATGTTACAGTAGAAGGAAGTGCTTTATATGAAGATTAAAATAACATATCCTAAGGTAGCAAAAAGTAAGTTAGAAAGAAAAAAGTTAATTGCTATTACTAAGTGGCCTATTATTATAGCTATAGTAACTTGTCCGATTGTAAATATTGCAGTTGGTGGTAAAGCTTGGAGTTTAGTAGTGTTATGGTCAATTTATATGTTATGGACATTAGTTATTTCACCAGATTTAGTAGAATACAATCGAATTAGTCAGTTTGTTAAATTAATAACTTTAACGAGTATTTTGCTAACTATTATAGATTTATGTTTAGCTCCTGGATGGGCAATAGAAGTTGTATCAATATTAAATTTTAGTGCCTTATTTGTTGTTGGAGTATTATTTTTTACGGATTTAGAAAGACAAAAACAAAATATGATGCCACTATTATTTATTATATTTTATTCAATTGTTACCGCAGTTGTTGGTTTATCATTATATCATACAGAAGATAACTGGGCTTTAGCTGTTATGGGTGGGGTAGCATTTTTATTATTAGTATTGATGATGATTGTTTTAAAAGGAACTTTTATTAATGAATTTAAAAAAAGATTTCATACTATGTAATTATTAAAAATTAAGGATGGTAATTTTATGAAAAATAAAAAAATAGTTATTGTAAACATATTTGTTATAATTTGTTTGTTTGTTTTAGGATATTTGCTTTATTATTTCAATTTTATTCCACATAGAAAATATACTAATGAAGATTTTAATATTAAAACTTATGTTAGTAGCATTGATAAAGACAATGATGGAATTGATGATCAAACTGATATATTAATAAATACAAGAAAATATATCGCAACTAAACCTAAATATAAAAGCAAATATTATGGCACTGGTTATCCTGATGATAATTATGGGGTATGTACAGATGTAGTTGCGTTTGCTTTAAAGGATGCTGGTTATGATTTAAGAGAATTAGTTAATAATCATGTTAAAGAGAATCGGAATTTATATGATATTGATGTGATTGATAAAAACATAGATTTTAGAAGAGTATTAAATTTAAAAACTTATTTTGATTATAATGCGATTAGTTTAACAACTGATGTATTAAGAATAGAAGAGTGGCAAGGTGGAGATATTGTTGTTTTTAAAAGACATATTGGTATAGTATCAGATAAAAGAAACCGAAAAGGAATTAATTTTGTAATTCATCATGCAAATCCTTATCAAAGATATTATGAAGAAGATATTTTAGAAAATAGAGATGATATAATAGGACATTATCGTATAAGTTAATGTTATTTAATGTTTATTTAATAATTTATTATAATTAAGTTGATGATGCAAGTGAATATCTTAGAATATTCTTATAAATTTATAATAAGTAATATTGTAATAGATAAAATTTCCAAATTAATTATGAATTTATCTAAAAAATCAAGTTATACTGGAACTATAAATGGTGATAATACAGCTAAAAAAGGAAATGGATATTTAACTTCTAAAGGGTTACTAGATTTAGTAGAAAGATATGATGATATTAAATATTATATTGAAAATAATATAAAAAGATAGTTTTAGTAACCCCAATATCTAACAAAAGTTATATTAATAATTAGGAGAAATTAAAAAATTAAGTATTAAAAATGTTTTTAATTTAGTTGTAATTAAAAAATAGGAAAAGCATAAAGTCATATTCTAATTCTAAAGAATATGGCTTTTCGTTAGCAAAAATTTAAAAATAGGTAATAGTTTTATGGATGTTTTAAAAATTTGTTAATATATTGTTCATTACTAAAAAATATAAATAATGTCTTAATTCAAAAATAATTAATGATAAAGATAGAGTTAAAGAATTTTATAAATTAAGAGTGGAGAAGATAAAAACTATTTTAGTTAATAATAATTTAAGAATAAAAAAATTTCTAAAATGAATGGAGTGAAAGTAAAAATGGATATGAAATATATATCAGAAATTGCAAATTCATTGGCAAAAAACCATGCAGCGTTGATGGTTGGTGCAGGTTTTTCTAAAAATGCAAAAAAAATAAGTGTAACAAAAAAAAGCTTTTTAAATTGGAATGAACTTTCAGATAAATTCTATGAAGCAATATATAGTGATAATGATAATCCAGGTAAAAATTATAATAGTTCATTAAGATTAGCTCAAGAAGTAGAAGTGACAATTGGTCGTCCAGCACTTGAAAAAATTATTAGAGATGCAGTACCGGATTTAGAGTATTCACCATCTTCAGTTTATATAAAAATGATGGAATTGCCTTGGAATGATGTATTTACTACTAATTACGACACATTAATTGAACGAGCTGCTGAGATGGTTACTAAAAGAAGATATAATGTTGTTGTTAGCCAAGAAGATTTAGTAAATAGTAATGATGCACCTAGAATTATTAAATTACATGGTTCATTTCCATCTCATAGACCATTTATTATAACAGAAGAGGATTACAGAACTTATCCAGTCAAATATGCAGCATTAGTTAATACTGTTCAGCAAGCATTATTAGAAAATATATTTTGTATGGTTGGCTTTTCATGTGAAGATCCTAATTTTATTAAATGGATTGGCTGGATACATGATCATCTTGGTAAAAGTAGTTCTCAAAAAATTTATATGGTTTCAGTTATACATATTACAGAAGCAAAGAAAAAATTACTAAGTGAAAGAAATATTCAAGTTATTGACTTGGAAAATATATGGCCTAGAGAAACTATATCTAAACGTATAACTTCTTTTTTTGATATTTTACATAATAAAGTAAATGAAAAAAATAATAGAAAGTTATGGTTTAATTTAAATGAGATAAATATTAAACCAAATGATAAAGTTGAAGAAAAAATTAAAAAATTAAAAATATTAAGAAAGTCATATCCGGGATGGATTTTTTTACCGTGGAAAATGAAAAATAAGGTAAAATATATTTTGAGAAATCTTTTTTTACCCAATAATTTTGAAAAATTTGATATTGAAGTACAAATAGAATATATGTATGAATATGTAAAATTTTTAGATATAGTTGGAAGACCAATATTGATTGATGAAGTAGACAAGTTTTGGAATGTTTTAAAACAAATTGATTTGGAACATATTGATAATAATAAAGTAGAAAAAAATGAATTAAAACACAAAAAACAATCAATAGAATTACAACTTTTAAGGGCTTTTAGAGAACTATCTTTATGGGAAAATTATGATGAGTGTCGTAAAAAAATTTGTATTGAAGAATTGGATTATGATGAAAAACAGTTTTTATTTGCAACAGATTGTCAATATGAACTTTTTAGGTTTCAAGCTTATAAATTATCAAGTCATCTTGAAGAATGGAATTTGGATGAAGGAGATGTATATTGGCCTATAATAAAATCGGGGATGTTTGCATTAATAGGTGAATTTTCTAAGGCAAAAAATATATTAATAGAAACACTTATATCTGTACGCAAACAACTTATGAAAGTTGGAGAAAATGAATATCTTTTTTCAATAGAGGAAAGTATAGTTTCACTAATTAATTATATAATGCAGGGAAATGAAAAACCTAATTTTGAAGAATGTATTCATGCAGGAGATCTTTCTTGGTGGAATGAAAATGAAAAATATTGTTCGATTTTAAATTCACAAATGAAAATTAATCAATATCATGAAGTAAATTATAATTTTGACTTATCAGAAAAATATAGTACTAGCTTTATAAATAATTTTGATGATAAAGTTTGTGCATTAGAATATTGGAGATTTTTAGAACAGACTGGACATTCATTTAGACTTAAAAATGTAAACAATACAAATGGATTAAAAGGCTCTATTGAAAGATTATCTATGTATTATTTTCATTGGAGTTTGATTCAAATTCTTATTGCACAAGAAAATAAGTTAGTAGATTACTTATTTGGAAGGGTCAATTTGGCGAGTATTTCTAGAAAGAATATTGACAATTTAGCAATTGAATATCTTAATATTTTCAAAATAATAGGGAAAAGCGTAAAACCCGAAAACTGGTTTTGTGCAAAATCTATATATGAACAAGCTGCTGCAGTATTGCCTCAAATTATGGCTAGACTATGTTATAAATGTTCAGTTACTATATTAGATCAATTTTTAGATGCTACATTTGATATTTGTATAACAAATATTAGAAGTAATTTTAAAGAAATTAAATTATTGTTGAAAGGAATTATTAAGTCATATTCAATTGAACAACAAGAATCTAAAATGGAGAAAATATTATCATTTCCTATAGAGGAAGATAGAATAAGTGGTTATATTGATCCAGTAAATTATTGTAAGATACCTAATGAAAAATATAATTTGAAATCTTCCAGTTATAATAGAATAATATTTCCAATAAGACAAGCAATAGAAGAAAATAAAGAAGAAAAAATATATGCATTAAATAGATTATGTTTGTTAAAACAATTAATAGTATTACAACAAGAAGATGAAGAAATTTTCTTTTCAGAATTAAGAAATAATGTAAATACTCATAAAAAATGTTTGTTGTATATTTTTGATAAAAAAAATAATGAACAATTTTTACAAGAAATTAAAAGAATAACAATTAAACAAATGAAACAGGATACTGATTTACAGGAATTTTCTTCGAGAAGTTTAAATTATGAAGATTTTATAAATGTTTTACAAGATATGAATTTTACAAATTTTGATGTTATTGAAATTTTTGATGTTATGAAAAATTTAGTTATAAAAACGTCAGTTTGGTTAGAAAGAAATATTCTTCAAGCAAAAGAAAGAATTAGACAAACCTATATAATTGCATTTAAAATATTGATATTAATTTTTAAAGAAAATAATAAAACTTTAACAGAAAATGAAAAGGAAAAAATTAAATGCTATTTTATTGAAATAAAAAAAATATTTGAAGATGATGATATTATATTGTTACCAGTAAGATATTTTAGTGATAATTCTTATTTAGAAAAAGCTAATTTAGAAAGAATGATGTTGCTATGTAAAAAAGAAACAATTAGTTATCTCATAGATTTATTTCAAGTTTTAAATTCATTAAATATTAATTATGAAATGAATGATAAGATAAGTGAATGTATAGAGGTTTTATGTAAAATTTGCATATATAGAATGATAAATTCAAAAGGAAATGAATTATTAGAACTTAGCAAGTTGTTAAGTGAATTAATAAAAAATTATCAAATTCCAGAAATGGAATTACAACTACTTGATGAAAAATTACAATATCTAATTAATGAAACATGTATTTTGAAATCAAATTCAGAACAAGAAGCATTATTAAAATTGTCATGTAGAATTGAGGCATGTAATATTGCAAAAGAATTATATAAAAAAGGTATTCAATTATTATGTATTGATCAATGGAAAAAGGTTTGTACAGATGAAAATGAATTTATGGAAATTAGACATATGAAGTTTTAGAAAGTATATGAAATACTAAATTTATTTTTTAGTAAGAAGTTTTTTATTGTGATAAATTAGAGATAGATAATATTGCCATAAACTTAAATATACAAAAAATTTTAGAATTCAAGTTTATAAGTAATAGAGTATTATAATGTACCCTATAAAGTGGACAATTCAAGAGAAAGGGATTGCTTGATTTTTGATACCGCTGGGTAAAATAGTAAAAAAGATGCCAGGACTAGAATTATCATTAAAAATTCTTTGATATGGACACTGAATTAAATGGATATATCCCATAAAATTTACACTTTAGTAAATAGCAAGCGATAGAGCCAAGCCCTCTCGCTAGGACACTAATAAACCAAAAATTACCAGTGACAAGCATAATATAAGCTATATTTGAAAGAGCATGGCTTTTTGTTTTAAAAAGAATTATTTTCAGAAAATTACAATAAATTCATTTTACATAAAAGAAATAATAATATATAATTGAAGTGAAAAAATAAATAGGAGAATGTAATATGTCTAAAAATAACAATGAAATAAAGCATGAAGACTTAATAATGAAAAAAGCAATGGATGTATTTGCAGAAGATGGATTAAAGTTTTTTGGAATAAACCAAAAAGTAAAAGATTCAAGTTCAACAGAAATAGTAGTACTTGAAGCATTAAACCTTCATATGGATTTATAATAAGGAAACTCACTCAGCAAGCTGAGGAGTACAAGACATTTAGCCAAATCATAGATTTGGAATGTCATATCATGGAAGATGATAGCTACATACACTTTGAATTTCAAACTACTAATAAAGGAAAAAGTGATTTAAGAAGATTTAGAGTTTATGAATCTGTATTAAGCTTACAAAAATATAAAGATGTAACAACTTATGTAGTTTATAGTGGAAACATAAAAAATGCAAAAGATACTTTAGAAACAGGAATAAACAAATATAAAGTTAAAAGTATATTTATGTCTGATAAAAATGGAGATTTAGTAGTTGAAGAACTAGAGAAAAAAGTAAAAAATAAAGAACATATAACAAAGCAAGAACTCATTGCATTAACATTTACACCAATAATGGGAGGAAAACTTACAAAAGCAGAAAAGATAATAAAATCAATAAGAATAGTAAAATCATCTAACAATGAATATAAATACGATATAGAATCAATGTTATATGCATTTGCAGACAAATTTTTAAGTGGAAAAGACTTACAAAAAGTGAAGGAGGAGATAAGCATGACTGAATTAGGACGTATGTTAATAGAAGATGGAATAGAAAAAGGAAGAAAAGAAGGGATAGAAAAAGGAAAATCAGAGACATTAATAAAATTACTAATAAAGAAATTTGTTTTTTTATCAGAAGAATATAAAAATAAAATAAGTAATTTGTCAAAGGATACTATTGATATTATATTGATGGAAATATTTGATATAAAATCAATAAATGAATTAGATAAATATTTTAATAAATAAAAATCCGTCATTGACCCTAAAGATCCAGAAAAGAACCAGTAGCAAGTGGGAAAATGTTATTATTAGATGCAATAACATTAAATAATAGCAAGCAAGTGATATTTCCACTTGCTAGAACATTTAGTGCCAAGTAAAATTCCAGTAGCAAGCTATTATTAAATATCAAATTGTTTGCTGTTAAAAATAAGTGTATAATTTCATACAATAAAAAAATAAATTTAAGCAAAAAGCCAAATTTTAAGTTTTTTAATTTTAAATTTGGTTTTTATTTTTACTATAAAAGTTTTTTATCTAAAATATGACAATAATATATATTTATTTACAAAACATATTGAATTTTACAATAAGTAATTGTATTATAGTAGTATAAACCTATAGGAGATGATTATATGGGAATAAAACGAATGCAAGGAGTATCAGCAGAATTAGAGTATATAGGACCACGTGGAAGAAAAAGAAAAAAGAATTGTGTTTTTTATTTTGAAGGTATATGTAAAATGCAAAGATAAATAATTACTTATGTAAATGTGTAGGTAGAATGTTTTGTTCCAATTATACAGATATAATTAATAATGAAAATGATAACAAAGGACAACAAAATTATAGAGAATTTCTAAATAAAAAAATAACACTTTTGAATATTAAAGAAAATGAAATTATAAAAATAACTATAGTAGAAGACAAATATGAAGACATATTTAACAATAAATTTTCAATCAAATCTCAAATAGGACAAGCTTTAGTTAACTGTAAAAATGAAAAAGAATT
>ERZ824600.4933-NODE-4933-length-11303-cov-4.205370_pt1 | contig 11303 bp, 12 predicted proteins | sample MGYA00519933_ERZ824600 | MGnify/ENA primary metagenome ERZ824600 (study PRJEB31778, sample SAMEA3449178) | human gut metagenome | biome: human gut; feature: human-associated habitat; material: faeces | place: United Kingdom | collected 2010/2012 ... | reverse complement strand
GGTGCACCCGGCGGGAATCGGTAGCCGAAGGCGTATTTGGCGGAAAGCCAAACGTTATTTCAGTAACGCCGCCGGGGAAACAAAATTGCCTTTGCCAAACAGGGTAAGTGCCGCTGCGTCTTTGCTCCCCGGAAAGGATGCAAAGAAACTCAGGGCTCCCAAAAAGTATCGGAGAACTTTTTGGGAAAAGGAGGAACCGACGTAAAAGCAAATAAGACAGCATTCGCTGTCTTATTGCCCAATTCGTCGTGTTTCGACGTGGTGCACCCGGCGGGAATCGGTAGCCGAAGGCGTATTTGGCGGAAAGCCAAACGTCATTTCAGTAACGCCGCCGGGGAAACAAAATTGCCCCTTGCCAGACCTGGCAAGGGGCTCTGTGGTGCACCCGGCGGGAATCGAACCCACAACCTTCGGCGTCGGAGGCCGACACTCTATCCAATTGCGCTACGAGTGCATGCAAAACGGTTTCCCGTTTTGTCTCTATCTCCTTCCCGACGGCGTTCCGCGCGGCGGAAAGAAAATTTCGGTTGTAATGAAGCAAGACAGGGAAGCGCTATTTTTCTTCCTCTTCCTTTTTATCGTCTTCTCTTTTCATATGTTCAAAGAGCTTTAAGCGCTTCTTTTCCTCCTCTTCGGGGGGAGGCAGGCGCGTCGCCTTTACTTCGAGCACTTTTTTTGCGGTCGCTTTCACCACTTCCACGGAAATCCCGTTGAATTCGTAAGAATATCCGACGGGGGGAATCTCTCCGTATTTCTCGATGACCCAGCCGCTGACGGTATAGGCGTCAAAATTTTCGTCTTCCTCTTCCATATCGAAGACCTCGAAAAGGTCGCACAGGTTGGCTTTGCCGTCCACGAGGTAGGTGTTTTCATCCAGTTTTTTGAGATAATTGACTTCCTCGTCGTGTTCGTCCCAGATTTCGCCGACCAGTTCTTCCAGAATGTCTTCCAGCGTCACGATGCCGAGCGTCCCGCCGTATTCGTCGAGAACGACCGCCATGTGAATCTTTTTGGACTGCAAGTTTTTCAGCAGCGAAGAGATCTTCGTGTATTCGGTGGTGTAGACCGCCGGCTGAATGATGGAGGACAGATCCCCCTGCTTGCTCAGATAGAGATGGAAGAAATCCTTTTCGTGAATGACGCCGATGATGGTGTCCACGCTTTCCCGATAGACGGGAAGGCGGGAAAAGCCGTTCGCCCCGAATATGTTTCGGATCTCCTCCATGGGCGCGTTTTCGTCGATCGCCAGTACGTTGACGCGGGGAATCAGGATGTCTCCTACCTCCAGATCGTCAAACTCGATGGCGGAGCGGATGAGCGTGGATTCCTCTTTTTTGAGCGTCCCGTCCTCTTCCGCTTCTTCCACGTAGGTGATGATCTCATCTTCCGTGATCACGTCGTTTCCCTTTACGCGGAAAATCTTTTCCAGAAGTTTTTGGTACAGGGAAAAGAGAAAGGTGACCGGGGTCAATACAATGTAGAAAACCCAAATGAAGGGATACAGCGCCAGCGCCATTTTCTCGGGCGCGATTTTCGCCAGCATCTTGGGGGAAACTTCTCCGAAAATGAGCACTGCCACCGTCATGACCGCCGTCGAGACGACGACGGAAGTGTCCCCGTTTGCGATCAGCTTTCCGAAGAACACGCCGGCGATCGAGGTCGCCGAAATGTTGACCAGGTTGTTCCCGACCAGCACGGTGGAGATGAATTTGTCGTAATGATCGATAAGGTGTAAAACGGCTGCCGCCCGCTTGCTTCCGCTGTTCGCCATGTTTTTCAGGCGGATGCGGTTCGCGCTCGTGAAGGCGGTCTCCGTGGAGGAAAACAGCCCGGACAGGATGATGAGCACGATCATTGCGATGAACAGAGGGACGGAAAACTGCGGCGTAAACGCCGCGTCGGCGGTCAAAAGTAATCGCGGTATTGTGCCGTCAGGCATTTTAAAAACAGTCTCCTTATCAAACAAACGATTTTACGGGCGGTTTTCCCGTTGATTTCCGTAATTAGTAATAATCATAACAAAATTTCAGAAAAAAATCAAGCGTTTCAAGCGATTGATCTTTTCCGAAAGATATGTTACAATAAAAAATATTTCCGAAAGGTGATGCGATGAAGAAAAAAGTAGTGGTCGGCATGAGCGGCGGGGTGGATTCCGCCGTCGCGGCGCTGCTGCTGCGGGAGCAGGGCTATAACTGCTTCGGCACGACAATGAAGCTCTGCCGCCCCGGCGAGAGCGAACGCGAAGCACAGGCGGAGCGTGATATCGCCGATGCGCGCGCAGTCGCAGATGCGATAGGGCTGCGCCATACAGCGGTCGATCTCTCCGAGCGGTTTGAGGAGACCGTCATCGCCGACTTTGTATCGGCATACGAGCATGGCGAAACGCCGTGCCCATGCGTGCTCTGCAACAAAGTGATCAAATTCGGCGCGCTGCTCGAGCATGTGCAGGGCGACGGCGCGAACATGCTCGCCACCGGGCACTACGCACGGATAGAGCGCAGCGGAGACCGATATCTTCTTCGCCGTGCGTCCGACCGCAGCAAGGATCAGAGCTATATGCTCTGCTTACTCGATCAGCACAGGCTGTCGCATATCCTCTTCCCTCTCGGCGAGCTGAGCAAAGCACAGGTACGCGAGCTTGCGTCAGCAGCGGGACTGTCGGTCTCGCAGCGCGGAGATTCGCAGGATATATGCTTTGTTCCAAGCGGACGCTATACCGACTTCATCACATCGCGTACCGGAAAGAGCTACCCGTGCGGGGATTTTATCGCGCCCGACGGCAGCACCGTCGGCACGCATCGAGGTATTATCGGCTATACAGTCGGTCAGCGGCGCGGTCTCGGGCTGTCGCTGCCCGAACCGCTGTACGTCAGCCGTATAAGCCCGGAGGAGAACCGCGTATATCTCACCCGCAACAGCGAGCTGTATTCCCGTGAGCTCGACGCAGACAATGTAAATTTTATCCCATTCGATACGCTCGACCGACCGCTGCGCGTAACGGCAAAGCTGCGCTACCGCCATGCCGAGCAGCCAGCGACCGTCGCGCCGACCGGCGACGGGACGGTACATGTATGCTTTGACGAGCCGCAGCGTGCCGTAACTCCCGGTCAGGCTGTGGTATTCTACGACGGAGATTATGTCATAGGCGGAGGCATCATACGCCGACAGTCATAAAGAGCGGCGCGGCGTACCGACGATATGTTTGACATGCTTGACATATTTGACATAAATCATATATAAATTATGTCGAATCCCCTTGATATAAATCAAAAAATGAATTATAATACTGCGGAGGAATATATGCCGCGAGCGTCGGCATATCTCCGCCTATAATGCGCCGACGCGCGAAATATCACTGAAAGGGATGTACAGCATATGTTGAAAAAATTCTTCTCAGACTTTAAGGAATTCGCCATGAAGGGAAATGTCATCGACATGGCACTCGGCGTTGTGATCGGTTCTGCATTCGGAAAGATCGTCTCGTCCTTCGTCGCCGACGTTATCACCCCGTTTATCAGCCTTATCACCGGAAACGTCAACCTGACCGACCTCAAAGCAGTGCTCCGCCCCGCAGAGCTGAACGAGGCAGGAGAGGTTGTCCGCGCAGAGGTCGCGCTTACATACGGTAATTTTCTGCAATGCGTTATCGACTTTTTCGTGATAGCGCTGTCGCTCTTCCTCTTTCTCCGCATTATGATGAATATCAAGAAAAAGATGGAGGAGGCATCCGCAAAGCTGCTGAAAAAGAAGCAAGAGGAAGAAGCCGAGGAGGAAAAGGAAGAAGAGCCCTCCGAGGATATAAAGCTCCTTACCGAGATCCGCGACCTGCTGAAAAAGGAAGAAGAAAAATAAAAGCAACGGGCGGGGAAGGCTTGTACCTCCTCGCCCATACTTGAATATGACGGACAGCACACGGCAAACGCATAATGAGGTAAACAATGAATACAGATGATAAAAACACCGCCGCGCACGCATGCACATGCGGCTGCGAACACGAGCATACACACGCGCACGAGTGCGACCATACACATGAGCCTGAGAATGAGCACGTAAACGGACATAGCTGCGGCTGCGACAGCTGCGGCGACGGCGAGCGTCCGCATGAGCACGTGCGCGAGACGGTACCGTTCGACAAGGTCATAGAGCGGCTCGATGAGGCATTTGCCGAGAACGATCTGCCCGCCGCCGACCGCATACTCACCTACTGGGAGGACGAGGCAAGGAGGATGGGCGATGCCGTAGGTCTGCTTCAGCTCCGCAGCGAGCAGATAGGACTGTATCGCAGACTTCGCGACGAGGAGCGCGCCGTTCCCGCCGTATATGAGGCGCTCGGGCTCATCGACTGCGAGGGCTTTGAGGAAAATGCCGGCATCGCCACCGTTATCATAAATGCCGCAACAACACTGTGCGAGTTCGGCAGAGCCGCAGAGGCTTACCCGCTCTACGATAAGGCGGAAAAGATATACCGCAGCGTTCTTCCGTCGGACGATTATCGCATGGCTGCGCTATTCAATAACCGCGCCGCATGTGAGGAATCGCTCGGCCGCGGCGAAGCTGCAGAGCGAAACTACCGCGAGGCGATAGCCGTCCTCCGCGCCAACGGAGAGCACGACGCCGAGCTTGCGGTCTCTTATGTCAACCTCGCGCAGCTGCACGAGGTAATGTACGAGCAGGACGACGAGCGCGATGCGCTTATCGCGAGCGAGCTCGAAGAGGCATGGGAAATACTCACCGGCAGAGAGCTTGCACGGGACGGAAACTTCGCCTTTGTTCTGTCGAAATGCGCTCCGTCCTTCACGCACTTCGGCCAGGCAGAGCGCGGTGAGCTCCTCGCCGCCGAGGCAAAGAAGATATATGAAGGGGCTTGAGCTTTCTCGCCGATTCTATGAGGAATTCGGCGCGCCGATGATAGCGGAGCAGTTCCCCGAATATCGCGATCGGATAGCGGTCGGACTTGTCGGTCACGGCTCGGAGTGCTTCGGCTACGACGACGATATTTCACGCGACCACGATTACGGTCCCGGCTTCTGTATGTTTCTCACCGACGAGGACGAGCAGAAGATCGGATTTCGCCTTTTCCGGGCATATTCAAAGCTGCCGCACGAATATCTCGGAGTCTCGCAGAGCAAGCGCAGCGCCGCAGAGGAATGCCGCGGTGTGATGCGCATATCCGACTTTTACCGAAACACACTCGGCGGAATAATCATTCCCGAGCGCTGGCAGGAGTGGTACTTCACGCCCGCAGCGGCATTTGCGGAAGCAACAAACGGAGCGGTGTTCACCGATCCGCTCGGAGAGTTTACACGTATTCGCGAAGCTCTGCTCCACGGCATGCCGGAGGATGTTCGGCTGAAGCGGCTCGCCTCGCACCTGCTCGCGCTTGCACAGTACGGTCAGTATAATTTCGGCAGGTGCATCGACCACGGAGAAAAGGCCGCCGCCATGATCTCGCTCTCCCGCTTTTCCGAGCGCTATGCCTCGCTCATCTGCCTTGTCAGCGGGCGCTGGGCACCGTACTATAAGTGGACGGCTCGCGCCGCACGCGAGCAGCGCGAATGGGCGCTCGAGGCTTCCCTGCTCGATGAGCTCCCTACCCTCGCGGTAAATGATGCACGCAGCTGCTTTGAGTGCATTGAACAGCTGAGCAGCACGGTCATAGACTGGCTCGTAGAGCAAAAGCTCGCGCCGCAGCTCGGCGATTACCTCGAGCCGTACGCATACGCGGTGAACGATAATATAAAAACAGAACAGATAAGAAATATGCCGCTCGGGACCGACTGACCCCCGCCGATCGGTACTCTTCCGCACGATGTCATGCCCACGCTGCAGCCGTTCAGTTACGGTTGCCTTACTTTCCGTGATGACCGTTCGCTTGTGGCTGTCGTGCTTTCTGCGATGACCGTTCGCTTGTGGCTGTCGTGCTTTCTGCGATGACCGTTCGCTCTGCGATACGCTGTATTCCGTGTCCGTCACTCGCATGCGACACTAATAAATAAGCCGCATAAGCCTGCGACGTTCTGCGTATCGCAGCGCTTGCGCGACATGCGATGTGCATATATTCCGAGTTTATTATACATGCCGCACACATTAGCGCCGAGCCGTCACCTGCCATAGCCATCGCGCCTACCGTCCGACTATGCCCACGGCTCCCTAACATTCGATGCTCCATTACGTCAATCAATTCATTGCGTCATTGCGCCATCGCCCGCCATGCGGCTAAGCATCTCATTCCGCCGCGCAGGCGAACTGTGTCGATCGAAAAAACCGCCAAAAACGATTTTTTCAATATTTACTATTGACATCCACCCGATTCTGTGATATAATATCGGTGTTGTCGAAAGACCGATCGACGTTTGCACCATTTGCCGGTGTGGCGGAATTGGCAGACGCCCGGGACTTAAAATCCCGTGCAACGAAAGTTGCGTACCGGTTCGATCCCGGTCACCGGCACCAGTTATTTAAATATCGCGGGGTAGAGCAGTTGGTAGCTCGTCGGGCTCATAACCCGGAGGCCGCAGGTTCAAGTCCTGTCCCCGCAACCAACAAGTAGCACCGAAAAAGATATCGGGGCTGAAAACCCAGAAACCACAACGGTTTCTGGGTTTTTTCATGCCGATTTTTAAGGTGGAATTCAAAAGATATCATTTCCCCAAATCGACCTTTGGGGAGGACTTGAACTAAATTCATAGGGTTTTAGGGGCAGATTTTACGATTGATTTCGTAAGGTCTGCCCCTTTTTTTGTTTTTCTAATTGTTAAATGTTTGTGTTCTCGGAGGTTGCGCATACAATTTATGCGCAACCTCTTTTTTCGTATATAGCGCATTTTAAGCGTTGATATAAATCTAATAACGAAAGGAGTGGTGTATATGATTGCGGCGAAGACAGCAAATCAAAACAAAATTCAGGAGGTAAAGAAAGATGAATGATTGGGAACGATTACACAGACAGGCTGAGAGATATAAACAGTCATATCCCCCCGGAACAAGAGTAATGCTGCTTAATATGAACGACCCATATTCTCCCGTTGAAAGCGGTATGCGCGGAACGGTTCAGAGTGTGGATGATATCGGTCAACTCCTAATGAAATGGGATAATGGCAGAGCGCTTGCGCTGATCCCCGGCGAAGACTCATTCCGTCGATTGACACAGGAAGAAATCGATCGGGAGTTACAGGAACAAGCTCAGGAACAGACTATCAGCGAACAATCGATGTAAATGTGAGGTGAATCAGAAAAACAGGACGGATGCCCTATGGCAATCCCATTCATTGATTTGTGTTCGGGTATCGGCGGCTTTCATTCCGGACTCGTAATTACAGGTCATTACAGATGCGTCGGTCATGCAGAAATAGATAAGAACGCAGAAAAAGCGTATAACGCCATTTACGGAGAAGAAGGAGGTTTGAATTATGGCGATTTGCGAACAATCAATCCAAGGGAACTCCCCCACTTCGACCTGCTTTGCGGCGGATTTCCTTGCCAAAGCTTCTCGGTTGCGGGACGGCGTCTCGGTTTCAGAGATACAAGAGGAACTGTCTTCTTTGAAATTGCCCGAATCCTTGCAGAAAAACGGCCTCCGTTTTTACTCTTGGAAAATGTCCTCGGCCTGTTATCGCATGACAGCGGCCGGACGCTTAATACCATCTTCTCCGCGCTTGTTGAAATGGGGTATAATCTCGAATGGATGGTGCTTAACAGCAAATACTTCGGAGTCCCCCAACAGCGAAGGCGGCTGTATATTGTCGGATATCTTGATCCGAGATGTGCCGGAAAGGTATTTCCTCTCAGCGGCGGCAATGCGAAAAATCTTAAGCAACTTATCCCGGGACCACAGGGTCAAAGAGTCTACGAAACAGACGGAATAGCCTGTACGCAGTGTGCAGGCTCAGGCGGTTGGGGCGGCAAAACCGGATTGTATTTTATCGATATGAACGCCGACCCGGTTATTACCGATGTTGCCCGATGCATAACCGCAAGACAGGATTCCGGAGCAAGCAATCACAGAGGTGAACACTCTGCGGTTCTTATCGAAGACGCACCGAGAGCAATACTGACACCCGACAGAGAAACTGTCCGTCAGCAGGGTCGCCGTATGAAAGAGCCGAATGAAGCCATGTTCACGATAACAGCACAGGATAAGCATGGAATTTACCATAAAGGAAGAATCCGCAAACTTATGCCTATCGAATGTTGGCGATTGCAAGGTTTTACGGACGAACAATTCTATAAAGCACAGGCAACCGGTCTGAAAGACGGTCACCTATATAAAATGGCAGGTAACGCAGTCAGCGTACCTGTCATTTCTGCTATCGGGCAAAGACTATACGAAATAAACCACGAATTCGGAATTGTAAAGGAGTAACCATTATGCCTAACCATATTATAAACACTATCCGGTTGACGGGAGATCGGCAGAAAATAAGTGAACTGCTCGAATCAGTTAAGGATAACAGATTCGGAATCGGCTCTCTTGATTTCAACAAAGTCATTCCCATGCCGGAAAGTTTGCAGATTGAAACGAGTTCCTCTATGGAACGAGGATTAAAAGCCTACAAAGAGTTTGTCGACATCTGCACTTTTGATGGCGCAAATAAGGATATGGACTTACTTAATATCCCGGAAGACAAGGAAAACATCTTTCTCCGTATGCGCAAAGATGTCAAGAGAGAAGACTGGGAACTCGGCCGTCAGGCTTTCCGCAACGAAGTAATGTACGGCGCGCCAAGTTGGTATGATTGGTCAATAAAGAATTGGGGAACAAAGTGGAACTCCTACGGCTATGACAACCTTGACCGTTCGGACATTGCTGAAAATCCCGAGTTTTCGTTCTACACCGCTTGGAGTGCTCCCCACCAAATTATCGAAAAACTTGCAGAAAGATATCCCGAGGTTTCATTTGAACATGAATGGGCAGATGAAGACATCGGAATGAACTGCGGCAGGAAAACCTATGAACACGGCGAGTGTACCGACACTTACTACCCCGAAGCAAAAGAAGCGGAACTATTCGCAAATAACCTTTGGGGATACGAAACCGATACTGAAATGACGGAGGAACAAACATTATGAGCATTAAGAAAATCGATAAGAATGAACTCCGTGGGTATGAAGGAAAAGAAGGTCTTATCCTTCAGGGATGCGGCGGGAATCCACAGGAGTGGGTTGACGGAATCAATGACCTTTTTACCAAAGAGGGAATCCTTCTCGACGGGACAAAATTCGGTGACGACAACTGTGCCGTCTTTGAAAATAACGGATTGACTTGTCTGCTCTATGAGTTTAACGATGATACGAAAGTTGATATCGGTAAACTTGCCATGTGGCGAATAGGAACTCATTCGGATTTAGGCGGAACCTGGCTGTCTGATTATGTTGAAAATAAGTTGGGCGGATTCAGTCTTACAGGAACAAAGAAACCCGACTGCCCGCTTATCGGACAGAACGGTAACATCTTCAACCTTATGGGGATTGCCGCAAGAACACTGCGACAAAATGGGCTTGCAGAGCAATCAAAGGAAATGACCAAGCGCATTACAGATACCGCGCAGAGTTATGACGAGGCACTCGGTATTATAGGCGAATATGTCAATATAACCTCGGTCGATGATTGCAGCGAGGATATGGATGCCGGAATGGAGATGCGCTATGATTGAAATGCTGTTTTTTCTCATCGGAATGGTACTCGGCGGACTTGTTGCCTTTGTAATTCTCTGCTGCTTCCAACTTCATAGGATTAACCGATATGAAGCACAACTGCAGAGATTAAAAGCACAACTCTCAGCGCGGGACACAAACTAAATAAAAATAAATGAAATTGAGGCCGTTTGCGTGTGTAAACACAAGAACGGTCTGTTTTTGTATTATAACGCAACTGCCTCCCGAAAGGAGGTCGATTATATTGTCCGGTTCTGTAAGTCCACTGCCGTGGACAGGAAGCAAAAGCTGTATTTACACAACAATCGATGCTTTTATGCCGCCCCACAAGACTTATGTGGAAGCGTGTATGGGAAGTGCTGAAGTATTTCTGAGAAAAAAGCCCGTTGAAAGAGAAATCATCAATGATTACAACGGCGATTTGGTGAAATTCTTTCGTGTATTACAGCAAAATGAGAAGCTTGCTTACCTATTGGGCCGTCTTTATCTGTCTTTCAATTCAGAAGAACTATTCAGAATAAATAAGGCAATGCTCGCCGATGTACCGAATATTCTTGATGATTTGACAGAAACCTCGGTCACAGTGGAAAAAGCCGAATGGTCGGATATCGAGAAGGCTGTCGCTTTCTTCGAAAATCAGATATTCAGCTTCTCATCTACCGGAAAAACCTTTGCCATAGCAAAAAAGGACATGACCAAACGCTTTGGCAGACTTGTTACCGCCTGCAGCAGACTCAGAAATGCCGTTATCATGCACAGAGACTACAAGGACTGCATTTCTTATGCTGCAGGCAAAGACACTTTTATTTTGCTTGACCCTCCGTACAAGGGTACGGAAAAGTACTATCAGAAAGCCAACTTCGGCAGTGACGAACACGCAAAGCTGTTTGAATTTATGTTCTTGATGCCTATGAGCAGAAAATGGAACAAGCGCAGGCTGAACAGCAGACTGAATCCGAAGAACTTGACGAAGATGAAGAACCTGCTTTTGAGCAGTCAATGTAACTTGTTTTCGAAGTTTATAAAAAGTGCTGGACTTTTCACGGATTATCAGTATTCTATAGATAGAGGTGATGTCCATGAGAACAGAAAAAATGCTCGCAGCCCTCCTCGCAGGACTGATAATACTGAGCCTTACGGGGTGCGGTGCAGATAAAGCAGAAAATACAAGCAGTGATCCTGCAACCACAAAAAGCGGTATCACGGCAACGGTAACGGAAAGCACTGCTGAGCCGACCGCCGAAAGCAGCCTGCCTGCGGGTACGGAAAGCACGACCAAATCTACGGCAGAAAAAGAAAAGGCCGAAAGCAATGCCCCTGCCGACAGCGGCAGTAAGGCAGACACCAAAAAGCCTGCCGAATCAAATCAGCAGACCAAGACACCGTCCAAGCAGACGGAAGCTCCGAAGCCTGCCGAGGAAAAACCGCAGACGCCTGCACCCGCAGAAAAGCCCGAAGCTCCTGCCGAAACACCTACCGCCAATGAGGTGGCAAGGAAAACGGCAGAAAAGATAAATGCACTAAGGCAATCCCAAGGCTCACCGGCTGCAACCATCCTGCCCGGACTCGGCAAGGTCGCAACCTATCGCTCCGAGCAGCTTATAACAAACTTCTCGCATGAATCAAGCCCCGACGCCTGCACCGTATTG
>ERZ824600.4929-NODE-4929-length-11309-cov-40.997601_pt1 | contig 11309 bp, 4 predicted proteins | sample MGYA00519933_ERZ824600 | MGnify/ENA primary metagenome ERZ824600 (study PRJEB31778, sample SAMEA3449178) | human gut metagenome | biome: human gut; feature: human-associated habitat; material: faeces | place: United Kingdom | collected 2010/2012 ... | reverse complement strand
ATGCCTATTATACACCTGCTGTAAAGGGGTGACCGCTTTTGTGAGAAGTGCTATATAATCCTCTCTATGTGGATGCGGTCGTGTCCAATCCGCCGTATTCGCAGGCTTGGGACCCGTCCAACAAAGAGGGAGATCCTCGTTATGCTCGTTTTGGACTTGCTCCCAAAGGAAAAGCCGACTATGCTTTCCTGCTTCACGATCTGTTCCATATCAAGCCGGACGGCATTATGACAATCGTTCTTCCCCACGGCGTACTGTTCCGTGGCGGTGAGGAAGGTGAAATCAGAAAGAATCTGATAGAGAATAACCATATCGACGCCATTATCGGGCTGCCTGCAAATATCTTCTTTGGGACAGGAATTCCCACCATCATTATGGTGCTGCGTCAAAGGCGTGAGAATACAGATGTCCTTATCATCGATGCATCCAAGGGATTTATCAAAGAGGGTAAGAATAACAAGCTCCGTGCGTCTGACATTAAACGCATTGCAGATACTTTTATCAAGCGTGAAAGCGTTGCGAAGTTTTCACGAGTCGTCAGTCGAGAAGAAATTCGCAGCAATGATTATAACTTGAACATTCCTCGCTATGTTGATTCCTCTGAAGCTGCCGAGCATTGGGATGTCTATGCGTCTATGTTTGGCGGTATCCCGACAGCAGAAATTGACGAGATGAGCGAATTCTGGACGGCGTTCCCTGCGCTGAAAAAGGCGTTGTTTACCGAGAGTGGCATTCCTTATGTGAATGTGTCTACCCCTGATATTAAGAGTGCCATCAAGAGCCACCCTGATGTGGTCGGGTTTGAGAAAACTTTTAACGCCGCCTTTTCCACTTTCCCGGCATTCCTGAAAGAAGAACTTATCGACCGGATGGGAAGCATCGAAATCTCTAAGGCTGAAACCGTTCTGAGTGCTGATATTTTCGAGCGACTGAAAGATATTCCACTTATCGACAAATATGCGGCGTTCCAGCTTCTTGACGACGATTGGACAGGTATTTCCATCGACCTCGAAATGTTGCAAACCGAAGGCTTTGCTGCAACAAAGAAGGTCGATCCGAACCTTGTCATCAAGAAAAAGGACGGTAAAGATCAGGAAGTTCAAGAGGGCTGGGTAGGTCATATTATCCCGTTCGACTTGGTACAGGCGACTTTGCTCTCCGCAGAAACGGACGAGCTTCACGGCTTGGAAAGCCGTTTGGCGGAAATCCCTTCTGAGTATGAGTCTATCCTTGATGAAATGACAGAGGAGGATAAAGAGAGCTGCAACGATGTTCTCACCGATGAAGGCGATGCTTTCGTTCCGAAAGAAGTATCCAAAAAGATTAAGGAACTGAAGAAAGACCGTTCTCCTGAAAGCGTTGCGCTTCGTACACTCTTAGAAAAGGTAGAGTCTTTGGTCAAGAGCGAGAAAGAAATCAAGGCGGAGATCAAGGCAAAGGGTGCTGCGTTGCAGGCAAAAACAAAGGATACGATTGAAAGTCTGAGCGATGAGCAGGCTTTGGATTTGCTCGAAAAGAAGTGGATTGCTCCTCTCATTGAGAGCATTCACAAACTGCCTGATACCGTAATCGACAGCTTGGTGAGCAAAATTCAAGCCCTTCAGAACAAGTATGCCACAACTTTCTTCGAGGTCGAACAGCAGATCAGCGAAACCGAAGCAACGCTTTCGGGAATGATCGATGACCTTGAGGGTAACGAGTATGATATGCTGGGACTTAATGAGTTGAAGAAATTGCTGGGAGGTAGTGCAGAATGACGAAAAAATCAGATGCTCCCGCAATTCGCTTCAAAGGATTCTCAGACGCTTGGGAACAGCGTAAGTTAGAAGATTACCTTACTGTTTCCGTCGAAAAGAACACTGGCAACATATATGGTAGGTCTGATGTTTTGTCCGTTTCAGGCGACTATGGAATAGTTAATCAGATTGAGTTTCAAGGTCGTTCTTTCGCTGGTGCATCAGTATCAAATTACGGTGTTGTTCAGACGGGTGATGTAGTATATACAAAGTCGCCTCTTAACTCTAATCCGTATGGAATAATCAAGACAAACAAAGGAAAACCAGGCATTGTTTCAACTTTGTATGCCGTTTATCATCCGAAGGAAAATGCTTTTTCGGACTTCATTCAAGTGTATTTTGAGCAGCACGCACGAATGAATAACTATATGCATCCATTGGTCAATAAGGGTGCAAAGAATGATATGAAAGTATCCGCTGAGAATGCCTTAAAAGGTCCGGTATGTTTTCCTTCCCGCATTGAACAGGAAAGTATTTCAGCGTTCTTTTCAGTCCTCGACAACCTTATCACCCTTCATCAGCGTAAGTTTGAAAAGTTGACGAATGTGAAAAAGTCGATGCTCGAAAAGATGTTCCCGCAAAATGGTAGCAGTTACCCCGAAATTCGCTTTAAGGGATTTACTGACCCTTGGGAACAGCGTAAGTTGTCTGAAATGTGCGGTACTTTTGAGTATGGACTTAACGCATCCGCTAAGGAGTTTGACGGAAAAAACAAATACATCAGAATCACGGATATTGATGATGCCAACAGAGAGTTCTTGCTTTCTGATCTTTCGTCCCCTGCTATTTGTCTTGATGGTATGTCGAAATATCTACTCTCAAGCGGAGATATTGTCTTTGCACGAACTGGTGCAAGTGTCGGAAAAACCTACATTTACAGGGAAAACGACGGCATTGTGTACTTTGCAGGTTTCCTTATTCGGGCAAAAGTCAATCAGGACAATGATGCAGAATTTGTTTTTCAAAGCACCCTTTCGCCAAGCTATGAGAAGTATATTCGTATTACCTCGCAGCGATCTGGACAGCCGGGTGTAAACGCACAAGAGTATGGTGAGTACGACTTGTTTGCCCCGTCAAAAGAGGAACAGCAAAGAATTGGACACTTCCTGCGAGGTATTGACAACCTTATCACCCTTCATCAGCGTGAGTTGGAAAAGCTCCAAAATATCAAGAAATCTATGCTTGAAAAGATGTTCGTGTGACATCAATATCGCAGGAAGGAGGAAATCGAATGACATTCCAAAAAGAAGTGGACTTTGAGGAAGCCCTGATTAAAGTCTTGGCGGATAAAGGCTGGGAAAAAGAAGTTATCAAGAACCCAACCGAGCAAGACCTCATCCGAAATTGGGCAAAGATCCTGTATGATAACAATCGTGGAATTGACCGCTTGAATAACTATCCTCTTACGGATGGCGAAATGCAGCAGATTATTGAGCAGATCACGGAACTTAGAACCCCGTTAAAACTCAATGGCTTTATCAACGGAAAAACTGTGTCCATCAAGCGTGATAACCCTGACGACAAGCTCCATTTTGGCACTGAAATCAGCTTGAAAATATATGATCGCAGAGAAATCGCCGCTGGACAGAGCCGGTATCAAATCGTACAGCAACCAGCCTTTCCGAGCAAGTCAAAAATGCTGAATGACCGTCGTGGCGATTTGATGCTGCTCATCAATGGTATGCCGGTCATACATATTGAGCTGAAGCGCAGCGGTGTCCCCGTCAGTCAAGCATATAATCAGATTGAGAAATACTCATATGAGGGCGTTTTTACCGGATTGTTCTCGCTCGTTCAGGTGTTTGTAGCAATGAACCCTGAAGAAACTCGTTATTTTGCGAATCCCGGACCTGACGGAAAGTTCAATACGGATTACTATTTCCATTGGGCTGACTTCAATAATGAGCCTATCAACGATTGGAAAGCTATCGCTTCCTCGCTGCTGTCCATCCCTATGGCGCACCAGCTCATTGGGTTTTATACTGTTGCCGACAATGCTGACGGTGTTCTGAAGGTAATGCGAAGCTACCAGTATTACGCAGCCAGCGCAATTTCCGATGTTGTGTCTAAAACGAAGTGGGACAGCGGTAAGCAGCGAGGCGGCTACATTTGGCACACCACCGGCTCAGGTAAGACGATGACGAGCTTTAAGTCGGCGCAGTTGATTGCAAACTCCAATGATGCTGATAAGGTTATTTTCCTTACCGACCGTATTGAGTTAGGAACTCAGTCGCTCAAGGAGTATCGGGCATTTGCGGACGAGAACGAAACCGTGCAGGCAACAGAGAACACATATGTCCTTTTGACTAAGCTGAAAAGCAACGCAACAGCAGATACCCTAATTGTCACCTCTATTCAGAAGATGAGCAATATCCGAGATGAGGATGGAGGACTTAATGCAAGCGACATTGAAATAATCAACGGCAAACGGCTTGTTTTTATTGTTGACGAGGCTCATCGTTCAACTTTTGGAGATATGCTATCCATCATCAAGGAAACATTTCCCAACGCCATCTTCTTTGGCTTTACTGGCACACCGGTGTTTGAGGAGAATGCAAAGAAAAACAATGCCCAAACAGATGTTTTTGGCAATGAACTCCACAGATATAGCATTGCTGATGGTATCAGGGATAAGAATGTGCTTGGATTTGATCCTTATAAAGTCCTGACTTTCCGCGATAAGGATGTCCGCAAGGTGGTTGCTTTGGAAAAAGCAAAAGCAGCAACCGAAGAAGAAGCTATCAGCGATCCCAAAAAGGCAAAAATATTCTATGAGTATATGGACTCCTCCACCGTCAAGATGGCGGGCTTCTTGGGCGATGACGGAAAGTGGGTCAAGGGCATTGAAGATTATCTTCCAAAGACTCAGTACCTTTCCTCGGAGCATCAAAGCAAGGTTGTTGAGGATATTCAGGAAAATTGGCTTACCTTGAGCCACAACGGGAAATTCCACGCTATCTTTGCAACGAGCAGCATCCCCGAAGCAATAGACTACTATCGACTGCTGAAGGCTGCAATGCCGAAACTTAGGATCAGTTGCCTTTTTGACCCCAATATCAGCAATGAAGATGGTGACTACAAAGAATACAGAGGGCAGCCGATTGCTTTCTATAAAGAGCAAGGCTTAATCGAAATCCTTACTGACTATAATACGATGTTTGGTCAGGATTTTTCGATTGCTACACACGCTCGCTTCAAAAAAGACCTTTCTCTACGCCTTGCCCACAAAGAGCAATATAAGCGGGTCGAAAGAGAGCCTGAGAAGCAGCTCGACCTCCTGATTGTAGTTGATCAGATGCTTACCGGCTTTGACTCTAAGTGGGTCAACACGCTGTATATGGACAAGATACTGGAGTATGAGAACATCATTCAGGCATTTTCCAGAACCAACAGACTTTTCGGACCCGATAAGCCTTTTGGCATCATCAGATATTATCGCAAGCCGCATACGATGGAGCAGAATGTGAGCAAAGCTGTTAAGCTCTATTCCGGCGATAGACCGATAGGTCTGTTCGTTGAAAAACTGTCTTACAACCTCGGAAAGCTCAACGCTGTGTTTGATGATATTGCCTATTTGTTCAAGAATGCTGGTATCCCTGACTTTGAAAAGTTGCCTGCGGACGGAACCGTAAGAGCTAAGTTCGCCTCGCTGTTTAGAGATTTCAACGGATACCTTGAAGCTGCTAAAATCCAAGGATTTAGGTGGGACAAACACACCTACTCATTCAAGGACGAGGAAAGCGGTAATTCGATTGAAATTACAATGGAGTTCGATGAGAACGCATTTTTGATTTTGGCACAGCGTTATAAAGAGCTTTCCGCTGCTTCTCCCGATGATCCCGGATCACAAGACATAGATATACCATACGATCTTGTTGGATACCTGACTGAAATTGACACAGGGGTTATTGATGCCGATTATATGAACAGTCGTTTCGATAAGTACCTCAAATTGATTCGACAGGAAGGCTCTTCCGAGGAATCTATTGAGCAAGCAAAGGCAGAACTTCACAAGACTTTTGCTGCCCTAACGCAAGAGGAGCAGAAATACGCAAATATCTTTCTGCACGACATTGAGCGAGGCGATGTCATTGCCGAGGACGGAAAAACGCTTCGTGACTACATCACGGAGTATCAGTTTAGAGCAAAAGATGACCAAATTCACCGTTTTGCAACCATCTTCGGTCTTGATGAGGATAAACTCAGGAATATGATGGAGCTTAACCTGAATGAAGCGACTATCAATGAGTTTGGCAGGTTTGACGAGCTGAAAAAGAGCGTCGATAAGTCCAAAGCAAAAGCGTTCTTTGAAGCATATGAACAAACCAAGTTGATTCCGCCCAAGGTCAATATGAAAACGGATCAGCTTTTGCGGCAGTTCATTCTTACCGGTGGATTTGAGGTTGATATGCCGTAATGAGTGACATCACCGCTAAAGCAAGCCGAAAAATGAAAAAATATGCGGTCTTAACAAGAGAGCCAAGGTGTTTCCTTGGCTCTTTTGATTTTTCTTGGGAACAGCGTAAGGCTATTGATATAGCTGACTACTCGAAGGGAAATGGCTACTCAAAAGGCGATTTGACTGATGCCGGAACCCCAATTATTCTGTATGGCAGACTTTACACCAAGTACCAGTTTGCAATCAGTGAAGTGGACACTTTTGCAGTTCCCCGAAATGGTGCGGTTTATAGTCAAGGAAACGAAGTCATAGTCCCGGCATCAGGGGAAACCGCAGAGGATATTGCACGAGCGTCAGCCGTTGAAAAATCAGGGGTTTTGCTGGGTGGCGACCTTAATATCCTCAGACCATTTGATTTTATAAACCCATTGTTTTTAGCTCTTGCTATCTCCAATGGAGAACCGCAAAAGGAACTTGCTAAAAAGGCACAAGGAAAGTCTGTCGTTCATATCCATAACACTGATATTCAAGAGGTGACGATAGCTTATCCTTCAAGAACAGAGCAAGACCGAATTGTCAGCGTTTTTCGCCAGCTCGACAACCTTATCACCCTTCATCAACGTAAATGTGTATTTTTATTCAGCTTCTTTCGGGCTTGTATCTCTATGAACTTCACCGCTTCAACATTTTCTTGGGAACAGCGTAAGTTGTCTGAAATGTGCGGTACTTTTGAGTATGGACTTAACGCATCCGCTAAGGAGTTTGACGGAAAAAACAAATACATCAGAATCACGGATATTGATGATGCCAACAGAGAGTTCTTGCTTTCTGATCTTTCGTCCCCTGCTATTTGTCTTGATGGTATGTCGAAATATCTACTCTCAAGCGGAGATATTGTCTTTGCACGAACTGGTGCAAGTGTCGGAAAAACCTACATTTACAGGGAAAACGACGGCATTGTGTACTTTGCAGGTTTCCTTATTCGGGCAAAAGTCAATCAGGACAATGATGCAGAATTTGTTTTTCAAAGCACCCTTTCGCCAAGCTATGAGAAGTATATTCGTATTACCTCGCAGCGATCTGGACAGCCGGGTGTAAACGCACAAGAGTATGGTGAGTACGACTTGTTTGCCCCGTCAAAAGAGGAACAGCAAAGAATTGGACACTTCCTGCGAGGTATTGACAACCTTATCACCCTTCATCAGCGTGAGTTGGAAAAGCTCCAAAATATCAAGAAATCTATGCTTGAAAAGATGTTCGTGTGACATCAATATCGCAGGAAGGAGGAAATCGAATGACATTCCAAAAAGAAGTGGACTTTGAGGAAGCCCTGATTAAAGTCTTGGCGGATAAAGGCTGGGAAAAAGAAGTTATCAAGAACCCAACCGAGCAAGACCTCATCCGAAATTGGGCAAAGATCCTGTATGATAACAATCGTGGAATTGACCGCTTGAATAACTATCCTCTTACGGATGGCGAAATGCAGCAGATTATTGAGCAGATCACGGAACTTAGAACCCCGTTAAAACTCAATGGCTTTATCAACGGAAAAACTGTGTCCATCAAGCGTGATAACCCTGACGACAAGCTCCATTTTGGCACTGAAATCAGCTTGAAAATATATGATCGCAGAGAAATCGCCGCTGGACAGAGCCGGTATCAAATCGTACAGCAACCAGCCTTTCCGAGCAAGTCAAAAATGCTGAATGACCGTCGTGGCGATTTGATGCTGCTCATCAATGGTATGCCGGTCATACATATTGAGCTGAAGCGCAGCGGTGTCCCCGTCAGTCAAGCATATAATCAGATTGAGAAATACTCATATGAGGGCGTTTTTACCGGATTGTTCTCGCTCGTTCAGGTGTTTGTAGCAATGAACCCTGAAGAAACTCGTTATTTTGCGAATCCCGGACCTGACGGAAAGTTCAATACGGATTACTATTTCCATTGGGCTGACTTCAATAATGAGCCTATCAACGATTGGAAAGCTATCGCTTCCTCGCTGCTGTCCATCCCTATGGCGCACCAGCTCATTGGGTTTTATACTGTTGCCGACAATGCTGACGGTGTTCTGAAGGTAATGCGAAGCTACCAGTATTACGCAGCCAGCGCAATTTCCGATGTTGTGTCTAAAACGAAGTGGGACAGCGGTAAGCAGCGAGGCGGCTACATTTGGCACACCACCGGCTCAGGTAAGACGATGACGAGCTTTAAGTCGGCGCAGTTGATTGCAAACTCCAATGATGCTGATAAGGTTATTTTCCTTACCGACCGTATTGAGTTAGGAACTCAGTCGCTCAAGGAGTATCGGGCATTTGCGGACGAGAACGAAACCGTGCAGGCAACAGAGAACACATATGTCCTTTTGACTAAGCTGAAAAGCAACGCAACAGCAGATACCCTAATTGTCACCTCTATTCAGAAGATGAGCAATATCCGAGATGAGGATGGAGGACTTAATGCAAGCGACATTGAAATAATCAACGGCAAACGGCTTGTTTTTATTGTTGACGAGGCTCATCGTTCAACTTTTGGAGATATGCTATCCATCATCAAGGAAACATTTCCCAACGCCATCTTCTTTGGCTTTACTGGCACACCGGTGTTTGAGGAGAATGCAAAGAAAAACAATGCCCAAACAGATGTTTTTGGCAATGAACTCCACAGATATAGCATTGCTGATGGTATCAGGGATAAGAATGTGCTTGGATTTGATCCTTATAAAGTCCTGACTTTCCGCGATAAGGATGTCCGCAAGGTGGTTGCTTTGGAAAAAGCAAAAGCAGCAACCGAAGAAGAAGCTATCAGCGATCCCAAAAAGGCAAAAATATTCTATGAGTATATGGACTCCTCCACCGTCAAGATGGCGGGCTTCTTGGGCGATGACGGAAAGTGGGTCAAGGGCATTGAAGATTATCTTCCAAAGACTCAGTACCTTTCCTCGGAGCATCAAAGCAAGGTTGTTGAGGATATTCAGGAAAATTGGCTTACCTTGAGCCACAACGGGAAATTCCACGCTATCTTTGCAACGAGCAGCATCCCCGAAGCAATAGACTACTATCGACTGCTGAAGGCTGCAATGCCGAAACTTAGGATCAGTTGCCTTTTTGACCCCAATATCAGCAATGAAGATGGTGACTACAAAGAATACAGAGGGCAGCCGATTGCTTTCTATAAAGAGCAAGGCTTAATCGAAATCCTTACTGACTATAATACGATGTTTGGTCAGGATTTTTCGATTGCTACACACGCTCGCTTCAAAAAAGACCTTTCTCTACGCCTTGCCCACAAAGAGCAATATAAGCGGGTCGAAAGAGAGCCTGAGAAGCAGCTCGACCTCCTGATTGTAGTTGATCAGATGCTTACCGGCTTTGACTCTAAGTGGGTCAACACGCTGTATATGGACAAGATACTGGAGTATGAGAACATCATTCAGGCATTTTCCAGAACCAACAGACTTTTCGGACCCGATAAGCCTTTTGGCATCATCAGATATTATCGCAAGCCGCATACGATGGAGCAGAATGTGAGCAAAGCTGTTAAGCTCTATTCCGGCGATAGACCGATAGGTCTGTTCGTTGAAAAACTGTCTTACAACCTCGGAAAGCTCAACGCTGTGTTTGATGATATTGCCTATTTGTTCAAGAATGCTGGTATCCCTGACTTTGAAAAGTTGCCTGCGGACGGAACCGTAAGAGCTAAGTTCGCCTCGCTGTTTAGAGATTTCAACGGATACCTTGAAGCTGCTAAAATCCAAGGATTTAGGTGGGACAAACACACCTACTCATTCAAGGACGAGGAAAGCGGTAATTCGATTGAAATTACAATGGAGTTCGATGAGAACGCATTTTTGATTTTGGCACAGCGTTATAAAGAGCTTTCCGCTGCTTCTCCCGATGATCCCGGATCACAAGACATAGATATACCATACGATCTTGTTGGATACCTGACTGAAATTGACACAGGGGTTATTGATGCCGATTATATGAACAGTCGTTTCGATAAGTACCTCAAATTGATTCGACAGGAAGGCTCTTCCGAGGAATCTATTGAGCAAGCAAAGGCAGAACTTCACAAGACTTTTGCTGCCCTAACGCAAGAGGAGCAGAAATACGCAAATATCTTTCTGCACGACATTGAGCGAGGCGATGTCATTGCCGAGGACGGAAAAACGCTTCGTGACTACATCACGGAGTATCAGTTTAGAGCAAAAGATGACCAAATTCACCGTTTTGCAACCATCTTCGGTCTTGATGAGGATAAACTCAGGAATATGATGGAGCTTAACCTGAATGAAGCGACTATCAATGAGTTTGGCAGGTTTGACGAGCTGAAAAAGAGCGTCGATAAGTCCAAAGCAAAAGCGTTCTTTGAAGCATATGAACAAACCAAGTTGATTCCGCCCAAGGTCAATATGAAAACGGATCAGCTTTTGCGGCAGTTCATTCTTACCGGTGGATTTGAGGTTGATATGCCGTAATGAGTGACATCACCGCTAAAGCAAGCCGAAAAATGAAAAAATATGCGGTCTTAACAAGAGAGCCAAGGTGTTTCCTTGGCTCTTTTGATTTTTCTTGGGAACAGCGTAAGTTGGGAGATATTGCTGACATTGTGGGTGGTGGAACCCCAAGTACAGGAAATCAGAGCTATTGGGACGGTGATATTGATTGGTATGCACCTGCTGAAATTGCGGATCAAATCTATGCAAATTCGAGTCAGAAAAAGATAACCGGCTTGGGTTATGAGAATAGTTCAGCCAAAATGCTTCCTCCCGGTACAGTCCTGTTTACATCTCGTGCAGGGATCGGGAAAACAGCTATTTTAACCCGAAAAGGCTGTACTAATCAGGGATTTCAGTCCATTGTCCCACATCGTGGAGAGCTTGACTCTTACTTCATTTTTTCTCGAACCGAAGAATTAAAACGATATGGAGAGCTTGTTGGGGCTGGATCAACTTTCGTCGAGGTTTCGGGAAAGCAAATGGCTGTAATGGAGCTGATGATGCCGCCAACGATGCGAGAACAACAGACTATTGGAGGTTTCTTTCAGCAGCTCGACCACCTTATCACCCTTCATCAGCGTAAGCCATTTTTAATGAAATGGAGGACTTCTGA
>ERZ824600.4926-NODE-4926-length-11318-cov-6.148983_pt1 | contig 11318 bp, 8 predicted proteins | sample MGYA00519933_ERZ824600 | MGnify/ENA primary metagenome ERZ824600 (study PRJEB31778, sample SAMEA3449178) | human gut metagenome | biome: human gut; feature: human-associated habitat; material: faeces | place: United Kingdom | collected 2010/2012 ... | reverse complement strand
GAAGGACGAGGACGGCGCGCGCCGGCGCGGCAAGCGCAAGCTCTCGGAGCGCGAGCGGGACGAGGAGATCCGCAAGCTCGAAAAGCAGATGCAGGAGGCGAGCCGGATGCTCGAGTTCGAGTATGCCGCCGTGCTGCGCGACCGCATCATCGAGCTGCGCAAGGAACAAAAATAAAGAGAGAAAAAGCCATGAAAAAATACCTTCCCTATCTGAATATCCTCGGTGCGGCGGCCTGTTGGGGCTGCATCGGGCTGTTTAACCGCTTTCTGATGCGCGCGGGCATGGGCGCGGCGAACATCGTCGTCATCCGCAATTTCGGCGGACTTGTGCTGCTGACGCTCATTTTCGCGCTGCGCGAGCGGAGCGTATTCCATGTGAAAGCGAAGCACCTGCCCATCTTTTTCGGCACGGGTGTGGTGAGCATGGTCTTTTTTACGCTGTGTTACTTCAAGTGTCAGGAGCTGTGCTCGCTGGCGGTGAGCGCCATTCTGCTCTACACCGCGCCGGCGATGGTCGTGCTGATGAGCGCGGCGGTGTTCCGCGAAAGGATCACCAGGAAGAAGCTCCTGGCGCTCGCGCTGGCGCTGCTCGGCTGCTCGTTTGTGACGGGCGTATGGAGCGGGGACGCGAGCGTGACGGCAGCGGGCGTGCTGTTCGGACTGGGCGCGGGCTTCCTTTATGCGCTCTACTCCATCTTCGCGCCGTTCGGCCTGCGGCACTATACGCCGTTCACCGTGGTGTACTGGACGTTCGTGTTCGGCGGGCTCGGCTCGCTCTTCCTGCTCGACGCGGGCGAGATGCGCGCGGTGTTCGCGGACGGGAGAATGGTCCTCGTCGCGCTGGGGCTGATCGTCATTTCGACGGTGCTGCCGTATCTGCTGTATACGAACGGCCTTGCCAAGGTCGAGAGCGGCAAGGCGAGCATTCTGGCGAGTCTGGAGCCGGTGGTCGCGTCGTTCGTGGGCATCCTCGCCTTCGGCGAGCCGGTGAGCTTGATGGTATTTTTAGGGCTGGGGTGCATCCTCGCCTGCGTGTATGTATTGAGGTGAAGGGATATGGCGAAGGAAAGAAAAAACAAGATGAATGTTTTGACAGGAAGCGCGGGAGAATATTTTGTCGCGGCGGAGCTTTCGCGGCGCGGTGTTGTCGCGGCCCTCACAATGGCAGGGACAGATGCTTTTGACATTTTGGCTGTGAACAAAGCGGGGAAAAGCTGCGCGATCCAAGTCAAGACAACCCAGTATGAAAAGACATCATGGCTGCTGAGCAGTAAGGATGAGACACCGAAGGCCGATTTTTATGTGTTTGTCCGGCTGAACGGAGAGAGTCTGCCGGACTACTATATCATGCAGGCAGAGGAGGTGGCGGTAACCATTCGGGAGTCGCATGCAAAATGGTTGGCAACACCCAAAAAGGATGGCACGCCGCATACGCCAATCAGTATGCGGGAAATACAAATAAAGTATCACGACGAAAATGCCTATAACCGCTGGGAGCTTATTACGGGAGAAGAGGACGATGGCAAAGAATAAGGAAGAAAAGACGAATGTGATGCGTGTGCTCGAGCAGAAGAAGATCGCCTATACCGCGCACAGCTATCCGCACGAGGAGGGCGTGGCGGTGGACGGCGTGACCGTCGCGAAAAGCATGGGCTTTGATCCCGCGCAGGTCTTTAAGACGCTGGTGGCGCGGGGCGCGAGCGGGCAATATTATGTGTTCGACGTGCCGGTGGCGGAGAGCCTTGACCTCAAGAAGGCGGCGCGCGCCGTGGGCGAGAAGAGCATCGAGATGCTCCACCAGAAGGAGCTGCTGCCGCTCACGGGCTATGTTCACGGCGGCTGCTCGCCGGTGGGCATGAAGAAGCTGTTCCCGACGGTTTTCCACAGCTCGGTGGAAAACCTGCCGACGGTCATCGTATCCGCGGGGAAGATCGGTTATCAGGTGGAGGTGAAGCCCGCCGACCTGATGGGGCTGGTGCGCGCGGAGACGGCGGATATCATCGTGGAAAACTGACTACAAATCGTATTATTTTGGAGCAATATTACATGTTGGATCAAATTTTTGTCAAGGGCGCGCGGGAGAACAACCTCAAGAACATTGATGTGAGCATCCCGCGCGACAAGCTGACCGTCATCACGGGACTGTCCGGCAGCGGAAAAAGCTCGCTGGCGTTTGACACCATCTATGCCGAGGGACAGCGGCGGTATGTGGAAAGCCTGTCGTCCTACGCGCGGATGTTTCTCGGGCAGAAGGAAAAGCCCGACGTGGACTACATCGACGGCCTCTCCCCCGCCATCTCCATCGACCAGAAAACGACCTCGCAGAATCCGCGCTCGACGGTGGGTACGGTGACGGAGATCTACGACTATCTGCGCCTTCTCTGGGCGCGGGTCGGCACGCCGCACTGCCCGAACTGCGGAAAAGAGATCAAGCAGCAGACCATCGATCAGATCGTGGATCAGGTGATGGCGCTGGGCGAGGGCACGCGCATTCAGGTGATGGCGCCGGTCATCCGCGGAAAGAAGGGCGAGTACGCCAAAATTTTCGAGGACGCAAGGAAGTCCGGCTACGTCCGCGTGCGCGTGGACGGGAGTATGTACGATCTGAGCGAGGAGATCAAGCTCGAAAAGAACATCAAGCACAGCATCGAGGTCGTGGTGGACCGCCTCATTCTAAAGCCCGATGTGGTGCATCGCCTGAGCGACTCGGCGGAGGCTGCCGCGGCGCTCTCGGGCGGACTGGTGCTTATCAACGTGCTCAATCCCGAGCAGGATATTCTGTTCTCGCAGAACTATGCCTGCGAGGACTGCGGCGTGTCCATCGAGGAGCTGACGCCGCGGATGTTCTCGTTCAACAATCCCTTCGGCGCGTGCCCGGCCTGTACGGGTCTCGGCAGCCAGCTCAAGGTCGATCCGGAGCTGGTCATTCCGAATAAGACGCTCTCCATCCTCGATGGGGCTATCTGCGCGTCGGGGTGGAACAATGTGCGCGGCGACGGCATCTCGAGGATGTACTTCGACGCGCTGTCGAAGAAATATCATTTCTCGCTGCGCGAGCCGGTGGAAAAACTCTCGCCGGAGGTCATGGACGTGATCCTCTACGGCACGAAGGGCGAAAAGCTGGAGCTGCACTACGACCAGCCGCGCGGCAAGGGCGTGCTCTACCAGCCGTTTGAGGGCATCGTCAACAACCTCGAACGCCGCTATCAGGAGACGCAGAGCGAGAGCATGCGCGCGGAGCTGGAGGAGTGCATGAGCGAGTGCCCCTGCCCCGCGTGTCAGGGCCGTAGGCTGCGGCGCGAGTCGCTGGCGGTGACGGTCGGCGGCATGGACATTGACACGTTCACGCGCATGAGCGTGACGGAGGAGATCGCGTTTGTCGATTCCCTCACGCTCACCGAGCAGCAGCTGCGTATCGGCGAGCGCATTTTGAAGGAGATCAAAAACCGCCTCGGCTTTTTGCAGTCGGTCGGTCTGGACTATCTGACGCTTTCGCGCGCGAGCGCAACGCTCTCCGGCGGCGAGAGCCAGCGCATCCGGCTTGCCACGCAGATCGGCAGCAGCCTGATGGGGGTGCTGTATATCCTCGACGAGCCGTCCATCGGACTGCACCAGCGCGACAACGACAAGCTGCTCGCGACGCTCAAGCGTCTGCGCGACCTCGGCAATACGCTGATCGTGGTCGAGCACGACGAGGACACGATGCGCGCGGCGGACTATATCGTGGACATCGGCCCGGGGGCGGGCGTCCATGGCGGGTGCGTCGTCGCGGCGGGCACGCCGGCGGAGGTCATGGCGAACGAGGCGAGCCTGACCGGTCAGTATCTGAGCGGGAAAAAGAAGATCGAAACGCCGAAAACGCGGCGCGCGGGGAACGGTAAGCTCCTCACCGTGCGCGGGGCGCAGGAAAATAACCTCAAGAACATCGACGTGAGCGTTCCGCTCGGGACGTTTACCTGCGTGACAGGCGTCTCCGGCAGCGGCAAAAGCTCGCTCGTCAACGAGATCATCTACAAAAAGCTGGGCGCGGACCTCAACCGCATGAAGGCGCACGCGGGAAAGCACCGCGCCATCGAGGGCGAGGAGAATCTGGACAAGGTCATCTGCATCGACCAGAGTCCCATCGGGCGCACGCCGCGCTCGAACCCCGCGACATATACCAATCTCTTTAATGATATCCGCGACCTGTTCGCCTCCACGCCGGACGCGAAGGCGAGGGGCTACAACGCGGGGCGCTTCAGCTTCAACGTGCGCGGCGGACGCTGCGAGGCCTGCGGCGGCGACGGTCAGCTCAAGATCGAGATGCACTTCCTGCCGGACATCTATGTGCCCTGCGAGGTGTGCAAGGGCAAACGCTACAACCGCGAGACGCTGGAGGTCCACTATAAGGGCAGGAGTATCGCGGATGTGCTGGAGATGACGGTGGAGGAGGCGCTGGAGTTCTTCCGCGACCTGCCGAAGCTGGCGAACAAGCTCGAGACGCTGCGCGACGTGGGACTGGGGTATATCAAGCTCGGACAGTCCTCCACCACGCTCTCGGGCGGCGAGGCGCAGCGCGTGAAGCTCGCGACCGAGCTGAGCAAGCGCGCGACGGGACGCACCATCTATATCCTCGACGAGCCGACCACCGGCCTGCACACGGACGATGTGCGAAAGCTCTTAGAGGTCTTGCAGAAGCTGACCGACGCGGGCAACACCGTGCTCGTCATCGAGCACAATCTGGACGTCATCAAGTCGGCGGACTATCTCATCGACCTCGGCCCCGAGGGTGGCAGCGGCGGCGGTACGCTCGTTGCCTGCGGCACGCCGGAGGAGATCGCGGCGTGTGAGGCGTCCTACACGGGACAGTATTTGAAGAAGGTTTTATAAGCGGTTTCGCACCTTTTTCGGCGGTTTTTCATAAGCTGGCGCGAGAGGGGTGGAGAAATGCAGCTTTTGCAGGACGGCGTGATCGCGGCGCTTGCCGCGGTGGGGCTGGCGACGATCGTATGGTTTACCGTTACGGCGCTGACGCATCCGCGCGAGCGGGTGCGCAGCGAGACGGCGGTGATCGTGCCCGCGCGGGGCGCGGCGGAGACGCTGGAGCACACGGTACGGACGCTCGAGAGCGAGCGCTACGCCTCGGGCGGCTTTTCGCGCATCATCATCGCGGACTGCGGCATGGACGAGGACGCGCAGCGCGTGGCGCAGCTGCTGTGCCGCGAGAGCTTCGATGTGACGGTCTGCCCACAGGGCGATCTCGCGCGGCAATTCGACTGAACGAAAGAGAATGGAGAGAGGGACATGGGAGAGCGCACGACGGTCATCGGCACGATCTTATCGGTCGTTTTCCAAAATGAGGAGAACGGCTATACGGTCGCGCGCATCGTCACGGACGACGGCGAGCCGGTGACGGTGGTGGGCTGCATCCCCTGCGCCGCGCCCGGCGAGGAGCTGATCCTGACCGGACGCTACACGACGCATCCGCAGCACGGCGAGCAGTTCGCCGCCGATGAGGTGGAGCGGCATATGCCGACGGGCGAGACGGAGATCCTGAACTATCTCGCCTCCGGCGTGGTGCGCGGCATCGGACCGGCGACGGCGCAGAAGCTGGTGGATCGCTTCGGCGCGGACACGCTCGACGTGCTCGACGGCGAGCCGGAGAAGCTCAAGACCATCAAGGGCATCACCGACAAGCGCGCGCGGGAGATCGCGGAGAGCTGGCGCGAGCTGGCGGGTCTGCGGCGCGTGCTGGACTTCCTGACGAAGTACGACCTGCCGGTGGGGCTTGCGATGCAGCTTTTCCGGCGCTACGGCGCGGACGCGATGGACGCGCTGCGGCGCAATCCGTATCTCCTCAGCGGCGAGGCGTTCGGCGTGGATTTTTCCGTGTCGGACGAGATCGCGCTGTCGATGGGCTTTTCGGGCGATTCCTCCTGCCGCACGGAGGCGGGGGTGCTCTTTGAGCTGAGCCACAACGAGCAGAGCGGCGGACACGTGTTTCTGCCGCGGGAAAAGCTCGTGGCGGCGACGGCGCAGCTGCTCGACGGGGATACGGATACGGTAGAAAAGGCGCTCGACGATCTGCTCGAACGCGGAAGCGTTGTGCAGGAGCAGGTCGCGAACGTAGAGGGCTGCTATCTGCGGCGCTGCCACGAGGCGGAGACCTATGTGTGTACGCGCGTGCGCGCCATGCTTGCCGACAAGCCGGACAAGCTGCGCGGCGCGAAGAAGATCATCGACGAGATCGAGCGCGGGCAGGGCATCGAGTATGCGCCATTGCAGCGGCAGGCCGTGGAGCTGGCCGCGCAGGAGGAACTTTTGATCCTCACCGGCGGCCCGGGCACGGGCAAGACGACGAGCGTGCGCGGCATCGTAGCGCTCTTTGAGCGCATGGGGCTGGACGTGCTGCTCTGCGCGCCGACGGGGCGCGCCGCCAAGCGCATGGGCGAGCTGTGCGGCAAGGAGGCGCAGACCATCCACCGCCTGCTCGGCATGAGCTGGAACGAGCAGACGGGCGATGTGACCTTTACAAAAAACGAAAAGGAGCCTTTGGAGGCGGACGCGGTGATCGTGGACGAGACCTCGATGGTCGATCTGGCGCTGATGCGCGCGCTGCTTGCGGCGCTGCGGCCCGGCTGCCGGCTGGTGCTGGTGGGCGACCCCGACCAGCTGCCGAGCGTCGGCGCGGGGAACGTGTTCGGCGATCTCATCCGCTCGGAGCGCGTTGCGACCGTAGCGCTCAAGGATATTTTCCGTCAGGCGGAGCAAAGCGCCATCGTGCGCAGCGCGCATCTGGTGAATGAGGGGCGGCTGCCGGAGCTGCAGAATACCGCCGCGAGCGATTTCTTCTTCCTCCCCCGCCGCGACAGCGTGCGTCTGGTGGACACGGTGGTGGAGCTGTGCAGAACGAGGCTGCCCGAAAAGATGCACATTCCCGCCGAGAGTATTCAGGTGCTCACGGCGACGCGCAAGGGCGACACCGGCACGGCGGCGCTCAACCGCGCCCTGCAGGCGGCGCTGAATCCCGCGGGTATGGGTCGGCGCGAAAAGCGCTTCGGCGACCTCGTGTTCCGCGAGGGCGACCGCGTGATGCAGACGCGCAACGACTATGATGTTTTGTGGGAGCGCGAGGACGGCACGGCGGGCGCGGGCATCTTCAACGGCGACGTGGGAAAGATCTTGCAGATCGACCCGAGCGGCGAGCTGATCTCCATCGCCTTTGACGACCGCGTGGCGACCTACACGGCGGATATGCTCGCGGAGCTGGACATGGCCTACGCTATGACCGTACATAAGGCGCAGGGCAGCGAGTACCGCGCGGTGATCTTCGTCAGCGCGCCGGCGGCGCCGGGGCTGATGGTGCGCGGGGTGCTCTACACCGCCATCACGCGGGCGCGGGAGCTGCTGATCCTCGTCGGGGACGACGTGAGCCTTGGGAAAATGGCGGCGAACGACCGCCGCACGCGCCGCTACAGCGGTCTGCGCTGGCGGCTCGGGAACGGAGGGACGGCATGAGTCTGAAGGAAAAGCTGCTCGACCTGTTTTTCCCGCCGCGGTGCGCGTTCTGCCGCCGGACGGGTGTGCATGGCGTGTGCGCGGACTGCGAGAGGACGCTCCCCTACGCGAAGGTGCAGCTGTGCGAGGGCGCGGGCTTCGGGAGGTGCGCCTCTCCCCTGCTCTATGAGGATGCGGTGCGCGAGAGCCTGCTGCGCTTCAAGTTCCACGGCGCGCAGAGCGCCGCCGAGGGCTACGGCGAGCTGCTCGCCCGCTGCGCGGCAGAGGAGCTGGGCGGCCAGTTCGACACGGTGACGTGGGTGCCGGTGAGTAAAAAGCGCGAACACGAGCGCGGCTACGATCAGGCGTACCTGCTGGCGAAGGAAACGGCAAGGCGTTGGGGTATCGAGCCGGTGCGGCTGCTGCGGAAAACGAGAAACAACGCCGCGCAGTCCGGGCTGTCCTCCGCCGCCGAGCGGCGGGGCAATGTGCTGGGCGTTTACACGGCGGAAAATATTGACAGGATCCGCGGCGCGAAAATTCTGCTCATCGACGATATTCTGACCACCGGAGCGACGCTGGGCGAATGTGTGCGCGTGCTCAGGGAGGCCGGCGCGGCGGATGTGGTGTGCGCGACGCTGGCCCGTGCCGTGACGGAAAAGGAAAAGGACGGCGCAAGGCGCGGGACACCGGTGTGATTTGGCACACGCCCTGCGGCACATAGATGCGGCAAAATCACACACAATGCTATTGCAAAACCGTTTTTCAGCCGCTATAATAGAAAAGCAAGCGAGATAAAATGCGGATATTTCCGCCGGAATACAAAGGAAAATGAGAGAGGTAGCATTATGTGTTCACTGGCAAAGGACATCGGTATCGACCTCGGTACCGCGTCGGTTCTGATCTATGTAAAGGACAAGGGCATCGTGCTCAACGAGCCGAGCGTGGTGGCCATTGATAAGGATACGGGCAAGCTGCTGAAGGTCGGCGCGGACGCGCAGGCCATGCTGGGCCGCACACCCGGCAACATCGTCGCGATCCGCCCCCTGCGCGAGGGCGTTATCTCCGACTACGAGGTGACCGAGCGGATGCTCAAGGAGCTCATCCACAAGGTCATGGGCTTCCAGTTCTTCAAGCCGCGCATCATCATCTGCGTGCCCTCCGGCATCACCGAGGTCGAGGAGCGCGCGGTCATCGACGCGGGCATTCAGGCGGGCGCGCGCCGCGTGTACCTCATTGAGGAGCCGGTCGCGGCGGCCATCGGCGCGGGCATCGACATCACCCAGCCCGACGGTCACTTCATCATCGACATCGGCGGCGGCACGAGCGATATTGCGGTCATCTCCCTCTCCGGCGTGGTCGAAAGCGCGTCCATCAAGGTCGCGGGCGACCAGTTCAACGAGGCGGTCGTGAAGTATATGCGCCGCAAGCACAACCTGCTCATCGGCGAGCGCACGGCGGAGGAAATGAAGATCAGCATCGGCTGCGTCTTCCCGCCCGAGGAGGAAATGACGATGGAGATCAAGGGCCGCTGCCTGCTCACGGGTCTGCCCAAGCTCATCACCGTGACCTCCACCGAGATGATGGACGCCTTTGAGGAGCCGGTCGAGCGCATCATGGAGGCGGTGCATCAGGTCCTCGAACGCACGCCGCCCGAGCTGGTGGCTGACATTTCCAGCAACGGTATCGTGATGACCGGCGGCGGCAGCCTGATCCGCGGCTTTGATAAGCTGGTCACGGCGCGCACGGGTATCCACACGGTGGTGGCGGAGAATGCCATCCAGTGCGTTGCCGAGGGTACGGGCAAGAGCCTTGAGAGCGTCGGCGAGATGAAGGACGGCACGATGAACCTGAGCCGCCGCAAGCAGATCAACTGAACAGAGAGCAAAAGGGGCTTCGACCGGCTGGTCGAAGCCCCCTTTCCCTTTTACGGAGGAAGGGCGCGGCCATTTGGCTGCGCCCTTCTGCCTTATTTCTTTTCGATGACCTTGAGGACCTTTTCGTAGCTCTCCTCGGCGAGCGGAATGGCGTGGGCCAGCATGGCCTCGCCCTTGTGGCAGCACTCGTCCGCGTACTCCTTGTCCTTGAGGGACGAGAGGTTGATGAGGACGTTGAGCCACGCGCTCTGCATGGCAGTCTTGAGCGTCAGCGCCGCAATGCCGAGGTCGCTCACGACATTCGGATTGGTCGTGCCGACGAGCGTTGCGAGCAGGTCGATGGATTCCAGACAGACCTCCATCATCGTCAGGGGGACCTCCGTGCAGTTGCGGAAGCTCGCCTGCACCGCGCCGCGGCGAATGGCCTTCTGGGCGTCATTCTCCTTGGGCAGGGCGAGGGATTCGATGAGCACGTCGAACACCTCGCTGTCGCGGTTCATCACGTCCACGAAGCGCTCCTTGAGCTCGTTGCCCTTGGCGATGGCGTCGAGAATGCGCTCGCGGTCGTCCTCAAAGCCCTTTTTGGAGAGCGTGAGGCCGTTGACCATCATGGTCAGCGCGACGCCGATGCCGCCCGCCAGACCCGCGACCGCGCCGCCGCCGGGGGCGGGCGCGTCGGAGCCGACCGCGTTGATGAGCTCTGTGACCTTCATATCCGCAATTTTCATGGAAAGTCCCTCCTTAGGGGTGTGTAAATTTTAAAACAGGCCCGTGATCCTGCCGTTTTCGTCCACGTCGATCTTCTCGGCGGACGGGACCTTGGGCAGACCCGGCATGGTCATAATGTCGCCGGTCTTGGCGACGAGGAAGCCCGCGCCGGCGTTGACCTTGAGGTCGCGCACGGTGATCTTGAAGCCGCGGGGCGCGCCGAGCTTGCCCGCGTCGTCGGAGAAGGAGAACTGGGTCTTGGCCATGCAGATGGGCAGATTATCAAAGCCGAGGTCGGTGAGCTGCTTGAGCTGCTTCTTCGCGGGGGCGGAGATGATGACGCCGTCAGCGTGATAGACCTTGGTGGCGATGGCGTTGAGCTTGGCCTCGATGCTGTCGTTCACGTCGTAGACGTACTGGAAGTGGTCGGGCTCCTCGCAGAGGCGGACGACCTCCTCGGCGAGCGCCTTGCCGCCCTCGCCGCCCTTGGCCCAGACCTCGCTCAGACGGACGTTGACACCCAGCTCGCGGCACTTGCTCTCGACGAGCGCAAGCTCAGCGGCGGTGTCGGTCGGGAAGGCGTTGACGGCGACGACGCAGGGCAGGCCGTAGACGTTCTTGACGTTGTCAACGTGCTGGAGGAGGTTCGGCAGACCCTTTTCAAGGGCTTCGAGGTTCTCATTGTTCAGCTCGGCCTTGGGCACGCCGCCGTGGTACTTCAGGGCGCGGACGGTGGCGACGATGACGACGGCGTTGGGATGGAAGCCGGCGGCGCGGCACTTGATGTCGAGGAACTTCTCGGCGCCGAGGTCGGCGGCGAAGCCTGCCTCGGTGACGGTGTAGTCGCTCAGGCGCATGGCCGTTTCCGTGGCTTGCAGGGAGTTGCAGCCGTGGGCAATGTTGGCGAACGGGCCGCCGTGGATGAAGGCGGGCGTGCCCTCGAGGGTCTGAACAAGGTTGGGCTTGATGGCGTCCTTCAGGAGCGCGGCCATCGCGCCCTCGGCCTTGAGGTCGTGCGCGGTGACGGGCTGATCGTCGTAGGTGTAGGCGACGACCATCTTGGCAAGGCGCGCCTTGAGGTCGGCGAGGTCGGAGGACAGGCACAGCACCGCCATGATCTCGCTGGCGACGGTGATCTCAAAGCCGTCCTCGCGCGGCACGCCGCTGGCCTTGCCTCCGAGACCGTCGATGATGTGGCGGAGCTGACGGTCATTCATATCGACCGCGCGCTTCCAGACGATGCGGCGGGGGTCGATG
>ERZ824600.4924-NODE-4924-length-11325-cov-8.069831_pt1 | contig 11325 bp, 8 predicted proteins | sample MGYA00519933_ERZ824600 | MGnify/ENA primary metagenome ERZ824600 (study PRJEB31778, sample SAMEA3449178) | human gut metagenome | biome: human gut; feature: human-associated habitat; material: faeces | place: United Kingdom | collected 2010/2012 ... | reverse complement strand
AAATGGCTGTCATTGCACAGATGCAACGGCACAAATGGCTGTCGATGCACAGATGCAGCGACCCAAACGGCCGCAAACGCAAGGATGCTTAAAGTCAGCCGCACTTAGTTGCCACACGATGTGGCAACCCAAACGGCTGACGAGGCACGATGCGAAACCAACAGAGCGTTCATAAACGTGCAAAGGATGCACGATAGCGGTCGCACAAAGTCGCTGCACGATGCAGCGACCCAAACGGCCGCAATTCGACACCCCGCCACACTTCCGCTACCACAAACAGGCATAGCCCTGCTTTTTTTGGTGCTGGGGGGGGCGAACTCGCACTGTGCGGGTCGTGCATGGATGCACGATAGCGGTCGCACAGAGTCGGCGCAAGGACGCGCCGACCCCAACGACCGCAAACGCAAGGATGCGTGATAGTGCTTGCCCAAAGTTTTAAGCACGGATGCTTAAAGGCAGCCGCACTTAGTCGTTATGCAAGGATGCATAAAGACAGCCACACAAAGCCGTTATGCAAGGATGCATAAAGACAGCCACACAGAGCCGTTGCACGATGCAACGGCACAAATGGCTGTCGATGCACAGATGCAACGGCACAAATGGCTGTCATTGCACAGATGCAACGGCACAAATGGCTGTCGATGCACAGATGTGGCAACCCAAACGGCGGACGAGGCACGGATGCTTACAAGCAACAACTTATACAATTATTAATGCAAAGTGTTGACAAATTACAACAATATATTGCAAAATCCGTTTAAATTTGTTATACTATACCAAAAGGATCAAAAGACTAAAAGACCGAAAGAGCCAAAGGACCGATAACATCATAAGTAATCGGCTGTCGGTTTTAAGGGGAGGGCATACATGAGCGTGAAATACATACTGTATAATCCTTTATCTTGCAATGGAAAAGGAACAGAGCTTGCACAAAAGCTGACGGAAATATACAAGGACGATGAACTGAAATATTGCAATATGACGCAGATAAGCGGATACGGCACATTTTTTGACAGTATTTCGCCCGAAAGCGATATTGTGCTGTGCGGCGGTGACGGTACGCTTAACCGTTTTATAAACGACAGCGACGGGTATCCTTATGAAAATCCGCTGTATTATTACGGTACGGGAAGCGGAAATGATTTTTTGCGTGATCTCGGCATGGAGCAGGGCTGTGAGCCTGTAAGGATAAATGAATATGTCAGAAATCTGCCTATTGTAACGGTAAACGGCAAAAGCTCACGGTTTATCAATGCCATAGGCTACGGAATTGACGGATATTGCTGTGAAACGGGCGATGAGCTGAGAGAAAAATCCGACAAGCCGATAAATTATACATCTATTGCGGTTAAAGGTCTGCTGTTTCATTTCAGGCCGGCGAATGCGGTTATAAACGTTGACGGCAGGGAGTACAGCTATAAGAAGGTATGGCTTGCGCCGACGATGAACGGCAGGTTTTACGGCGGCGGTATGATGACCGCTCCGCAACAGGACAGAAACAATCCCGAAGGGAAGCTGTCGGTTGTTGTGATGCACGGCAGTGGGAAGCTGAAAACGCTTATGGTGTTCCCTTCAATCTTCAAGGGGGAGCATATCAGCCATACCAAGATGGTAGAGGTGCTGACCGGAAAGGAGATCACAGTGCGGTTTGATTCACCTGCCGCATTGCAGATAGACGGCGAAACGGTAAAGAATGTCAGCGAATATTCGGTGAAGGCGTATGACAGAGAGAACGGCGACCGGAGGTATAAAGACGGAGAAAAGGAAAAAGAAAGCGAAACTGTTTGAATAAGTGCATAGGCAGGAGATGTCGGGTTGGGAGGGTGCTATATTTAATAGAATATATTCGTAGAGCTTGCTTATATAAGAGATAAAACGGCAAACAAAAAACCGCTTGATTTTGACAATCAAGCGGTTTTTAACTGGTCTGAGTGACAGGATTTGAACCTGCGGCCTCTACCACCCCAAGGTAGCGCGCTACCAATCTGCGCCACACCCAGATAACAGTAAACATTATACACGGTTTTCGGGTATTTGTCAAGGGCTTTTTTAAAAAAATACGAAAAATTTTCGGCAGAGCTGTTAAAACGGCTTTGTTGTGCGAAATGACGGGCTGTGGTCGATGCGACCGTAGGGTGAAGCGAGGCGGTTGTGGTCGATGTGACCGTAGGGTGAAGCGGAGCGGTTGTGGTCGATGCGGCCGTAGGGTGAAAGCAAGGTGGTTATGGTCGATGTGACCGTAGGGTGAAGCGGAGCGGTTGTGGTCGATATGGCCGTAGGGTGAAGCGGAGCGGTTGTGGTCGATATGGCCGTAGGGCGAATCGGAGCGGTTGTGGTCGATGTGGCCGTAGGGTGAAGCGGAGCGGCTGTGGTCGATGTGGTCGTAAGGTGAAGCGGAGCGGCTGTGTTCGATGTTGCCGTAGGGTGTAGGCAAGGCGGCTGTGGTCGATGTTGCCGTAGGGTGAAGCGGAGTGGCTGTGGTCGATGTTGCCGTAGGGTGAAGCAGAGCGGTTGTGGTCGATGCTGCCGTAGGGTGAAGCGGAGCGGTTGTGGTCGATATGGCCGTAGGGTGAAGCAGAGCGGTTGAATGATATACGGAAAGGTAAGTTTTGAGAAAAAATGACGTTTGCTATTGCGAACACGGACAATTTGTGATACAATATAAAATGTGTCGGTATGTGCAGATGAAGCACTGTATGCGCCAAAGATACAGGCGGCAGATACAGATGACACAGGAAAGTAAAAAATCCGATGAAAAGGACGGTTATTTATAATGACAAATTATGAAACTTACGAAAGCCCTTTCTGTACGAGATATGCAAGCGAGGAAATGCAGTTTACATTCTCCGCACAGAAGAAGTTTTCGACATTCCGCAGATTGTGGGTAGCGCTTGCAAGAGCGGAAATGAAGCTCGGACTTGAGCAGGTAACGCAGGAAAAGGTCGACGAGCTTGAGGCGCATATTGATGATATTGATTTTGCTTATGCGGCTGAGGAGGAGAAGAAGCTCCGCCACGATGTTATGGCGCACGTCCATACATACGGAAAGTGCTGTCCGAAGGCCGAGGGCATAATCCATTTAGGCGCTACAAGCTGTTATGTAGGCGACAACACCGATGTTATCGTAATGCGTGACGCTATGAAGATAGTACACAGAAAGCTCGTGAACGTTCTTTCGAACTTCGCTTCTTTTGCGGATAAATATAAGGATATGCCCTGTCTTGCATATACACATTTACAGCCTGCACAGCTGACTACAGTCGGCAAGCGTGCTACGCTGTGGATGAACGAACTTCTGATGGATCTTGAGGATCTTGAGTATCAGATGGGTAATCTGAAGCTGCTCGGTCAGAAGGGTACTACAGGCACTCAGGCGAGCTTTATGGAACTGTTCCACGGCGATGAGGAAAAGATAGAAAAGCTGGAGCAGATGATAGCTGAGGAGATGGGCTTTAAGGAGTGCGTACCCGTAAGCGGTCAGACCTATTCAAGAAAGGTTGACAGCAGAATAGTAAACGTACTGGGCGGTATTGCACAGAGCTGTTCGAAGTTCTCGAACGATCTGCGTATCCTTGCAAACTTCAAGGAGATGGAAGAACCTTTCGAGAAGAATCAGATCGGCTCTTCGGCTATGCCTTATAAGAGAAACCCGATGAGAGCGGAGAGAATAACCTCGCTTTCAAGATATGTTATGATAGATACTCTTAATCCTGCGTTTACGGCAGGCACACAGTGGTTTGAGAGAACGCTCGACGACAGTGCGAACAAGCGTATCGCAGTAGCGGAGGCATTCCTTGCAACAGACGCTATACTGAACATTATGCTGAATATCACAAACGGACTGGTCGTATATCCTAAGGTTATCCGTGCAAGAGTAATGAAGGAGCTTCCTTTCATGGCAACGGAAAACATTATGATGGACGCAGTTATGAAGGGCGGAAACAGACAGGAGCTTCACGAGAAGATAAGACAGCACAGCATTGCCGCAGGTAAGGTTATCAAAGAAGAGGGCGGAGAAAACGACCTCGTTGACAGAATCGCCGCAGACCCCGACTTCATGACGACAAAGGAAGAAATCGAGGCAAAGCTCATCCCCGAAAATTACACGGGCAGAAGCGCAAGCCAGGTGACAGCATTCCTTGAAAGGTGCATAAAGCCTGTCCTTGAAAAGAACAAGGACGTTCTCGGAGAAAAGGCTGAGCTTTCCGTATAATGAACGGATTGTGAAAATTGCAGAAATTCTTTACTATTTCTTGACTAATCGAAATCATTATAGTATAATACTATAATGTATAAATTAACAGGATGTGCTTAGGCACAGAAACGGAGTGAAACATTTGAAAAGAGTGGCAAAGCCTGTGTTCTTTATAGTGCTGGCGGTTATACTGGCATTTACAGGCATAGTATTTTTCGGTGTTCATACCCAGTACGGCGATTTCACGAACACTATTATAAGAGGTGTAAGTGATATTCGTTGGGGTATTGATATCAGAGGCGGCGTTGACGTTACATTTACGTCACCGGCAGACTACGATGCGACCAATGAAGAGGTCGATGCGGCAAAGTCGATCGTTGAAACAAGACTTGTTGCAAACAACATAACAGACTATGAGGTTTATGTTGATTATAACAGCGATAAGATAATCGTGCGTTTCCCGTGGCAGGCTGAGGATGACAGCTTTGATCCGGAAGCGGCTGTAAAGGAGCTTGGTGCTACCGCACTGCTCACCTTCAGAGAAGGCTCGGAAAAATCGCTTTCCGACGGTCAGACATATGAGGATCTGCCCCTTATCATTTCCGGCTCGGATGTTGAAAAGGCTTCTGCCGTATATCAGCTCAAGAGCGGAAACAGCAAGGAATATGAGTATATGGTATCCTTAAAGCTGAAGGACAGCGGCAAGGATAAGTTTGCAGAGGCTACAAAGAAACTCGCATCATCAAAGGGATACATTTCGACATATATGGATGACAAGTGCATATCCACAGCTTCTGTCAAAGAGGAAATCGGCGGCGGTGAGGCTACAATCAGCGGTAACTTTACGGCTGATGAGGCTAAGGCGCTTGCAGACCAGATAAACGGCGGTGCGTTACCGTTCAAGCTGGAAACATCGAGCTTCAGCACTATCTCGCCCACGCTCGGTACAGGTGCCCGTGACGCTATGGCAATCGCCGGCGTTATCGCATTTGCACTTATAATGATATTCATGATTGCACTGTACAGACTGCCCGGTGTAGTTGCCGTTATCGGTCTTATCGGACAGGTTGCAGGTACGTTCTGTGCTATAACAGGCTTCTTCCCGTTCTCGAACAGCTTTACGCTGACAATACCAGGTATTGCAGGTATCATTCTTGCGGTTGGTATGGGCGTTGACGCTAACGTTATCACGGGTGAGCGTATAAAGGAAGAAATAAACAGCGGCAAGACGATAGACACAGCGATAGCTACAGGCTATAAGAGAGCGTTCAGTGCGGTATTTGACGGTAATATCACAATGATTATCGTTGCTATCATACTTATGGGTGCTTTCGGTACTCCCGACAGCCTTGCGTCTACTATACTGAAGCCGGTATTCTTTATGTTCGGTGCTTCGACAGAGGGTACTATCTACTCATTCGGCTACACTCTGATGGTCGGCGTAATACTGAACTTCCTGTTCGGCATATTTGCGACAAGACTTATGACAATGTCGCTTTCCAGATTCAAGATATTCAGAAATCCCGCTCTCTACGGCGGAAAATCTGCAAAGAAGCGTGCCGCTGAAAAGGCTGCCGCAACGGAAGGCGGTGCTTCAAAATGAATAACAAAAAAGTATTTGATTTTATAGGATACAGAAAGATACTCTTTCTGATACCGATCGTCATTGCTGTAATTACGGTTATTTTCAACTGTATATTCGGCGTTGAAATGGCTATTGAATTCAAGGGCGGTACAATGCTGACCTACAGCTATACCGGCGAAATTGACACAAATGCGGTAAAGAAGACGGTTGAGGGCGAAAATTACGGTGCTGTTACGGTAACTACAGGTTCTTCGATGAACAGCTCGCTTGAAGTCGTTGAAATCTCATTCTCGTCTTCGGAGGGACTTACAGCAGATAAGCAGACAGCTTTATCGGATAAGCTCCAGCAGACCTTCAAGGATAACAGCCTTACGCTTGTAAACAGCCAGGATGTCAACCCCACATCAGGTACAGAGTTCTTCCTTAAGTGCCTTGTTGCGGTATTATTCTCGTTTGTACTGCTCGTTATCTATATTGCGTTCAGATTCAAGAAAATCGGCGGCCTTTCGGCAGGTGTGTTTGCACTGGTAGCCCTTGTTCACGACTGTTTCATGGTTTATGCGGTGTTCGTGTTCTGCCGTTTCCCGATCGACGCAAACTTTATGGCGGTTGTTCTTACGGTACTCGGTAACTCTATCAACAATACAATCGTTGTATATGACCGTATCAGAGAGAACCGTAACCTTTACGGCAACTCGCTTTCACTCAAGGAACTTGTTAATATGAGTATCACTCAGTCGATAACACGTTCTGTAAACACAACTGTTACCACAGCCTTTGCCGTACTCGCAATCTGCGTTGTATGCGCAATCTGCGGCGTAACCTCGATAATGACATTTGCTATTCCTATGATGGCAGGTCTTATTTGCGGTACCTATTCTTCACTGTGCATCTCGGGTCCCCTGTGGGTACTCTGGCAGGAGAAGCACGGCAAGAATTATACAAATGCAGGAAACGGCGAAAGCAAGAAGGATACAAAGAATCTTGCTTCAAAGGGTACGGTAGACACAAAGAAGCTCATGGTATAATCACCTGCGGCTGATAATTCAATCAAAAATAAAAGCCGCATAGCACATAAAGTCTTTGCGGCTTTTGAATTTAGACAGATATTCATAAAAACCAAATGGGAGAGATTTTTAAAAATCCCGGAGGATATTTTGAAAAGAGATATTACTAAAAAAATCACAACACATATTGGTAAACTTATACGCAGTCCGAAGCTGTTGCTGACGCTGATAATTCCGCCGATAGCGGTAATCGTCATAGGACTTGCGGTATTTGCGGGCAGCGGGCTTTATCCGTTCGGAGATAAAACGCTCGCATGGTGCGATATGCACCAGCAGGTGCTTCCTTTATTGCTCGACTTCAAGGACATACTTGAGGGCAAGGGGGATTTCTTATTCAACTGGCAGAATGCCGGCGGAATGAATTTCCTCGGCGTGTTCCTGTTCTTTATATCAAGCCCGTTTTCGCTTCTTGTTGCGTTTGTCGACAAGGCGGACATGATGCTGTTCATGAACATTATGACGCTTATGAAAATGGCTGTCTGTGCGATAACCGCAAATGCGTACTTCCGCACCTGCCATAAAAAGCTGGATGCGACATATTCGGCACTTTTCAGCGTTATGTATGCGTTCAGCGGTTACTCTATGCTGTTCTATCAGAACACGGTATGGCTCGATGTAATGTACTTCTTCCCGCTGCTGCTGATAGCGTTCAATTCGCTCGTAAAGCGTAAACGTACAGGCGGTCTTATATTCTGTCTTGTCGGAATGCTGGTGCTGAATTATTATCTCAGCTATATGGTGGTATTGTTCACGATACTGTATTTCGGCGTTTACATTTTTCTTAACAGAAAAAAGGGAAGTACAAAGGGCATTGCGCCGAGGTTTATTATAGGCTGCGGTATAGCGGCGCTGATTTCCGCTGTTGTATGGCTTCCGAGCTTTGCACAGTATCTTTCATCCGCAAGGGGTGCGAACATACTCAAGGGTCTGTTTGATTCTGCGGTATTTGCAGGGATATATACAAATCTGCCGCTTATTTTCTGTACGGGATTTTCCGTTGCGGCTTTCATCGTGTATTTTCTGCGCAGAAAGAGCAAGAACAGCAGATTCTATGCGCTGCTTTCGTTCCTTACGCTTCTGCCGGTAGTGTTTGAGCCGATAAACAAGATGTGGCACACGGGCGACTATATGGCATTCCCTATGCGGTACGGCTATATGACTACGCTTATGATGCTGACCTTTGCGGCGGTGAAGCTGTCGCATACAAAGCCTGATGATTATGCGCAAAAGAATAAAAAGCCCTATCTTATCGGAATAACTGCCGCCGGCGTTATCTATTTCGGTTTTACGATATGGTACTACTGTAACTGCAGATACGACCTGGATTCGTATGTTTCTACACTGTGGGGAAGCTCGGAATCGTTCTTCCTGCTTTTAATTATCTTCTGCGGATTTACGGCACTGTATGTTCTGACTATGGCTTTCGGCGTTTTTAAGAAGCTCACTTTCAAATCGGTTTGTTCTGTACTGGCTGTAATTGTTGTAGCGGAGAGCGTTTTCAACGCAAACGTGTATATAGGTGCATCGGCATATACTCCCGTCAAGTACAACAATGCGATAGAACTTGAAGGAAAAATCCCCGAGGACGAGGATTTTTACAGGGTGAAGCTGACGCAGTGGCCTAAGAAATATTTTGACGCAAATCTTATAGGCGGACTGGGCTATCCCACCATCGCACATTACACCTCGCTTACATCGGAGGATTATATGTTTGCGATGAAACGGCTCGGCTATTCGTCCTACTGGATGGAGGTAACCGGCAACGGAGGCACTGCCCTTACCGATGCCGTTATGAATATAAAATATTATATAGAGAAATTCAGCGCAAGAGAGCCTGTGATTTATCGTGACAAGAACTATTCAATTTATGAGAGCGAATATTATCTTCCGCTCGGAATAGTGACCGACAGCGATCTCTCACAATGCACGGAACTGCCTAAGGCGGAACGCATAGTTATACAGGAATATCTTGCAAAGAATCTGCTTGATACGGGTAACGAACTGCTGTTTACCGAGTATGAGCATACCGGAGAAAGAAATATTCGGTATGCACAACATGACGGGATATATTATTTCACACCCAAGAGCGATACTCGCATCGCAACGCTCAGCTACAAGCTGGATATAGGCGAAAAGCAGGCGCTGTATTTCGATTGCTTTGATCTTGTTGCAAGAAATATCAACGAGCATATCAACGGTTCGTTTGCAATATATGTAAACGGCATCAAGCAGGATCTGTCATTCCCGAATAAAGACAGCAACGGACTTTTATATCTCGGTACTTTCGAAAATGAGAAGGTAAGTATAGATGTTGACGTAAACGAAAGCACTTATTGCTCAAGCTACGGTATTTACGGACTGTCGCTCGGCAAGCTGGAAAAAGCTATCAATAAAACAAAAACCGCCGATCTTAAGGTTGACGGTGGAAATATAAGCGGAACGGCAGACAACGCAAAGAGCGGTCAGTGGCTGTTTTTGTCGGTGCCGTATGACGACGGATTTTCTGCAACGATAAACGGAAAGCCAGCTGAGATATACCGTTCTATGTCGGGCTTTATGGCGGTAAAGCTGGAGGAAGGCAAAAACGATATAGCCATAAGCTTCTGCCCGAAGGGGCTTAAAACGGGTATTGTGCTGAGCGTCGCAGGCTTTGCGGCACTGGCGCTGTACATTATATTCCGCAAAAAGATAACGGCAATTGCCGATAAGGCGGAAGGTCTGTGCAGGATCGGCATTTACGCATTGCTTGTTGCGGTGCTGGCGGCGGTGTATGTATTACCGCTAATCATATCAATAATAGGGAACGTTTGTTCTCTGGCGGGCTGATTTTCAGAAAGGAAGTAACGAAAATGGATATTGGCGTATCAACGGCTTGTCTGTACCCTCTTGAAACAGAAAAGGCTCTTTATGAGCTTGCCGAGCGGGGTGTAAAAAATGTTGAGATATTCGTAAATTCGATAGACGAGCTTGAAGGGCAGGTGCTTGTTGAACTAAGAAGGATCATCGGTGAATACGGAATGAACGTAATATCCATGCATCCGTTTTCTTCGCCTATGGAAACGCTGTTTCTTTTCGGCGATTATCCACGCAGAACCGAATATCTGATTGATATTTACAAGAGGTATTTTGAGGTTATGGCGGAGATCGGTGCGGGTGTGTTTGTCCTGCACGGAGCTATCCTAAGTTCAAAGGTACCTGATGAAAGGTACATGGAACGTTATCTGCGTCTGTTCCGCCTCGCAAAAGAATTCGGTGTTACGGTGGCACAGGAAAACATCTGCTACTGCAAGAGCAGCAGTGTAAGATTTATCGAGGATATGATCGGACAACTCGGCGACGAGGTCAGATTTGTTGTAGATCTCAAACAGGCGAGAAGGAGCAATGTAGATCCGTTCAGGCTTATGGATATAATAGGTGACAAGGTCGTACATCTTCATGTAAGCGACGGCAACGCAGGCTGTGATTGTCTGCCGATAGGAAAGGGCAGCTTTAACTTCAACCGTCTTTTCAGCGAACTTGAAAAAATAAATTACGATAAAGCAATGATAGTAGAGCTTTACCGTGAGAACTACAGCAGCTATGACGAACTTGCTGTATGTGTGAATAATATGAAAAAGATATACGATAAGTATAAGATGGGTCTTTGATTACAGAAAATGCTTGAAAAAGCTGCGAAAGTGTGTTAAAATACATAAATACAGGAATATGGAAAAGGAAACCGTGAGGATCAGAGCGAAAGCGAGGAAAACAGATGAAATGCCCGGAATGCGGATATGAGGACAGCAAGGTAATAGACAGTCGCCCTGCGGAAAATAAAATTCGCAGAAGACGTGAATGTCTGTCGTGCAAGTGCCGTTTTACGACCTATGAAATGGTGGAAACAATACCGCTTATGGTTGTGAAAAAGGATAATACCATTGAACCTTTTGATCGTGACAAGCTGATAAACAGGCTTGCGAGAGCTACGGTGAAACGTCCGGTACAGATCGAAGACCTTGAAAAAATGGTTGAAGATATTGTACAGGAGTTGAAGAACCAGTTCAGACGTGAGGTATCGTCGGACGAGATCGGCGAACTGGTACTGCGCAGGCTGAAGGATATAGATAAGGTGGCATATATCAGATTTGCTTCGGTATATCGTGACTTTAATGATATTGACAGCTTTGTCAGAATAATGTCCGAACTGAACGAGGAAAAATAGGATTTTTATCGGTGCCGTCCTTAAAGGGCGGCATTGTTTTTAGCTTTACGGAAAGAATGCGCGAGTTTTCAACATACAGGAATGCGGCTGTTGATAACTAAATATTGATAGCGGGAAACTGTATATTGTGGTTGTTTACGTTTTGCACAATCGGGGAATATAACAGTTTAAAACCATTTGTGCAAAATTAAAATGAAAAAGATGTTGACAAAGCTCGAAAAGCGTGATATAATAGACAAGCACTCAAACGAGAGGGCACAAAAACAGAGGGTACTTG
>ERZ824600.4915-NODE-4915-length-11347-cov-84.747166_pt1 | contig 11347 bp, 15 predicted proteins | sample MGYA00519933_ERZ824600 | MGnify/ENA primary metagenome ERZ824600 (study PRJEB31778, sample SAMEA3449178) | human gut metagenome | biome: human gut; feature: human-associated habitat; material: faeces | place: United Kingdom | collected 2010/2012 ... | reverse complement strand
TTATACGGTTTTCAGACTCAAAGTCGATCCGCCACGGCTCATATTTGTCAGCGTCCTGTCCATCCGTTCCAGCAGAGAAACACTCCGCTTCCCCTGCTCAACCAACTTCACTTGCGGATTGTTCGCATTGTTGAAAAGCATCCGGGATTGGAGCCGGATAGCGTCGACGCTGTTGGAAAGGACGGCGGATTGCGCCGTTTCCTGAAAGGTCATAATTTTCCCCATTAGGTTGCTGGCAATTCTTTGTGAAGCTGGGCCTTGATCGTTTTTTCTCTGATTGCGAAGGTCGTACTCCTTTGAAAACTCTCCGACAAGTTTATTTTTTTGCTCTTCAGAGTATCCTTTTTTTTCTAGTCTGGACTTAAAAAGCAAAATTTCAGCTTCTTTATTTCTCCCCTCATTTAACAGGTTTTGATATTTTATCTTCGTTTTATATTGCTCAAGTTCCTCTTCAAAATTTTTATTTATTTTTTCCTGAGCATTTTTTTGATCCTGGCGCAGCTTTTCCTCTGCCTTTCTTTGCTCTTCCTGTTTTTTCTTTTGCTCTTCTAGCCTCTTTTCTTCCTCGTCGGCTTTTTTTGCTTTTGACATTTCATCTACATCTTTATCTACATTTATTGAGTTCAACTCCTGATAACGCCTAGTCAGCTGCTCCATTTTTGTTCCAATTTCATTTATCTTTGTAGCAGCATTAACAGCATCAGCAGTGGTTTTCTCTTCGCTAAAAATAGCTCCAAAAGATGTATCGTTTTCTCTGACTTTTCGTAAAGCGGCGATTTCTCTTCGGTACGAATCCAAAGCGCGTTTAATATCTTTTTTTTCCTCATCAATCGCTTTTTTTGATACTTTTTTTTGCACCTCGTCTAAATTTTTAATTTTCCCAGTAGCCTCATCGATTTTTGCTCCCAAATCCCCGTATTTCTGAGATAATTTTTCAAGAATTTTTTGGGCATCCAATCTGTCGGCATTTGACAGTTTTTTTTGCTCGTTTATACCGCGCAAAGAATCCAAATACGACGTATCTTTCGAATATCCTTCTTTTTTGAAGCTATTGGCATTTAAGATAGAAGAAGTCGTCATATTTGCGTAGTCAGCAGCATCTTTTGCTTTCTGCAAAAATTGGTCATACGAAAATCTCAATATTTTCGGAATGGCAATTACTCCTGCAGCGATAATGCCAGCTTTTAAGAGAGCCGGATTCATTCCGTTGTCAATGTCTAAACCGAAAAGGCGGCTTGCCGCGCGAGAAGCGGAAATCCGGCCAGTCAAATCTTTTGTTTTATTCCCCACCTTGTCGGATTTTCTCGAGAGATTTTCCAATGCCTGACTTAAATTATCATACTGAACTTTTGAATTGTACGCCGCAAGACTTGCAGTCGATTCAGCCTGAGCGAGTTTTAAATATTGCCCGTTTAATGCTTGGTATTGCTTTGTCAGTTCGGCTATTTCATCTGCATCGGCTCCTCGTGATTTCCGATAGTTGAGACGTTTCAAAGCGCCCTCTTTATGAATTTCAGCATTATATGCCGCTTGCGCTGCCGTCATCGATTTGTATTCAGCAAGTTCTAATTTCGCCTTTGCCTGAGCAAGCATCAAATCTTTTTGCCTGGAATCATAAATTTTATTTAAGCCGTTTTCGACTTGCGAAATTTCTTTCAGCGACTTCCCAGCTTCAGCGGCAATTACAATTCTAGCCGTCACATCTTCCATGAACATCTCCTTTTTTTAAAAAAAAGACTTGTCAACTCTTGGGAAAAGTGATATATTATCCAAAAGGAGGGATCTATGAAAATTTACTGTCCAAAATGCAATTCCGAATACGATGTTGATTCAGACCTCGCGGGCAAAATGGCTGATTGCGGATCTTGCGGCGAAAAATTTTTGATCCAAGAAACTATTTTTCTTTCAAGCAACAACAAAAAAGAGACAAAAAAACTCCCTTTATACAGAAAAATAATTGTCATTTTTGGAGCTTTGTTTGTGATAATGGCAATTATAATACTGGTTTCCGGAATGAAAATTTCAAACGGGGAGCTATTTTTTAACCAAGACTACATAAAATCTTTCATTATTTTTGCAGTAGGTGGAATTTTTTGCACGTTTGCACCTTTCTGCAAAAAATCATAAGCAAGTGTAATATCACTTTTCCGGATGTTGCATTTCCCACCTTCTCCCCATTTCGCGGACCCGAGAGGGGAGAAAATTCAGTCCGTCAACTCCAGTGAACGACGCGGAAAGCCGGGACAAAAAAAATCGCATATCCTCAAAAAGAATCAGCTTTTCGTCCTCAAGCTCTTGCCAGAATGCGCCGAAAACATCCAAAAAAATGCAGTCTTTCCATGAAAGAGGGAGAAGCGGGGAAAGATCCCCGCTTTTAACGCAGAGAAGGATCAGGCCTTCGTATTCACCAAGGCGCTTTGTTCTGATTTTTTTTTTGCATTTTCACGGATTTTTTTCCGCTCCGAATCAAAAGCATCGGTGATTTCAAAAATCGCAGACATTATTTTCGTAGCGGCCTTCCCGTCCTTTGAAAGAAGGATTTTTGCGTCATCCTCGGTCAAACCGGCACACTTCACCAAAAGCAATTTCCGGGAAAGATACTCGGAGTTCGTCGGATTTGTGTCCTTAATATCTGCAAGTTCGAGATAAATATCGTCTCCAAATGCTGAAATTTCCACCTTCTGGACCTCGCCAAGAATCTCGACTTCAATTTCCTTTTTCGGAAGCTCAAGCGCTTTCAGTTTTGACAGATCAAGCATTGTTTTTTTCTCCTTTCAAATTTCTTTCAGATCACCCGCCGACTCCGGCGGAAACGTTTTTCGAGCTGGTCCAGTCGATCTGCACGGTCATCGTCGGGACTTTCTTCCCGCCGGCAGTAATCGTTGGACCTTCAGATACGGTGACAACGGCCGTTCCGGTAAATCCGGAATCTCCGAGAGTCACTGTACAAGTTTTACCGGCGGCTCGTGCGGCATCCAACGTGTCGTAATTCGTTTTTGTGTATTCCGCCGTAATCGTGGTGGGCTGGTACCCGGCATCCTGCGTGAAAGAAGTGTAGTCTCCGCCTTGAAACGTCTGGACCTCGACGCTCGGGGAATTCATCGCCGGGGCAATCGGAACATCCTCCGTGCAGTTCAGAACTATTTCAGACCCTCCTTCCGGCGTAATGCTTACTTTTTGAGTTCTCCCGTTTACCGGGGCTCCAGTAGTCGGAATGTCTGCCATTTTTTTCAACTCCTTTTTTTGTTGGGTTTCGGTTCACAAAATAGAGGAGGTGTCAACCATCGGACGATCTGGGAAAAGCTCCGGCTGTTCGAAACTTTCAATCAGCAATGAAACTGGCTTTCCTCTCCCGCTTGTGTAATAAGAGCATCTGAACTGAAGTTTCGGCCTTCCCGTCTCCTTGCTGATCTCGCCGGGCTGTCCGTGCGGAAGAAAGTTCTTTGCCATTTCGATCTGCTGGCGCATTCGCTCGTTTTCACGGATAATCGCTTCAGAGCGTAGAATTGCGTATTCTTCCGGAATCATCCCCCTCCGGGCCTCGGAAATAACTTTTTCCATAGCGTTGAAGGCATCGATATATGCGATTTTGAATTGCATCGCCTTCTCGCCGGTAAATCCCATCGCAAGCAAGGTAAATCCGTCTCGGGTCACAAAATACATCGGCCGATCCTGATTGTTCGCATCCTTGTAAGTGCCGGGCGCAAAATTTCGCTCGGCGAATTCATCCGGGCAATCCAAGTCACGGATTGCTTTCAAAATGTCCTTGTGCTGTTTTCCGAATACTTCGGCAATTTTAAGACTTGTTGTGGTCGTTTTCCCGTCTGAAACGGAAACAAGAGAAGTAATGTCCTGCATAAAAAATCTCCTTTCGCTGGTTAAAAAAAATGTTTCTGTCAACCTTTGCTTTTCAGGTATCGCATTACAGCAATCTGAGCACTTGCCGCCGCTCTTTCAGCAAATCTTAGAGGAGGAAGTTTTGTGGTTCCGTCGTTTAAATATACAACATACGGAACATTATTTGTTATATACGCTGCAGAATCGGCGCTTACGGTGATATTTGTCCTCGAAGCGACATCCGGAATAGCGAAATAGGCTGTCCCTCCTTTTGATTCGCCTTTCCAACCTTTAGGCGCTTCCGGAGCAACTTCCGTTGACGGACTTCCAACCGTAACGAACCATCCCCAGCGGGCGCGGCCAGTGTCCACAGGCGTGCTGATCGTAAGTTGCCGGAGACATTCAACGATTGCCATTTTCATGGCTTTTTCGATTTGCCCTCGATAATACGAAGTTATCTTTTTTTCGGCTCCCTTCCTGCCCAAATTGATTTTAATCATTCTGCCAGATACTCCGCGCTTGCCGGGATTCTAATTTCAACGTAAATCAGGACCGGAATCCGTGCTAAAGTCTCTTCCTGTGTCGGATTTCCGTAGTTGTACCGCGCGACCGTGGCCACGACATTTTCAGACCAGCCATCCAGGTTTACGTTGATTTTCTCCGGGTTCTTTACGTTGAATTCATCCAGAAGTTTTGCCGCCGTGTCCGACGCGCTCGCCATCGGATTAATAAATGCTTTGTCGCGGACAAAAACATCATACTCGCAAAGTACGGTCAGAAGCTCGGAACACTGAGAATCTTCCTCGCGTGAATATTCCATCACCGTTTCCCGGATATATAAATCCGATTTAGGCGCGTCGTACCATTCCCGCTGAAAACTGTCCTGATCCACGATCCCGGCCTCCACGATGATCCGGCGGCGCATTTCATAACGCAAAGACTCAATGATATTCATCTCCGCCACCTCACTTCCGCAACGTCAGTTCAAGCAAAGCAGGCTCGTTATCCAGCCACTTGTCCGCCTTCACCGCCGCAATTTCCCAGGTGTCATTTCCGATTGTCAGCGTATCATCTCCGACATCGATCCCCCAGTTATTCGACGCTGTGAACGGGCGGACTTCCTCAAGCGTTTTTACAACTCCATTCAGTTTGATTTCCGGATCATCCGGCTGGCTCTTCATTGCTGTTTGCAGACGCAAAAAAGCAATCTGGCAAATGAAGTCGCCGGACAGGTAATTCAGGCCGTCTACGAGCCGGACATTAACCGGCTGGGGCGCTTTGACGATCAACGAGCGTTCGATCTCAATGATTCGGCCTTTTCCTCCGAAAAAGTCATCCAGAGTGTCGATTCTGATTTTCAGAATGGCATCGTTCCGGTTCAGGTCGTCGATACCTGCAATTTCCAGCTGCAACTCCTGCTTCCAATTCGCCATTGTTTTGCCTCCGTTTTTTCATAAAAAAGAAGGCATGTCAACTTTTTGACGAGTTGACAATTTGCCATATTGAAACGGGAGATATATTACAATGCCATGCGATGGAAATTGCAAAACGAGCCCGATCCAGTGTGGCGCGTCAACACTGGCAAAACTTGAATCCAACAAAAAGGAGAGTAAAATGAGCGAAGGCGCAATCACTTGTAAAAGCGGAAATGAAGAAAAAATTGCGGCGCTTCTTACCGAAAACGCAAATTTGAAAGAACAGATCAAAACGAACGGCGCATAAACTCCGCTTTCAACCGGTTTGAAAACTACAACTTATGTTTCGCTTGCCATCGCAATTATCGCTCTTTGCGTCGCTTTTTATGCTATGAGCAAAGCCGACCGATACGCCGAGATGATTATCACCGCAAGCAAAAACGCTTCGGACGCTATCGCTATTTCAAAAGATGCAAACGCGAAAGCCTTTGAGTCCAAAGAGCGGGCAGACAAAAACTTTTCATACCTCCGCGACATGCGACGAGATTTCAAGGGAAATTTGTGACGTCACGTGACGTCACGTGATATCACGTGATATCACAACAGATTATTTATCGTTACCACAACAGTCACGTGACAGTTACGTGACAAATTTCCTTTAGCTTGCCACAAAAAAACCGCCGGACTGCCAGTGAAAGGAGGAAAGCTGACAATCCGGCGGCGGAGGAAGGTTCACTTCGATAAAATTCCCACCTGAAGGCTTCCGCCTCCCGTCGCCTCGCTGGAAATCTCGAATCCGGCGTTTTTCAGAATACGAACAGCGAACGGGCAGAGAATGTCCGCGACAAAGGAATGATCGAACACCGTTCCGTCGGTTGAGAGAATTCCCAGATTCAAAACTTTGAGGGTTTGCGTCGGATCCTTGCCCAAATTTACCAAGTGCAACGCCTCTTCCAGACAGGCGGATTCAAGAGCTCCGGCCAGAGCGTATTTTTCGACAATCTCCGGATCATCAAAATTTACCTTCTCTTCTTCATCGTCAGGAGTGAATGAAGCAAAAATTCGGATAATGACGCTCGCAAGATTCAAATACTGCGACTTTGTTTCGTCATCGGCAAGCGCCGTCCATCCGGAGGAATAGGCGCGAACTTTGAAATACGCGTCTGCAATTTCAACCGTTGCAAAAGGATCTGGCATTTCCATGTGTTATCCCCTCTTGATCTTTCCGGCGGCAACAGCCGCGTCATACGCCTTTTTCACGTCCACCGCCGGGCTGGTCTGGTATCCGCGAATTCCTGCCGCGTTGAGCTCCTGAATCATCCGTTTGCGAGTCAGCGTGACCTCTTCCCGTGCTGAAACATCCTTCCGGATTTCCTCGGGCGGAGCCGTATACGAACGATCAGCCGGAGCGGCTTCCGGCGCTTTCACGGCAGGTTTTTCCGGAAGCGGCGTGCCGAGGATTTTTGCCCGGATTACGTCCGCCCCGAGAGAAGCCGGGAAGTCCATCTTCTTGAACTTGCCATCGTCCATCATAACGACTGCCGAAGTCGTCAGGCCATCAGACATCAGTTTCAGAATTTTCATTTTCTCCCTTTCAATTCAAAAAAAAGCCCCTTTGATGTTATCTCCGGGGCCGGTGGAGGGGTTTATTCGGTCACGGCCTTAGTGTAAACCGGGTTTCCTTCCGAGCTGTTGATGTTGACGGTCTTGTCACCGCGAATCTTCGCGATCGCCTCGTCAGCACCGAGAAGTCCCTTGATCTGACAGGCGCGGAGCTTCGCGTTATTGAACTCGAAAGTCGTTTCCGCAATCAGTGACCGCCGGATGCCGTCAAATCCAGGCCCGGTCGAATCGCTGTCGGTCGGAGCCTGCATGTGATGAATCGACATCATCGCCGGGTCAATCACCCATGCCTGATCCGGCACGATGTTCATCAGCGGATCGGCAACGATAGTCAGCAGAGAGCCGTTCAGGGCGTTGACGACCTGCGCAACGTAGTTTCCGCGCACGCGGTCTTCTCTGACAATCCGCACCTGATCGCGGGTTGCGGCACCAATCACTCGCGCCAATGCCGGACAGGTTAAAACGGCTGTCGGATTCCCGCCAGCACCGGAAACGAGCTGGATAGCATCGTTGATGATAATGTCGTCAAGGATGGCGGTTCCGCCTCCATCGACGGAAAGCGCTCCTTCTCCGGTTGCGAACTCATACAGTCCGCCAGCCATGCCGAGAGCAGATCCGGAACGCTCCTGCCGATGACCGAAGACAAGCACGCCGTTCATGTCTCGAACCATCTCTTCGAGCTTCAACGACACCTGATTGTTGATCTGATTGTCAAGGTTTCCGTAAACGGCGGTCTGAATCGCCGAGCGGGAAAGCGTGACATCCTTGCGGAAAATCTGCGTGTAGTTGTATCCGATTTTCGCCTGATGAACCGCCCCGTCTCCGGCTTCGCTTCCCTCTTTTTCCGGGTCAGCCACGATGTTCCACGCGACGTTTGCAGGAGCGTTCGCGGCCGTCCGTGATCCCCCGTTTGCGGCAACCAGCGAAACGGTAATCGAAGTTCCGCTTGCGCTGTCGACCTTGAAAAGTTCCGGACCACCGGAGGCCATAACGAGAGAACCAACTTTTACCATCGCCACCTCATCAGCGGTGACGGTCAGCGCTCCGCTCGTGTTGCCCGTCGGATAGAACCGGCGCGGGCCAACGCTGTCTTCCAGCCATTCAAGTTTCGTGGAGGTCGCAACCTCTCCGGTACCGACCATGCCGAGCAGAAGCGGGCTCTCCTGCCTGATAATTTCATAGGTCTCAAGGACCTGCCGCTTTTTGTTTGCCCAAGCGTAACTGTATCCAGCCATTTTAGTTTCTCCTATTTTTGATTTTAATCAGCTTCTTTTGCGTCCTGCAACGATGCCGCCAGCCGTTCGCGGTATCCGCCTTCACGCGGTCCGCCGTTTACGTTTTTCTGATCCGTGTTCGGATTGTTCACCCGGCCACCGCCGAACTTCGACGGCGTGCTTTCCTTCAGGAGTTTCAGTTTGTCGGCTTTGGAAATGATGAAATCAAGCGGCTTTTTGCCATCAACTTCATCGAGTTCGGAAATCGCGTTGAGTTTGAAATAGCTTTTCGAGTCTTTCGCCCATTCACGGACGCGCTCCCGGTCGTACTTGTCATCGAGCTGACCGATCAGCTTTTCGACGGCATCCCAAGTATCGCGGGAAAGTTTCTCGGCCTTCTCTTTTTCGTAAGCTTCGAGAACCGGTTTATATTTACCGTCCAGCTCTTCAAACTGTTTTTTCAGAGTAAGATACTCGGCCGATTTGGTCGGGTCGCTCCCCGCCGGATTGCCGTTCACTGCGCCCTTGATGATTTCGGCGAGCTCTTCCGGAGATTTTCCGAGCTGTTTGAACGCGCGGAGAGCATCTTCGGCCGCTTTCCGGTCGTTCGCCTCTTTGCGCTTCGCTTCCAGCACATTTTCAACGTCTTTTTCCGTCTTGATCCGTGTCTCGTCCAACGAGAACTTGCCTCCGTTTTCCGTCACGAACGGGCGGAGGATTTCCGGAATCGAATTCACATCTTTTGCGACAATTTCGACAGCCATCTGTCAGCAACTCCTTTTTTTGCGGCATCCGCGCTGACCATCAGCGCCACGCCTCACCAAACAGAAGTTGTGTCAACTTTTATTTCCGGAAGCTCTCCTGGTCGAGCTTTTTCAGCTCCTTCACTGTAAGCCGTTTTTGAGGGTACGGCGGTATAAATTTGTCAAGCGAAAGATTGCCGCGCTTCCATATCAAATACCGGCCCGGTCCGAGCCAGTCTTTGCGCTGCTGTTCGGTCATGTAATCGGTAAAGTATTCACGAAAAGAAATTGATCCGGGCAACTGTCGGTAAGCCGGTTTTCCAGTACGGTTTTCGTATTCGTGCATGGCTTCATAGTAATATTTCTTTTTCGTGCTCATAGCGAGATCATCGAAATTTTTATTCGGGTACTTTGCGGAATAGTTCCGCTTTGCTTCCGCCATAAAATCGGCATTCGCCATCGGCCTTTGCTCGTCCGCAAAGTCGGAAGCCGGAGTCACCGGGAGAAGCACACAGCGGCATCTGTTATGCAATGGCAAGGACGGATGGCTTCCCCCCAGTTTATACCGTTTCCGGTCAAGCGAAGCGCAAACAGGGCATGTCCTCCCGTCCAGAGTAGACAGAATTTCAACGCCGCTTATTACATCGTCATTTGCATTGTAAAATGCCTCTTTTGCACTGTTGGCAATGCCGTTACACAGTGTTCTGGCGATATTTTCCGCCTCATTTCTTGTGGTGTTGAAAATTCCGTCCAGATAATTCCCCTCGGCGGTCCCGATGATCCCGGAAATCATCTCCTGAATTGTCAGGCCGGAGGAAAAGCCATTCTGAATAAAAGATTGCAGTCTGGAAAAGTCTGACTCCGCGATATTTTCAAACCACTGGTTCAGCGTTTTTCCATTTGACAGCGAATATGAAACGGCTCTTCCTAGCGTCGTTTCAGAAGGGTCTTTCAGCTTTTTTGCATCGTCTTTTTCGGAAATCTCTTTTGTGACTTTTTTCCCCCACTTCGCCTCGTTTTCTGCGAGTTCGTGCGCCTGCCGTTCGATTTCCTCCCTAGCCTCCGAAAGAGCTTTTTCCCGGATCTCGGCGAGCTTTTTTGCAATTTTGTCTAACTGATCCAGCGTCTTTTTCGTATTCGCCGAATAGTCGAAATTCTTCAGTTTTTTTGTCAGCTCTGCAAGAAATTTTTTTTCGGAAGCATCCAGCCGGTCCGTGATCTCCTTCCCCCAGTTCGAGCCGATAATCTGCAATCGCGCCTGATGGTCGGCAATCTGTTGCGCCAGATCGGCGATTTTCTTCTGGCTGGCGGTTTTATTCATTGTTGCGGTTGGCATTATTTCACCTGAAATAGAAAGTCGCGCTCTTGTTGAAATCGATTTGCGGCAATCTCGCAGTATCGTTCATCGCGTTCGATCAAAACCGCGCGGCGTCCTGTACGCATTGCAGCGACTCCGGTTGTGCCAGATCCGGCGAACGGGTCGAGAACGATATCCCCCGTCCTGCTGCTGGTTGTCACCATGTCAGAAATCATTCTAATCGGCTTTTGGCAGTTGTGAAGCCTTTCTTTGCTTCCTGCCAGTATTGGCGAGTATATCCAGAGGTCAGTAAAATTATCCGAATTGGGTGAATGAATGCGCCTCAGGTCTTCATACTGCCGCCTCAGGTCTTCATACTGCCGCCGCAACGGGAGGAACGTAGCGGCCGCCTCGTACTGCTCTCGAACTGGAAATTCCCACTGTGAATCACTAAATGAATGCCGCTCAAAAACATACCGCTTCCCGGTTAATTGAAACATCCTGTCTTGAATTTCTTTACTGCTTAACCCGCTTTCTTTTTTTGCCTCCTGAAAATAGCGAATCAGAGGCCGCATCAGCTCTGCCCACAGCTGTTCAGATGCTTTTTGATAACCTGCATCAGCCGCCGCATGTTTGTCGCTACCGTACATTTCCGCAAAAATGATCCGTTCGGTTTCCGGGAAAAATTTTCTCAATTTATTTAAATCCACTTTTGCCTGATATCCGCATTGAGCGCCAGACGGTCTCCGTTTCATCCATACTATTTCATTCAACACGTTGAAATAGTCAGACATGATTTGTTGTAACCGTGCGGAAAAATATGGCCAGCAAAAGCAGTAGGCAGCTCCGTTCAGAGCCATTTTCGGTTTTACCAGCTCGAACACGTTGCGGAGAAGCGTTTCCAGCTCCGAATGCGAACACCTGTCCCAGTCATCGTCTTTTACTCTCGAATACGGCGGATCAGTCAACAGGAGATTGAATTTTTCGGAAATTCCCGGCAACACTTCCAAACAGTCGCCGCAATACAGCGTGACGCTTTCATTTTTATAGTACGGTTCAGGCATTTGCGTTTTCATCCTCGTTCTGCTCGTTCACCGATCCGGCAAGCCGCGCGAGGTCCATGTTCGCGAAATTGTCCGTCTCCTCCGCCTCTTCTTCAGCGTCAAGCTCCGCCTCCAGCTCGATCCAGTCGCGGTGCTCAAGCCCGGCGTTCCGTTC
>ERZ824600.4913-NODE-4913-length-11350-cov-6.110668_pt1 | contig 11350 bp, 8 predicted proteins | sample MGYA00519933_ERZ824600 | MGnify/ENA primary metagenome ERZ824600 (study PRJEB31778, sample SAMEA3449178) | human gut metagenome | biome: human gut; feature: human-associated habitat; material: faeces | place: United Kingdom | collected 2010/2012 ... | reverse complement strand
GCAGGCTCCAATCCGACGATGCGCACCTCTCCGATGCCGGCCTTCACCTCGTCGATCGTCGAAAACTGCGTCAGCACCCATGCCACGAATTGCAGATCGGCGAGCGTGCGGTCGTTCCGAGCCGGTTCGTAGGGTTCGTAACCGCCGTATTGCGGGAAGAAGAAGAGACCGGCCGAGAGTCCCGCCTCGTTTATGCCCTCGGCGACGAACTGCTCCATCTCGACGGCAAGGCCCACATATCCGTACCGAGATGGCATGAGCATGCCCTTCTTCTGGTCGGGGAGCATCGAGTGCTGGCGGTATCCGCGCGGCACCACGACGTAACGGCTGTTGAGGTCGCTGCCGCCCCACTCGATGGTGCGGGCCACGACCGTGCCGCGGTCGGGCACGCGGAGCGTGATGCCCGTGCAGGCGTCGGTCTGCAGGACTCCTGCGAGCAACGCAGCGGTAGTTAAAAGAATGATTTTCATGGTTTTGCGTTTTATATAAATTAATTTAGAGAAGTATTGACTTGATATGCCTTAAAGTTATGAATTGTTTTAATATTAATTATTAGTATCAATTTTTCTGCCGTAATATGATTGGTGCACTTGAATATGATGTCATTTATAGAAATGATACCCAATAACAATGGTTATTGGGTATCATTTCTATTATAATTATTGTCGCCGGAAAATGCTATGTGTCAATAATATTCAAGTCGTTCAACCATATTACCATGCCGAACGCAGCTATGCTGACTTGAATGCGTTGGCCTGTTGATTTATCTTTAATGTATCCTATGGCGTAAAATGTGTGGTTTTCTATTTCTATGTCATATTTTGCATCGATAATTAAATTAATTGAGTTATTTATAAATAAATTTTCTATTGCGTTGGTATCGTCATTATTAGATGAATCAGTTGTATAGTTATTTACTAATTGTTTAAAGTTCTCTTTTATGCGAACTTCGTGTGTTATTTCCGATGGTATTGTAAAATGCGCAATAGCAAGAACTAAGGTTATTTTAATACCCCATCCGATAAGAGATCCGATCGATCCTAATATCTCGAAAATAGAGTCCAATGTATCAGTGGAAGTTTGATCTTCTGGTTTGGCTAATTTTCCCAGTATCTCGCCACAGTGTTTGCATTTTTTTGCTTTGTCAAGAATCTCTTCTCCACAAAAAGGACATTTTTTATATTCAGGCATTGTGGTTTACATTTCTGTAGCTATACGTCCTATATAATCGTTCAATGACTCATCCTTATTGACATGCCATGCGATTAAGCCAGATATAGGGTATCCTAAGATTATGCGTGCTGCTTTGCTCGGGGATTCGAATAATTTGTCCTGCAGAAAGATGCCTTCATTGGAAAGGTAGCCTTTCTCCTTTAACGTCTTTATTAGGCATAAGTCGTATTTTTTATTACCGCCGTCCCTTTTGGTTGCCATATCGCTTTTGCCGCATCTGGACCCGGCCAATACTTTTAGCGAGTTGTCGGCATAATATATGCCGTGGGCATCGGCTTCGCCTATGGTGAGCATGACATTTACGTCAGTTCTGTCGTTGTCGTTGCCATTGCTCAAAGCCTCTTTAGCCGACTGGTTGAAAAGCTCCTTGTACCCCAGCAGCGAAGCCATTGTTACAAATTGGCTGATATATTTATCGGCGACACTTATTAGATCCTGTGATATCTTAAAATTACTGTTGCTTTTCGTGTCGCTGTTCTCCAATTTCGTGTTGTCGGCTTTCTCAATTATTTTTGTCTCGATATATTGCAGACAACCTTGCAGTTCCGGAAAATCGTCTTCCTTGCGCAATGTGCAATATATGAAATCCAATGGTACATTCTTATTACGGTTGTGGTAGCGCATGCGTTGTGCCATTTCTATGGTTTGACCTATGTAGTATCGATACAGAGAGTCGCTGTCATCGCTTTTATCTATTTTTCGTATTACATAGACACCCGGGATGTTGCGCGGGATTTGGTCAAATCGTTTGGTATCGGCGGCGTACACTTTATACATCGCCACATTGCTTACCAACGGGTATTCGCATTTTATTACTGAGGCCTCATCGTCAATGATGGTTACTCTGAAAGTTTTGTAGTCGTTCATGGGTTCAAGTTTTTATGGTTGTGGAATGATTGGTTTGTATCAGATTATAGATCTTTGTTCCTCTCTCTATTTTGTCGTTCAAGCATCTCCTTTGATTGGATGGGGTTGTAATAATCCAATCTTACTAAAGAATCGTTATCTAAAGAAAGTGATATATAAGAAAGTATTATTTGCGTAGTAGATAACGTAACAGATGGATCCAATATACGAAAATAAAACTCAGTGCCTCTATCCAAAGCTTGCTGGATTTCATAGTCGGATAATGTTTTTATATCGTCTGTATCATCAAGTTGCCATCCCTTGTTGCTGTATTGTTGGATAAGTCCCTCACGAAGGTCCCTGTATATCCATAATGTTTCCGAAATATTGGCTCCGATAACGTTAAAAAGTACACGGACGACACCGATGGTATCGTCATCGTTCGATAAGGATCCAAGTCTTATTAATACATTGTATCCAGAAAATATTCCTGAAAACAAATAATCATGCCAACCGGGCTCGCTTTGGAATTGGTAAGCCTTGAATCCCTTTTGTTCGAGTTTCTCTGCGAAAGCATCCATTGAGCCTTCGATCGGTATTCCCAGAAACTTATAGGGGCATTCTTGAGTTTTGGATGCGTTTGTTGTACTATCGGAGACTTTAGAGCTTCGAACTTCGGCGTTTTGAGAGCACGAAAATTCTGTGATGGCGATAGTAAAAACCATCATGAATAATAAAAATTTTTTCATACCACATTTTTTAGGCTGCACAGACTCCAATGCGGCGGTTTATAAAAAAGAAAGTGTGGAGCTGTTCGTTTATCTGACGACAGGCATTTGGCGTGGCCCGGAAACAAATAAACAATACCCCACACCGAATAGTATATCGAGAACCGATATAGCTATACACGGTGATGAGTGTCTGTATTGCCTATCCTTGTTTCCTTAAAATCGCCAAATTTTATCGTCAAGGATTAGCGAAACACTTTCACTAAACAATATGTCGCCATCCGTCGGGGACGGCACTGCAAAGTTAGTGAATGTTTCCTAATACACAACACGCTCTGGGGTATTGCCACCGCAAAGTTCCACAAAACAAAGTTTTTCTGCAACGGCCGACGGCCGGATCGAAAATTATATTCGTTGTAATTTGGGTGAAAAGTTTTTGTGTGTAAAGAGGGGGATGTTTGTAGTGTGTTGTTTTTCAGAATATTAATTGTGTGAAATTTTGATGTGCGGAAATGTTGTTTTGTCGGTGTACGGTTCGGAGATAAAAGGAAAAAGTGCTGGAATTTTGGGTGCGAACTATTTTTTCCGTTGTGTTGTATTAACTATTTGATACCTTGCTGGATAAGAGGTAAAACTTGTCGTGTTGCTTGCATAAGCGAGGATTTTGTATTACCTTTGCTGCGCTATGCGATTATGTGCTGCAAACGTTGGTTCCGTAGCTCAGTTGGATAGAGCAACAGCCTTCTAAGCTGTGGGTCGAGCGTTCGAACCGCTCCGGAATCACTTGAGAAAAACGATGAAAGATCCGCTAAACAATAACTGTTTAGCGGATCTTTCGTTGTCATGGTGTGCCGGGCTTGTGAGAGGATTCGCCAAGGACCGAAGATGAACGGAGCCGTGTAATCCGGCAGTGCGTTGTCTGAAAAAAGCTCTGGCCGATTTTCCGGTCGGCCGTCTGAATGTTGCGGGCAGTGTCTGAAGTATGTAAATATCGGTATTGTTATCGGGTTATCGTCCGTTTCCAGACGGTTTTGTTGCCACAGTTGTCCGTGACGGTCAGTTGGAGCGTGTAGCTCCGGCCTTTCGGGGTGCGGGAGTCGTCGAAGGTGTGGGTAATGGTGCCCTGCATCGGATTGCGTTCGAGCAGGATCCACTCCCCGTCGAGTGTGGCCGTATAGCTGCCTATGCCGGAGAAGTTGTCTCGCAGGCGGAAGGTGATGCTGCGCGTTCTGATCGGCTCTCCGGCTTTGAAGCGGGGCTCGATGCGTGGCGGAACGGTGTCGGCCACCACGCAGAAGTCGCCCAATGTGCGGGTCGAAAGGGTGACGGCGCCGTTTTTATATTTTCCTCCGGCATAGGAAACCTTCCCTTTGCGGACGAAACCCAGGGTGGTGTGGGGTTGTAAGTTCTGAGGAACATATGCCCGGATCGTAACCGTAGCCGCCGTATGCAGAGGCGTGTCGTAATCGAGGATCGAATAGAGGGGAGAGAGGACGGCGACCGACGGCGCGGCGGCGAATTGGGCCGGGCGGCTCGACTGACTGAAAAAGAGCGGTTCGTAGAAGACGCCGGCGGGGATGTGAACCGATGCCTCTCCTGCTGTATGCGAGAAGGGCCGGCGGTTATCGACGATGAGAGCCGTCGAATCGCATACGGCGCGAAAATCCCGCTGTGCAGGCTGTCGGATCGTCCGGAATTCGAGTATCGAGCGGTTGCCGCTGTCGTCTTCGGCTTCGATGCGGATCTGCTGGCTCTGGCCTTCCGAAGGAGTCAGCAGGGCCTGGTTTTTCAAGACGGGGTAGAAATCGTCGATGCAGCCGTCGAGTCGGGTGAGGCGGATCACTTCGTTGCGCGAGGCGACCTGCATGGGGTAGTGGGTGACGGCGTTGCAGTAGCGGGTCTGGTCGAAGGCGAAGCCGTCGATACGAAGCTCGAAGATCGGATCTTCGTCTGCAAATTCGCGTATGCGCCAGAGCCCGAATGTGTTGGATACGTCGTTTTTGCGGTCGGTCGCTTCCAGGATGAAGTAACCTCGGCCGCCGACGGAGAGTGCTCCTTCCTGTTTGAGCGCATAGCGTCCGGGCGTTTTTTCGACCAGCTCGACGGGGCGGGGCCGGGCGTGCACCGGGACACCGCGCACGCTGTCCACCTCGACGTAGTAGAGTTTCACCAGGCGCGGCGGAATGTCGTCGCGGGTGCGGATCACGCCGCTGGAAATGGTGTTGAGGGTCCGCTGCGTGCGGGAGTCGCGGATCTCGAAATGCAGGTGCGGGCCTGCGGACGAGCCTGTATTTCCCGACCAGGCGAACTGCTCGCCCTGTTTGAGCGGAAACCGGTCGGCCGAGGGATAGAGATTGATGCTGTTTCGCCGGGTGCGGTAACGCTCCTCGTGTACGTATTTTTCGATGTCGTCGCGGAACTTCGAGAGGTGCCCATATACGGAAGTCGTGCCGTTGGGATGGGTGATGTAGATGGCGCGTCCATAGCCGCCCGGCGTGACGGCGATGCGTGAGATATAGCCGTCGGCCGTGGCGAGTACGGGTTTTCCCGTCACGCCGTCGGTTTTGATGTCTATGCCCGAATGGAAGTGGTTGGGACGCATTTCGCCGAAGTTGGCGGAGTAAAGCCCGGCCACGTCTCGCAGGGGAAAGATGTAATCTTCCGGGGCGAGGTGCTGGGCCGAAACGGGAGCGCTGCACAGCAGCAGCGCGGAGATCAGAAGTCGTCGCATGGTTCGTCGTTTGTTTGGATCAATTCGCCGGCGGCATCGAGTACGGCGTCGTAGTCGTATCCGAGCGAAAGGCCGTAGCGGATCAGTTTGGTTTTCAAATCGTAAGTATCTTTGTATCGGGTCAGTCGGAGCTTTTTTTCGAGCTGTGTCCGCAGCCGTTCGGACTGGTTCGCCGGATCCAGTCGGGCAAGAGCTTCATCGATGATCGCTGCGGCGATGCCTTTGAGCCGGAGCGAGGTGCGGATCTTGCGGGCGCCCCAGCCGCTCAGTCGGATTTTGTCGCGCACGAAGGCTTCGGCGTAGCGGTTGTCGTCGATGAATCGGTCGGCGAGGAGCTTTTGCAGCACGCCCTGCCGGGCCGAAGGCTCCACGCCCCAGCGCTGCATCAGCCGCAGGGCGTCGCCCGAGGATTTTTCGCTCCGGGCACAGAGCCGGATCAAGGCCGCGTAAGCCTGTTCGGGCGTTTTGTCGCGTTTTATCTTCTTTGCAGGCTGCATGTCATGCGGTTTTTGTCGTTCAGGTCGCGGCGCACGGCGGTATCCGGAAACCCTTCCCGGGTCAGCATCCGGAACGTTTCGTCCGCGAAATTCTCGTGGATCTCGAAATAGAGCCGTCCGCCGGGACGGAGCAGCCGCCGGGCATTGCGGGCGATGGCCCGGTAGAAAATCAGCGGATCTCCGTCCTCGACGAAGAGCGCCTCCGCCGGTTCGTAACCCGTAACATTCACGCGTATCGAGGCTTTTTCGCTGCGGGGGATATAGGGGGGATTGGAAACGATCAGGTCGAACTGTTCCCGTTGTCCGGGGAATAGCTCCCCGAGGGCGTCGCCTTGTCGGAAATCCACTTTTGCATCGAGTCTCCGGGCATTTTCGCGGGCGATGGAGAGGGCTTTTTCGGAAATATCGACGGCTGTAATACGGGACTCCGGGATCAGCCGGGCCAGTGTGACGGCGATGCAGCCGCTGCCGGTGCCGACGTCGAGTACGGCGGGATTGTCCGGGGCGGGGGATTCGGCGATCCAGCGGACCAACTCTTCGGTTTCGGGACGGGGGATCAGCACCCCTTCCCGCACCTGGAAATCGAGCCCGTAAAATTCGGTATGTCCCAGTACGTATTGCAGGGGACGGCCGGCGGCCAGTTCGCCGATGATCCGGTCGAGTTCGTCGATTCCGAGCTCCTTGTCCGGTTCGGCGACCAGGTCGGTCAGGCAGAGTCCGCCGAGTTCCATCACAACGATCCGAGCGATTTGCCGCGCTTCGCGCTCGCCGTAGAGGGCGGTGAGCGGCGTTTCGATCCGTGCGATGATTTCCCGGCGTGTCGGCATAGTCGGTCCGTTTATTCCACAGTACGCAGGGATTCGAGCCGTTCGAAGAAGTCGGGGAAGCTCTTGGCCACGCATGCGGGATTTTCGATAACGACGGGGGTGTCGGCGTTCAGAGCCGCTACCGCGAGCGACATGGCGATGCGATGGTCGTCGTGGCTGTGCACGTGTCCGCCCCGGATGCGTCCGCCCCGGATTTTCATCGTATCCTCTTCGTCGAGATCGACCTCGATGCCGAGTTTGGCGTACTCCTCGCGGATCGACTCGGCGCGGTTGCCCTCCTTGTTCTCCAGCCGGGAGGTTCCCTTGATGACGCTCGTTCCTTCGGCTGAAGCGGCCAGGGCAGCCAGGGCCGGGAAAAGCCCCGGACATTGGGTCGCGTCGAATGAGAAGGCTTGCAGCGGACGGTGTGCGACGGTGATCGTGTCGCCCTCGTCGATGACGGATGCGCCGGCCCGTATGAGGGCAGTCATAACGGCTGTGTCGGCCTGTCGGGAGAGTACCGAGAGGTTGCGGATCGTCACTTCACCCGCGACGGCCCCCGCCACCAGCAGGAAGGCGGCCGCGCTCCAGTCGCTCTCGATTTCGAACTCGGCAGGCCGGTAGCGTTGTCCTCCGGCCACGTAGAATTCTTTATAGTCTTTATGCAGGATTTCGATGCCGAAGCGCTCGGCCGTGTCGATCGTGATGTCGATATAGGGGGTCGATATTACGTGGGGAACGTGAATCGTCGTCTCCTCTTCGGCGATCGGCAGGGCCAGCAGCAGTCCTGTGATGAACTGGGAGGAAACCAGCCCCTCTACCTGAACCTCGCCGCCCCGGATCGGGCCTTGGATATGGAGGGGAAGATGGTCGTTGCGGTCGTGAACCCGGACGCCCAGTGCCCGGAGCGTGCGGATCATCGTCCGGAACGAGCGGTGCAGCAGCGGTCCTTCGCCCACCACTCCGATCGGCGTGTCGCAGAGGGATGCGATCGGGGTGAAGAGCCGGGTGGAAAGCCCCGACTGGCCGACGTAGAGTTTGTCGCCTGCGGGGGAGAGGCCGCCGTCGATTTCGAGCGTGCGCTCTCCGGTGCGCCGTACCCGGGCACCGAGCGCCTCGATGCAGCGGATGGCCGAACGGGTATCGTCGCAAAATTCGATGTTATGCAGCCGGGAAGTACCTTCGGCCAGCAGCGAGGCGGCCAGGGCGCGCTGTGCGTAACTTTTGGAACATGGGGGAATGCAAATGCCTCGAACCCTCCCCGGGGGAACGGATTGATCCATATACGGATAATTACTGTATTTTTCGGTGCGGCAGTTCGGAGTTTAGTCCGTTGCGGCACTTGTCAAAAAGTCGTTGTTTCGCTTTCCATTTTCCGAATCCGGAATGATTCGCGCGAACTGTACGATGCAAACCGGTGTTCGAAAATGGTTGTCTGTTTGTTTTTTCCGGGATGCGCTCCCGGAATCGGTTGCGAGTCCGCAATCCTTTCCGGATTTCGTTTCGGACTTCCCGGGCTTGCCGGGAGGGGCGCTTGCCGCAGGCGGAAAACGGTTCCGGATTCCGGTCCGGGTTCGTACCGTCGTAGGCAGGAGTCGGGCGGATTCCGCGAGGCCGATCCGCCGGGCATTGCCCGACAGAAGGCGGGTACGGTCTATTTCTCCTCGGACGGATTCTCTTCGGCTGCGCTCGCGGGTTGTCCCTTGCGGAGTTTGTCGAGCGTCGGACTGCGCCGCAGTTCGAAATGCTGTCCCAGATAGACCTTGCGCACCATCGGGTCGGCAGCCAGCTCCTCGGCCGAACCCGCCTTGAGGATTTTACCCTCGAACAGCAGGTAGGTACGGTCGGTGATGGCCAGCGTTTCATCGACGTTGTGGTCGGTGATGATGACGCCGATATTCTTGTTCTTCAGCGTAGCGACGATGCTCTGGATGTCTTCGACAGCGATCGGATCGACGCCTGCGAACGGTTCGTCGAGCAGGATGAAGGCCGGGTTGATCGCCACGGCGCGGGCGATTTCGGTACGTCGCCGCTCGCCGCCCGACAGCTGGATGCCGAGGCTCTTGCGTACTTTCTGAAGGCGGAACTCTTCGATCAGCGCTTCGCAGCGTGCGGCCTGTTCGTCCTTTTTCAGATCGGTCATCTCCAGAACGGCCTTGATGTTGTCCTCGACGCTCAAACGGCGGAAAACCGAGGCCTCCTGCGCCAGATACCCCACACCCATCTGGGCCCGGCGATAGACGGGCTCTTTGGTGAGTTCGGCTACCTGGCCGTTGTCGTCTTCGAGAAAGATCTGGCCTTCGTTGGGTTTGATCAGGCCGACGATCATATAGAACGTCGTGGTCTTGCCGGCTCCGTTCGGACCCAGAAGACCCACGATCTCACCCTGGTTCACGTCGATCGAAACGTGGTTCACCACGGTGCGGGCTTTGTATTTCTTGACGAGCTCGCTGGTGTAAAGACGCATTTTTTATGAAATTTTTTTACAAAGTTATGTTTTTTTCCGAATTATTTTTATCTTTACATTGAAATTTGTGTTTGAGAAGAGTTATGAAGCAAAATGAAGATTCCCTGCTGCGCGAGAAACTGAAAGAATATTTCGGCTTCTCTTCATTCAAGGGGAATCAGGAAGCCGTGATTCGCAATGTGTTGAGTGGAAAAGATACGTTCGTGCTGATGCCTACCGGCGGCGGCAAGTCCTTGTGTTACCAGTTGCCCGCCCTGCTGATGGACGGCGTGGCGATCGTCATATCGCCGTTGATCGCCCTGATGAAAAACCAGGTGGATGCCATGCGCACCTATTCTAACGATGCGGGAATCGCTCACTTCCTGAACTCTTCCCTGAACAAGAGTGCCATCGCGCAGGTGCGCAACGATGTGTTGGAGGGGCGGACCAAGCTGCTCTACTTCGCTCCGGAGTCGCTCACCAAAGAGGATAACGTGGCGTTTCTGCGCAAGGTCAAGGTTTCGTTCTACGCCATCGACGAGGCGCACTGTATTTCGGAGTGGGGGCATGATTTCCGTCCGGAGTACCGCCGCATTCGTCCGATCATCAACGAGATCGGCACGGCGCCCCTGATCGCCCTGACGGCGACGGCTACCCCCAAGGTGCAGATGGACATCCAGAAAAACCTGGGTATGAGCGACGCTTCGGTATTCAAGTCGTCGTTCAACCGCCCCAACTTGTATTACGAAATCCGGCCCAAGCACGATGTGGACCGGGAGATTATCCGTTACATCAAGCAGCACGAGGGCAAGAGCGGCATCATCTACTGCCTGAGCCGCAAGAAGGTCGAGGAGCTTACGGAGTTGCTCGTAGCCAACGGCATCCGGGCTTTGGCCTATCACGCCGGTATGGACGCCCAGACACGTGCGGCCAATCAGGACGACTTCCTGATGGAGCGGGCCGATGTGATCGTGGCCACGATCGCTTTCGGCATGGGTATCGACAAACCCGACGTGCGCTATGTGATCCATTACGATATTCCCAAGTCCCTGGAGGGATATTATCAGGAGACGGGGCGTGCGGGACGCGACGGCGGCGAAGGACACTGCCTTACCTTTTATAGTTATAAGGATATTCAGAAGCTGGAGAAGTTCATGCAGGGAAAGCCGGTGGCCGAGCAGGAGATCGGCAAGCTGCTGCTGCTCGAAACCGTGTCGTACGCCGAAAGTTCGATGTGCCGTCGCAAGACGCTGTTGCACTATTTCGGGGAGGAATATCCTGAGGAGAACTGCGGCTGCTGCGACAACTGCCTCCACCCCAAACCCAAGATCGACGCCCAGGCGTCGCTTCGCATGGCGCTCGAGGCGTTGCGCGATCTGGGGGACAAATTCAAGGCGGACTACCTGGCCAGCGTGCTGGTCGGTAAGAATACCGCGTTGATCAAGAGTTACGGACACAACAAGAGTGAATGGTTCGGGGCCGGTGCGGACCATGACATCCGTTATTGGGGAGCCGTGATCCGTCAGGCGCTGATTATGGGCCTTATCGATAAGAATATCGAAAATTATGGATTGCTGTCGATCAATACCAAAGGAGAGGAGTTCATCGCCGCACCCCGCCCGGTTTATATAACTCTCGACCACGACTACGACGAGGAGGAGAAAGAGACCGATGCGGTGGCTCCTACGGGTAAAGGAGGGGCGGCCGACGAGGAGCTGTTCTCGATGCTCAAGGATTTGCGGAAGAAGGTGGCGCGGCAGCATGATTTGCCTCCGTTCGTCATCTTCCAGGATCCGTCGCTCGAAGATATGGCGATCCAGTACCCGATCACCATCGAGGAGATGCAGAACATCTCGGGCGTGGGTGTGGGCAAGGCCCGCAAGTTCGGCGAGGAGTTCATCCGCCTGATCCGCGCCTATGTGGAGGAGAAGGAGATCGTCCGCCCGCAGGATATGATCGTCAAGTCGGTGGGCAACAAGTCCGGCAACAAGATTTTCATCATCCAGGCCATCGACCGCAAGATGGATTTCGAGGATATCGCCCGGACCAAAGACCTCGATTTC
>ERZ824600.4910-NODE-4910-length-11360-cov-2.934100_pt1 | contig 11360 bp, 8 predicted proteins | sample MGYA00519933_ERZ824600 | MGnify/ENA primary metagenome ERZ824600 (study PRJEB31778, sample SAMEA3449178) | human gut metagenome | biome: human gut; feature: human-associated habitat; material: faeces | place: United Kingdom | collected 2010/2012 ... | reverse complement strand
AGCCGAGTCGTCCTGAATACGCTGGGGGTCGAAGATTTCGGTATATATAACGTCATCGGCGGAGTCGTCGCCATGTTCTCCGTCATTTCCGGCGGATTGTCCGCAGCGATAAGCAGGTACATAACATTCGAGCTGGGACAGGGCAATACCGCAAAATTAAAATCCGTATTTTCATCGTCGGTAACAATCCAGATCGGGCTGGCGCTCCTGATCTTCGTATTGGCCGAAATAGGGGGCGTATGGTTCCTGAATGAAAAAATGAACCTGCCGGAGAGTCGTATCGGCGCTGCCAACTGGGTGCTTCAGTGTTCCATACTGACGTTCATGGTGAACCTGATCAGCGTTCCGTACAATGCGGCGATCATCGCACACGAACGAATGCAGGCTTTTGCGTATATCAGCATTATCGAAGTAGTACTCAAGCTGTTGATCGTCTACATACTCGTCATTTTTTCATTCGACAAGTTAAAATTGTACGGTATATTACTACTGGCCGTCGCCTGTGTCATCCGGATTGCTTACGGCATCTACTGCAAGCGAAATTTCAAAGAGTGCACATATCATTTTACATTCAACAAAGCCCTTCTGAAAGAAATGATGGGATTTGCCGGCTGGAATTTCATCGGGGCTTTTGCGGGGGTTTTGCGGGATCAGGGGGTCAATATCGTCATAAATCTGTTTTGCGGCCCGGTCATCAACGCAGCGCGCGCTATCGCATTCCAGGTGAACGTCGCCGTCAACGGATTTGCAACTAATTTTATGACTGCAATCAATCCGCAAATCACGAAAAGCTACGCATCGGGCGACTACCTGTATATGCTTACATTGGTACAAAGCGGCGCCCGTTTTTCATTCTACCTGCTGTTGCTGCTATCGCTCCCGATCATCATCGAAACGAATACGATCCTGACGCTATGGTTGAAAAACGTCCCGGAATACACCGTAATCTTCGTCCGGCTGGTTCTGGTATTCGCCATGTGCGAAGTTTTGTCCGGCACGCAAATAACGGCCCTGCAGGCAACCGGCAATATACGGAACTACCAGATCGTCGTCGGAAGCCTTCAATTGCTCAATTTTCCGATCTCCTACCTATTGCTGGGCAAAGGTTATGCACCAGAGACGACCATGTACGTAGCCATTTGCCTCTCTTTGGGATGCCTCTTCGCCCGCCTCTGGTTTCTTCACCGGCAGGTGGAAATATCCATAAAGTCCTACTTTACCCAAGTGCTGTTGAATGTCTGCGTAGTGGCTGTTCTGGCAGCAATCTGCCCTATAATAGTCTCTCACCTGATGAATGCCGGCATTTTGCGGTTATTCGTAGTTTCCGGCGTATGTGCCATCGCAACTTTGATCGTCATTTACTATGTCGGACTGTCGGTGCAGGAGCGGATTTTCGTGCAGAAAAAAATAGTAGCCAGAATCAAACAGAAATGTTCTGCATAAAAGTATGATCAATATTGCAGATATACACGATTGTTTCGGATGCGGGGTTTGCGCCAAGGCTTGTCCCAAACAAATCATCGCATTGAAGTTAAATAAAAACGGCTTTTACGAACCCCGCATCGAATCGGCGGATCAGTGTATAAAATGCTCGATCTGCGTAGAGGTTTGCGCTTTTGCAGCAGACAGCCAGGTTATAGACCTTAAACCGACAAGTTATGCGGCATGGAGCCTGAACGACGATATCCGCAAAAATTCATCCTCCGGGGGAATCGCTTTTGAAATCGGCCGGCAAATGCTGCAGCAAGGCTTCAAAATATGCGTCGTCCGTTATAATTATGCAAAACAGATTCCGGAACATTATATCGCACGAAACGAGGAAGAGCTGGCTGCATCTGCAGGAAGCAAATATCTGCAGAGCGATACAACCGACGGATTTGCGGGAATAGATATCCATGACAAATACGTGGTGACGGGCACCCCTTGTCAAATCGCATCTTTCCGACGCTACATCCGGCGTTTCAGGGTTGAATCGAATTTCATCCTCGTGGATTTCTTTTGCCATGGAGTTCCGTCGATGCTGTTATGGCAAAAATACCTGCGCACGATCGGCGAAAACGCAAAACTCACGGACATCAAATGGCGAAGCAAACGGCGGGGCTGGCACGACTCATGGGCCATGGACTACACATATTCGGCATCAGACGGAATAGCCAAAGGATTTTCAGCATTATCGGATGGAGATCTTTTTTATAAAATATTCCTAAAAGATATGTGTTTAGGTTCTGCCTGCTACAAACAGTGCAAATATAAACTCGACAACTCAGCCGCGGATTTGCGGGTCGGCGACCTCTGGGGTTCCCGCTATCAGGATAACGAACAAGGTGTCAGCGCGCTGATCCCGTTCACGGAGCGAGGCCAAAATATCGTCGAAATATTGCAAGGCTGCCATATATCGGAGATTTCATTCGAAACGGCAGCGGAGGGACAAATGCGGGAGAACGCCCGACAACCCGGCAATTATGATCACATCATGTCGCTGCTGCGAAACCCGAAAATTTCGCTCAGACAAATAGAGCGCTACGTAACCCGTCGAGAACAATTAACGCGGATAGTAAATCACGCCCGTCATCCGACAGCGACAATGCGCAAACTCATAAAACGCATCGCAAAATGAAAATAGCGACGATTACCTGTCATAACGTTTATAATTACGGAGCCTCTTTGCAGGCGTACGCACTGCAACGGTATCTGTCGCAGGAGGGACACGATGTCGAGATCATCGATTACAAGCCCTATTATCTGAACAGCAGATATAACTGGCGGCATATTCCCGCTGAATCAAGATTATATCCCTATAAAGATTACGTCGGGACACAATGTATCTATTTTCTGCTCAAAAACCGGAAAATATACAAAACGATCGGCCGGAAACGTAAATTCGACGATTTCAGGCAAAAATTCCTGACGCTTACCGACAATACCTATACTTCGGCCGAAGAGCTAAGGGCCACTCCACCGCAGGCAGATTTATATATTGCCGGAAGCGACCAGATTTGGAACACGGCGTGTGAAAACGGAAAGGATGCAGCGTTCTATCTCGATTTCGGATCCGACGATACGCGGCGTATCTCCTATGCAGCCAGTTTTGCAGTATCGGAGATCGCTCCCGCATACAGGGCTTTCGTCACGAAAAAACTGCAGCGATTCGATGCGATATCGGTGCGGGAGCAGACAGGGGTAAGAATAATCAGGGATCTTTCTGTCGGCAGAACGGCAGAACAGGTGGAAGATCCGGTTTTTCTGTTGAACAGACAAAGCTGGGAGGAAATTTCCGCGGACATAACACCCCAAGAAAGGTATGTTCTCGTATATGATTTCTCGAATGATCCCACTATTAGGGAACATGCACGGCAAATAGCCCGGCAGCTCGGCGCCAGATTGTATTCCCTGAACGATTTCGCACCGCTTGCCTATGCGGAACGGAATATTTCGGACGCCGGGCCGCTGGAATTCCTCGCATGGATTAAAAATGCGGAATTCGTCATTTCGAATTCGTTTCATGCGACGGCATTCTCCGTCCTTTTCCATAAACCGTTCCTGACCTATCCGCTCCGGGGCAGAACGAACCATTCGCGGATGCGGGATTTCCTGAACGGATTGGGAATGACCGACAGATTCGATCCTCAACAGATACAGGACACGACACCCCTGTCAACTCCGGATTGGAAGCGCATAGACGATCTTCTGTCCGGGAAAATCGACACGAGTAAAAGCTTCCTGTCACATAATACCAATTCATAATATGAAAGTACTTTGGTTTGCCGTAAATCCATCTCTTTACGATGCCCACCGGAACGGCGAACATAACGGCGGCGGTTGGATCGCATCCTTGGAAAAAATAATCCGAACATCAGATAACATCCGCCTGGGGGTAGCATTCGAACATCCGGATCCGATATTCAAGAAAGAAATCGACGGGGTGTGTTATTATCCGATCCGGGTAAAACCGGGATTGCGGCGACGCATATACGCATCGGAAAAAGACAAGATAATTATTGCGGACTGCCTGAAAGTCATAGAGGATTTCAAACCGGACATCATCCATGTTTTCGGTTCGGAATGGGGATTCGGATTGGTTGAGAAATACGTAGACATACCAGTCGTCATCCACATGCAGGGCAGCCTTCCTCCCTATGTAAATGCCTCGTATCCTCCAGGCTATAATTTCTTCACCCAGTGGAAAACATCGCACTACAACCCTATCGTACTGTTAAAAAGACGATTTGTATGGAGTAGAAATGACAACTATAAAGTAGCACGTGAAATAGATATCCTGAAACACTGCCGTTATGTCATGGGGCGAACGAACTGGGATTACAATATCACACGCCTGTATGCCCCAGACTCACAATATTATCATTGTAATGAAGCACTACGCCCAGTCTTCTTCAATCCCCCGAAAACATGGACATTTCGACAAAGGAAGCGCATACAATTGCTCAGCGTCGGGTCATGCAGTATGGTCAAAGGCATGGATCTCCTTTTGAAGACAGCCAAATTATTAAAAGATCATACGGATTTTGATTTCGAATGGCTTATTGCCGGCCCCACCGGGTCTTTCTCTTTCTTCGAGAAAAATGAACGTACGCCTCATGATGCAGTCAACATAAAATTTCTGGGAACACTTTCGGCCGAAGATTTAGCCGTTCAACTTGCAGAGGCCGACATCTACGTACATACAGCATATATCGACAATTCTCCTAATTCATTATGCGAGGCCCAAATAATCGGAATTCCAGTCATCACGACCTATGTAGGCGGAATTCCGTCTCTCGTCAAAAACTACGAAACCGGCATTCTCATCCCGTCAAATGAACCGCACATGCTGGCAATGGAGATCGTTAAACTGAGCCGGGATACAAAATTAATGGAGCAACTGAGTCACCAAGGACAACTAGCAGCCCGGCAACGGCATAATCCCGAATCTATCAAAAATACGTTAACCGATATCTATCAAAAAATTATTTCTCATCAACAAAGATGTATGTCAAAAATATCCGACCAAAATAATCCAGAGTAATGTATCGTACAATTCGTTTATACGGATCTAAGATCATAAATATCGTCCGATTAAGTTCATTTTTACGGATACGGACACTTTGCGTGTTATTCATCCAACTGATACGGGATTTTTTCTATTTTCATTTCAAAGAATGCTGTTTTTTTGAAAACCAGAAAATAGATTCTATTCGCCGATGGATGGATGAACATTATTGCGATATGGTTCCTGCAACATTTCCATCGCTACAAGAAAAGTCAAATAACGATCCGGTATGGATCTTTTGGTATCAGGGAGAGACTGCAATGCCTGAAATTGTAAAAATATGTTACAATAGTATTGTCTCGAATATACATGACCGGCCAGTCCATTTATTGACCAAAGATAATATTGCCTCACACGTTACACTTCCTAATTATATTTATGATCGATTGAATAGAGGAGAACTTTCATACACCCACTTTTCCGACATATTACGCATTTGTTTATTATTTGATAAAGGCGGTATTTGGATGGACAGTACTTTACTGATTACCGATTCAATATCAATTCCTGCCCCAGACTATTTTCACTCAATAAAAATTGTGACTGGATCCAATACCACCATATCTGCATACAGGTGGGCTACATTTTTCCTTGCATCAACTCATGGTAATCCAGCATTTGGCACTATCCAAAGTATCTTTCTTAAATACCTCCAAGAATACAATAAGATGATCGATTATCTTCTGATAGATTACATCTTCGACCTAATTTATCGGAAAAACGATTCATTCCGCAGAAGCGTAGACACGATGCCCTATACATCCCCATATTTACACCAATTGCTTTCCGAGATGAACCAACCATATGATGCAGAAAAATTCGATCGCATCAAACAAGAAACGACGGTTTTCAAACTAAACCATCGGTTATCATATTATGAAACGGCAGATGGTAAGGAAACATTATACGGGTATTTGAAAAATAAATTTTTAAATACAAAATAAAAAATGCTTTATAAATATATACGAACATTCGGCAATTTACTTCATTGTATATGGCCATATTCGCTTTCACAACGGTTTAGCCGGTATTACGCATGGTTTTATACAGCATGGATTGCACATAACGTCCGAAAAATAGGGCTTCATACAGAGGTAGAACCGGGATTATATTTAGTCAATGGGAAAAAATACATTGAGATTGGGGACTATTGTCTTATCGGCCGCAATTCCCATATCACGGCTCATGAAATGCCGCAATACAATACTCCGGTGAAAATATCGATTGGTGACGGCTGCATGTTCGGTCCGGATATGCATATCACCGCAGTCAATTCTATCCGGATCGGTAAAAACGTCCGCACGGGGAAAAGCGTGCTCATTTCGGACAATTCGCACGGAGATCCCAAAGATATGGCGCTCCGGAACATCGCACCGAATGCCCGGCCTATTTATTCCAAAGGTGCGATCGTCATCGGAGACAATGTGTGGATCGGGGAGAAAGCCGCGATTTTGGCCGGAGTCACGATCGGCGAGGGGGCCATCATCGGTGCGAATGCGGTGGTTACAAAAAATATTCCCCCGTATTCGATCGCGGCAGGGATTCCGGCCCGAATTATAAAATAATGACTGCATGAATCCATTCTTGATTATAGCGGCACTGCTAATTCTGTACTCATTAAAAAACTACAAACAAGGTTTTTTTCTCTTTCTGGCGTTCCGGCTGTTCCTAAACAACAACATAAACCTGATAAACCTTCCGGGCGTTCCGTTATTGACCCTGGAAGTATTCATGTCGATCTTCTTCGCACTGCTATATGTAATCAAAAGAAAAAGATACAGCCGGGTAATAACGACATCTCCCCTGCCGTTCAACAAGGTATTTATCTGGGTACTATTGTCCTATGTAGTATCGAGCTTTATTTCGATCGCCGGAATCCAGAATACCTTCACGTCACTGCTATCCGTTGTTTTTTGCGATTTCATCAGTGCCTATTTATGCTGGATGTTAATATCAAGCAAAGAAGATATACTGAAAGTTGTCAATATATTATTAGGAGCCTCGCTGATAATTTGCACATATGCATTTATCGAAAAATTCCTGGGTTACAATCCCGTAATGGATTATGAAATAGACCTCGCAGGTCCCAGAGCAACAGACTGGCAATATCTGGAAGATGAGCGAGGAACCCGTGTCCAATCGTTTTTCCTTCATCCGATCGGCGGCAGCATCAATTTCGGATTGATATTCTGCCTCTGCCTGTACGGGTACGTGTATTATAAAGCATATTTCAGTAAATTACAGCAAAAAACCATGCTGCTTGTCGGCATTATGGCATTCATCGCATCCCTGCTATCCAACAGCCGAACACCGCTGGTATTTCTGGCAGTAGGAATACTCCCGCTGATCAATCTAAAAAACAAACAATCCGTTCGCATCTTAGCTTTTGCGGTAATCAGTATAATCGTCCTGATGCCTTATCTGGATTTTGTTGAAAATCTGATCGTATCGGTATTAAATCCGGAAAAAACCGAAATACGAGGCAGCAGTTTAGAAATGCGCCAGGATCAGTTCGAAGCCGCCTATATTCTTATGTCGAAAAGCCCCATATGGGGATTAGGACAGAAAGCGACACTGTACTTTCCGGATCGCATATTGGTAGGCCGGCTTCTGGGACTGGAAAGTATCTGGATATGGATTATGGTCGAACGGGGAATATTGGGAATTATCACATACTGTATCTTTATTTTTACTTTATGCCGATTGGGCTGGCACTCGCGGGGAAAATGCCTGTTCTTTCTCCCGCTGGCTTTCATAGCGGCGTCGACCGTATCTTCAACACCGGGAATGCACCTTTATCTTTTCTATCTGGTCTACATTCTGATTTATAAAATAGATCGCAACCGATCACGAATAAACAAGCGAAACAATGGAAGTTTCAGTCATCATCGTTAGCATGAACAATTATGAGGTGCTAAGCAGATGTCTGGACAGTATCCGCACACACACCTCGACCTCTTATGAGGTATTTGTCGTCGCATATCTCTTCTCACCGGAAAACCTTCAGCATTTGAGACAAAATTACCCGTGGGCGCAGATTATTGAAAGTAATGAAATCCGTGGATTCTCGGCCAACAACAATCTGGCATTGCGAAAAGCAACCGGAAAATATTGTTTTGTTCTGAATGACGACACAAAAATAGAATCGGACGTAATCACGAGTTTGGCGGCGACGTTCGACCAATTACCATCGGAGGCTGCTGTTGTCAGTCCAAAATTGCTATTTGCCGACCACTCGCTTCAATACTGCGGCCGACCTGAAATAAATTGGAAAACATATGTTTTGGCCCAATTAGGATTGTGGCGCGAAAAAACGGTCGAAAGTCCCTATACGAACCGAATCGGAATATTCCGGACATACAATCTCGTCGGGGCGGCATTTATGATCAAAACAGACATATTCCGGCAAATGGGATTTTTCGACGAATACTACTTTTTCTGTCCGGAAGATATCGCATTGTCCACCGCACTGAACAGACGTGGTTATTTTTGCTACGTGAACGCATCGGTCGAATTAATTCATTATGAAGGTGCCAGCAGCGGAGAACGCATATCGCGGATCAAGGCGGCGACAATGCCCGCCGGGGAGAAAGGCACGATCCGGTTCCTTGCTGGTTCATCGGTCATGGCATACATATCCTTGACCTGCTTCTCCTGCACGATGGCTCTTCTGAGAAGCCTGAAATACAGAATGCAAAGCAAAACTCCAGGTGATAATGCAAGCATAATGTCAACGGCGAATCGCAACGTCGTCTCAGCTCTTCTGACAAAAAAAACGCCCAAAGAAATTTTCGTCAAATATTATGGACGAATAAAACGCTGACCTATGCGTATTTTGATTTTAAATCAGATCCTGTATACCGCGGACAACAATACGATCCCGGTTGTCTCATCAATCAAAGACACCATGATTTACAATATGTGTCTAGGATTCGTCGACGCGGGACATACAGTCACGCTTGCCGCAGCAGAAGACTACAAACCCAAAGCGATTGAAGCCTACGACTTCGAGGTGCGCTTTTTCGCAACCTACCTTCCGCGTCTATTGGCACCCAGCATTATACCGTTTTCACCGGCATTATACCGTTTTATAAAGAAAGAACGGGATAGGTTCGATCTGGTCATCTCCAGCGAGTCCGGGCCCGCCAAAGGGGTCATCACCCGGCCCGACTGCCTGCACGTCTGCTACTGCCATACGCCCATGCGCTATCTGTGGGACAACTGGCCGGCCTACATGCGGAGCACGGGACGGCTCTCCCGTCTGGCCATGCGTCTGCTGCTGCCCTCCCTGCGGCAATGGGACTGCCTCAGCGCCCAGCGGGTGGACCACTTCGTGGCCAACTCCCGCCATGTGGCCCGGCGCATCCGCAAATACTGGCGCCGCGAGGCCGCCGTGGTCCATCCTCCGGTGGACACGAAGGCCTTCACGCCCCGTGCGGAACCGGGAGGAGAACACTACCTGTGCTTCGGCCGTCTGGCCTCGTACAAGCGCGTGGATCTGGCCGTGGAGGTCTGCACCCGCCTCGGCCGACCGCTGGTAGTGGCCGGTGACGGCGAGATGATGCAGCAGCTCAAGGCCAAGGCAGGCCCCAGCGTCCGCTTCGTGGGCCGTCAGGATGATGCCGCCGTGCGCGAGCTCATGTCCCGCAGCCGGGCCCTGCTCTTCCCCGGTGAGGAAGACTTCGGCATCATCCCGGTGGAAGCCATGTCGTCCGGGGTCCCGGTCATCGCTTACGGACGCGGCGGGGCCACCGAGACCGTGGTGGACGGCGAGACCGGCCTGCTCTTCGCCGAGCAGACCCCGGAGAGCCTGGCCGATGCCCTGCACCGCTTCGAACACTGCGAAGTGGATTTCGATCCCCAACGTCTGCATGCCCATGCGGAGAAGTTCTCCACCGAAAACTTCCTGACCGGCTTCCGCCATGAGGTGGACGCCGCCATGGCCCGCCTGTAAAAGACGGACAGCCCCGGAAAACAAAAAAGGACAGCCTGCGTGGCTGTCCTTTTCTTTTGTCGTGAGAACTGTCCCGATGCTGTCCGCGATCCGGGAAACGCCGGAGATAATCAGCATCCGGCCAGTGATGCGGCATTGGGCGGGCTTTCCCCGACGATCGCGACGGTTACGGCGTCCCGCAGGCCCATCTGCCGCCGGGGGCGGGCTTCCATCCCCGTCAGTAGGCGCCGTAGCCGGTGAGCACCACGGGGAAGGTGCGGGCCAGGATCCAGAGATCCATCCAGATGCACCAGTTGGTCACATAATAGCGGTCCAGATTGACCCGCTCCGCATAGGTCGTGTTGTTCCGCCCGGAGACCTGCCACAGGCCAGTGATACCCGGACGCACCCGGCAGTAGTCCGCATAGACTTCCCCGTATTTGGCGATCTCGGCTTCCACGATGGGGCGCGGCCCCACCAGGCTCATCTCGCCCCGTACCACATTGAGCAGCTGGGGCAGCTCGTCCAGACTGCTTTTGCGCAAGAAGCGTCCCACACGGGTGATGCGTGGATCATGCTTCAGTTTGCGGTCTTTTTCCCACTCTTCACGCAGGTCGGGGTTCTCCTCCAGATACCGGGCCAGCACCTCGTCCGCATCCTGACGCATGGTGCGGAACTTGAAGACGTCGAAAGCCTTGCCGTCCTTGCCCAGACGACGTTGCCGGTAAAGCACAGGCCCCCGGCTGTCCAAACGGATCAGCAGGCACAGCAGCAGCCCGGGCACGGCACCCAGCAGGACCACGGGCAGGCAGAGCACAAGATCCAGGGCCCGCTTGAGACGCTGCCGCCAGCGACGGCGCAGGTTCTGCATGAGCATGAAACCTGTCACGGTGCCCAGGTCGCAGGCATGGAACCAGTGCTGGCGAACACCGCTGCTCTGGGCGGGCACCACCAGGATCTTGACGAAATAGCGGCTGGCCTCGTGTACGAAGCGGGCCGCATAGGCATCGGACGGCTGCAGCATCAGGGCGATGGCCCCGGGATGGCGGCGTTCCGCGTCCCGCAGCTGACGTCTGGCCTTTTCCATGTCCGGCGGCAGGGTGAAGATGTCCACCGGCGAAAGGCCCAGCCAGGGGTGACGCTTGAGATAATGCCACAGCTCCCGGCCCGTATTGCTGCGGTCAAGGATCACCAGGGGCGTGCCCCACCAGCGGAACCTGCCGAAGTAATGACGGCAGAAACGCCGGGTCACCGGCAAGAGGAAGATGCTCAGCAGCCAGGCCCCCACGAGCACGATACGCGAACAGGCCACGCTGGTCTTGCCCGCGAACAGCAGCACGAGGATGAGACCGAAGGTCAGGGACGTCATGGCGCAGAGCT
>ERZ824600.4909-NODE-4909-length-11367-cov-4.155499_pt1 | contig 11367 bp, 10 predicted proteins | sample MGYA00519933_ERZ824600 | MGnify/ENA primary metagenome ERZ824600 (study PRJEB31778, sample SAMEA3449178) | human gut metagenome | biome: human gut; feature: human-associated habitat; material: faeces | place: United Kingdom | collected 2010/2012 ... | reverse complement strand
GAAGGAACCAGCGAAGTTCAGAGAATGGTAATCTCCGCGAATCTGTTAAAGTAAGACGTGCTAGACATGAAAGCAACAGTTTTCTGCTCGCAGAAAAACAGTTGCTTGTAATGGCGTAGAGCACGTTGCAACGCAACGCGCGAACGAGAAAATCGTAGATTTTCGAGTGCACGTCTTTAGTATAAATGTGTAACTAACCCTAAATTAAGTTTGATAAGGAGAATAACAATGAAAATTGTAGTATGTGTTAAACAGGTACCTGATACAAAGGGTGGCGTTAAGTTCAATCCTGATGGTACACTTGATAGAGCAGCTATGCTTACAATCATGAATCCTGATGACAAAGCAGGTCTTGAAGCAGCATTAAGATTAAAGGATCAGTACGGTGCAGAAGTTACCGTTATCACAATGGGTCTTCCTAAGGCAGAAGAAGTACTTCGTGAAGCACTTGCTATGGGCGCTGACAAGGGAATCCTTGTAACAGACAGAGTACTTGGTGGTGCAGACACATGGGCTACTTCCCAGACACTTGCAGGCGCTATCCGTAACCTTGACTATGATCTGATCATCACAGGCCGTCAGGCTATTGATGGTGATACAGCACAGGTTGGCCCTCAGATTTCCGAGCATCTTGGAATTCCTGTAATCTCCTATGCACAGAAGATCGAAGTAGAAGGCGACAGCGTAATCGTTGAGCGTCAGTATGATGACAGATATCATGTATTAAAAGCTAAAATGCCTTGCTTAATCACAGCACTTGCTGAATTAAACGAGCCTCGTTATATGACACCAGGCGGAATTTTCGATGCATTCAAGGCTGACATTACCGTATGGGGCAGAGCAGACTTAAAGGATGTTGAAGATTCTAACCTTGGTCTGAAGGGTTCACCTACACAGATCGCTAGAGCATCTGATAAGGTAAGAAAAGGACAGGGTGAGAAGGTTACTTTAGATCCTTCCGAATCTGTAACTTATATCATGGACAAGTTAAAAGAGAAGCATGTGATTTAATAATGCATTAATTTAGAACATACGAAGTGCTATTAAATATGGAGGTTCAACATGAATTTAGAAGAATATAAAGGCGTGTTTGTCTTTGCTCAGCAGGTAGATAACAAGGTAAGCGGTATCGCACTTGAATTAATCGGCGAAGGCAAAAGACTGGCTGAGAAATTATCAACAGAAGTAACAGCAGTATTAGTAGGTAGTGGTGTTAAGAATCTTGCAGATGAACTTGCTGCATATGGTGCAGACAGAGTTATCCTGGTAGATGATCCTGAATTAAAGGAATACAGAACAGAGCCTTATGCACATGCATTAGCATCTGTTGTTGAGAAATATAAACCTGAAATTTTATTAGTAGGTGCTACAGCAATCGGACGTGACCTTGGTCCTCGTGTATCTGCAAGAATCCATACAGGTCTGACAGCAGACTGTACATCCCTTGAGATCGGTGATTTCCCTATCAACCCGATTCCTGGAAGAGAGCAGAAGCATAATCAGTTACTGATGACTCGTCCTGCTTTCGGTGGTAACACAATCGCTACAATCGCTTGCCCAGAGTTCCGTCCTCAGATGGCTACTGTACGTCCTGGCGTTATGCAGAAGCTTTCTAAGAACGATGGTGCTAAGGCTGTTATCGAAGAGTTCAATCCTGGATTCACACCTGATAACAAGTATGTAGAGATCCTGAAAGTAGTTAAGAACTTATCTGAGACAGTAGATATCATGGATGCTAAGATCCTTGTATCTGGTGGTCGTGGAGTAGGAAGCGCTGAGAACTTCAAGCTTCTTGATGACCTTGCAGAAGCTATCGGCGGTACAGTAAGCTGCTCTCGTGCAGTTGTAGATGCTGGCTGGAAGAGCAAAGACCTGCAGGTAGGTCAGACAGGTAAGACTGTACGTCCTAACGTATACTTTGCAATCGGTATTTCTGGTGCTATTCAGCATTTAGCAGGTATGGAAGAATCTGATATCATCATTGCAATTAACAAAGATGAGACAGCTCCTATCTTCGATGTAGCTGATTACGGTATCGTAGGCGACTTAAACAAGATCGTTCCTATGCTGACAGAGCAGTTAAAAGCTGCTAAGGCTGCAAAGGCTAACTAATCAGTAAATTTATTTTTATAGTGCTCAAACGGATAGAAAACCGGAGAAGTTTATGCTTCCCCGGTTTTTTTGTACAGAATTTGTATGTTGTGCTCTGTTGTGGAGTATTGAACTAGCGTTTACCTGAAATGGGGTGTGTTGCCTAATTACTATCTGATGACCCTGTAATGGTAATTTCCAGATTTTGCATGAATTTTGCAAAAAAGGGATTGCATTCCAGTATGTTATACCCTATAATAAAACTCGTTGAGAATATTTAATATAACAACAAGTATTAAGGCGATTGGAGCCTTATTGATTGGACTTATGTCCGTATTTGTAGCTAAATCTGATTGGCTATGTGTATTTTATAAGTTGGTTACTATAAACCATGTGCTATACGCACGACCCACTTGTGAAAATCAATAAGAGTAGTAAAAGTAAACGAATTTTGCTATATAGACTCTAATCACTGTATCATAAGGCGCATAGGATTTTTCCTGTGCATACTGTATATAATATGTGAAAAGATTGACAAGTGAGTATCGGTGCGGTACTCACTTGTCTTATTTTGTAAATGAGGCTTTGAAAAGTATAAAACATATATGAGGAAGGGTAAGATTCATGGAAGGCAAATTGAAATTATATGGATTTAATAATTTAACAAAATCTCTGAGCTTTAACATCTACGATGTCTGTTATGCAAAAAGCGCAAGAGAGCAGAAGGATTATATTGCTTACATTGATGAGCAGTACAATTCAGAGCGTCTTACTAAGATCTTGTTCCATGTGACAGAAATGATAGGAGCCCATGTGCTCAATGTATCCAAGCAGGATTATGAGCCACAGGGAGCGAGCGTGACCTTTCTCATAGCAGAGGATAATATGATACCGTCAGGCTGTGACAGCGCAGCCAGTGCAGCAATGGCTTTTGAAGATACGCTGCATCTATCTAATCATAATGATGAGATTGTGGCACATCTGGACAAAAGCCATATTACAGTCCATACTTATCCAGAATATCATCCTGAAACGAATATTGCGACTTTCCGTGTAGATATTGATGTGGCAACCTGTGGCGAAATCACACCCCTTAGTACACTGGACTTCCTAATCGGCAGCTTTGACTCCGACATTATCACGATGGATTACAGGGTGCGTGGCTTTACCAGAAATGTAGAAGGTAAGAAGATATTCATGGATCATCATATGACATCTATCCAGGATTACATTGATAAGAATACCTTGGATAGATATGATGCGGTAGATATCAATGTATATCAGGCGAATATGTTCCATACCAAGATGCTCATCAAGGAGCTGGATTTACAGAATTATCTGTTCAACTCTGATATTTATGAGATTCCACCTAAGACCCGTCTGCAGATCAGCAACAATCTGAGGCAGGAAATGATTGAAATATTCAGCGGTACCAATATCTTTTAACGAATGGAGATAATGTGAAAATGAAGTTAGACCAGAGTAAGGCTCCTGTATTAGAAGCATTAGAGAGAATGAAGACACAGAGACTGGTGCCTTTTGATGTGCCAGGGCATAAGAGGGGAAAAGGCAATCCGGATCTTACTGCATTCTTAGGTGAGAAATGCCTGAGTGTAGATGTCAATTCCATGAAGATGCTGGATAATCTCTGCCATCCTGTTTCTGTGATCAAAGAAGCAGAGGAGCTGGCAGCAGATGCCTTTGGCGCAGCCCATGCCTTTTTCATGGTGGGAGGAACTACATCTGCGGTACAGAGTATGGTCTTGTCTGTCTGCAAGCGTGGTGAGAAGATCATTCTGCCTAGAAATGTACATAGAAGTGTGATTAATATTATGATTCTGTGCGGTGCGGTTCCGGTGTATGTGAACCCTGATATGGACCACGAGCTTGGAATCGCCCTTGGCATGAGGATATCTGACCTGCAAAAGGCAATCGAGGAGAATCCTGACGCAAAGGCTGTATTGGTCAACAATCCGACTTATTATGGCATATGCTCTAATTTAAAAGGCATTACACAGCTTGCCCATGCCCATGGCATGAAAGTACTGGTAGATGAAGCCCATGGAACGCATTTTTACTTTGATAAGAATTTACCAATGACGGCTATGGAGGCAGGGGCAGATATGGCAGCGGTCAGCATGCATAAGTCTGGTGGATCCCTGACCCAGTCTTCTTTCCTGTTAATGGGACCGGATATCAATGAGGATTATGTGCGGCAGGTCATCAATCTGACACAGACCACCAGTGGTTCCTATCTGCTGATGTCCAGTCTGGATATTTCCAGAAGGAATCTTGCGCTGCATGGACAGGGGATTTTTGATAAAGTAACAGAGATGGTAGAATATGCCCGTAAGGAAATCAATCAGATCGGTGATTATTATGCATATTCCCGTGAACTGGTAAATGGCGATTCTGTATATGATTTTGATGTAACGAAGCTTTCTGTAAATACACTGGCGGTAGGACTTGCAGGAATAGAGGTTTATGATCTTCTGCGTGATGAGTATGATATTCAGACAGAATTTGGTGATATCGGTAATATTCTGGCGTATGTATCTGTGGGTGACAGACCAAGGGATATAGAGAGGCTGGTAAGTGCGCTGGCAGAGATCAGGCGATTGTATAAAAAAGACAGGGCAGGACAGATGACCGCAGAATATATCAATCCAAGGGTTATTTACTCTCCACAGGAAGCGTTCTATGCACCCAAGCAGTCTCTGCCTCTTGCAGACTGTAAGGACATGGTATGTGCAGAATTCGTCATGTGCTATCCACCAGGAATCCCCATTCTTGCACCGGGCGAGTTGATCACACAGGATATTCTGGATTATATCGTATATGCCAAGGAAAAAGGCTGTTCCATGACAGGACCGGAAGATATGGAAGTAAATCGACTCAATGTAATGGAAGGTATTCGTTCCGCTGCAAGATAAATGTGAAAAAAACATATATTAGGTAATTGTGAAATGTGACGGCTATACAGTGCCTGTTTATGCATTTATTAAAGCTTTACAATTCTGTATATGTAATGTTGCGTTTCAAAAATATCTAAAAATATATGGTAGTGAGGAGTAGATAAATATGGAATTGTGGTTTACGGAGAATCATACAGAACATGTGAAGTTCTCAATACAGGTAGATAAGCAGCTCTATACGAGTCAGTCAGAGTTTCAGAGGATTGATATTTTTGAATCTAAGGAATTTGGCAGATTCCTGACACTGGATGGCTATATGATGCTGACAGAAAAGGATGAATTTATTTATCATGAAATGATGGTACATGTGCCGATGGCAGTACATCCTAGTGTTCGTAAAGTACTGGTAATCGGAGGCGGTGATGGCGGCACAGTCAGGGAGCTGGTAAGATACCCGCAGATAGAAGAGATCGATCTGGTAGAGATTGACGAAGAAGTGGTAAAGGCGTGTAAGGAGTTCCTGCCGCAGACAGCCTGTGGATTCCAGGACCCAAGGGTGAAGCTTTATTATGAGGATGGGCTTCGCTTTATCAGGAAGTATGTGGATACCTATGATCTGATCCTTGTGGATTCTACAGATCCTTTTGGACCGGGTGAAGGACTTTTTACCAAGGAATTCTATGGCAGCTGTAATAAAGCATTAAAAGCCGATGGCATTATGGTAAACCAGCATGAGAGTCCTTTTTATCCTGATGATGCCTATGCGATGCAGAGGGCACATAAGAGAATCATAGAGTCTTTTCCGATTGCCAAGGTATATCAGGCGCATATTCCAACGTATCCATCCGGTCACTGGCTTTTTGGATTCGCCTCAAAGAAGTATCATCCAATCAAGGATCAGAGGAAAGAAGACTGGAAAGCATATGGTCTAAAGACCAGATATTATAATGAAGAAATCCACGCAGGAGCATTTGCACTTCCAAATTATGTGGAAGAAATGCTTGAGGATGTGGAAAATAAAAATTTTAATTAAACAGGATGTGGAGAAAATGGAGAGAAATGTAGAGACTTTTCTTGGATGCGATAAGGAATTTGACGAAGCCCGTATTGTAATCTTTGGAGCGCCTTTTGATTCAACGACATCTTACAGACCGGGAACACGTTTCGCCAGCAGAACCATGAGAGCAGAATCTTATGGACTGGAGACTTACAGCCCTTATCAGGATCTTGATCTGGAAGATGCGGCTGTATTTGACGGTGGCGATCTGGAGCTGTGTTTTGGCGATACCAATAAGGCATTGGCGGATATTACAGCTTTTACAGAAGAGGTAATGCAGGCTGGCAAGCTGCCATTAATGATTGGCGGGGAGCATCTGGTGACTCTCGGTGCAGTCAGAAGTGTGGCAGCACATTATCCTGAACTGCATGTGATTCATTTTGATGCGCATGCTGACCTGAGAGAAGAATATCTGGGTGCTACCCTGTCACATGCCACAGTGCTTCACCGCGTATGGGATATTGTGGGTGATGACAGAATCTATCAGTTCGGTATCCGCAGTGGAGACCGGTCAGAGTTTCAGTGGGGTAAGGAACATGTGATTACCCATAAGTTTGATTTTGAAGGACTGGAAGAGGTAATCCGGAAGTTAAAAGGCAAGCCGGTGTATTTCACATTAGACTTGGACGTATTGGACCCTTCCGTATTTCCGGGAACAGGAACACCGGAGGCAGGCGGCGTGACCTTCCTTCAGCTTTTGGATGCGATTTTAAAGGTAGGAGAGTTAAATATTGTAGGATGCGACATCAATGAACTGTCACCGCTTCTGGATGCCAGTGGAGCGTCTACAGCGGTAGCCTTGAAGGTACTGAGAGAATTATTATTGAAACTGGAAGAAAAACATATCAAATAGACCAATAGGAAGGTTACGAATGGACTGACAAAAGGAACAACAGTGTATTCTTATGATCAGTTTAGTAACTTAGTAAGTGCAAAAGAATCTGGTTTTGAGACAATTTTTAGAAGTACAGATATTGTAGGAAATCTGTATGAAACAAAAGATTGCAGTGATCGTATTTACGGAGCGGGCAGCCACTTAGAGAAATCCTGTATTAACTTGAAGGAAAAGCGGAACAAATATCAGGGAGGATATGGGAAGCTTATAACCAAGGGCAGGCAATTTTTCTATGATGAAGAGGGAAATCTGGCGAAGAAAATAGAACCGGATGGAGGTACATGGACGTACCTTTATTTTGGAAACGGCATGCTCCGGGAAGTAACCAGACCGGACAAAAGCTGTGTCAGCTTCCAATATGATACTTTTGGCAGGAGGATTGAAAAGTCAGTAACCAGTATACATAGTAAAGGAGTATCAGAGGGAAGGCAGCAAAAAGTAATAAGATTCCTGTGGAATGGAAACAACTTGTTTCATGAATGGGAAGAGAAATGCACAGTGGGCAGAAGGAAAACTGAAAATAAAGTAGATTTCAAAGCGGATTATATTTTGAAGCTGGAAAAACGAGAGGAGGAAAAAGCAAAAAAAGAAGCAGGGCAGGGAGAAAATATACCGGATAATCTGATTACATGGGTATTTCAGGATGACTTTATTCCCAGAGGAAAAATCACCAAGGATGGGAATTACAGTATTATAAGTGACTATCTGGGAACTCCAGTGGAAGCCTATGATGAAGAGGGAAAGAAGGTTTGGGAAAGAAATCTGGATATCTATGGGCGTGTAAAAACGGAGGAAGCATTAGGTGAAAAGAATTTAATTCCATTCCGTTTTCAGGGACAGTATGAGGATGAAGAGACGGGATTGTATTATAATCGTTTCCGGTATTATTCGCCAGAGGAAGGATGTTATACGCAGCGGGATTGAAGAGAGGAAGACCATATTCAAATGCTGTTTCGTCTAAAGAGGTATTAGTTGAAGGAAGAGTACCTGCAAATAAGTTGACAATAACGTGTCCAGGTTAACTGAAAATATATTATTGAATGTATTTTTAGTATGAAATATTAGAGAAGTTTACAAAGTAAAAAAGAAGAGTATGTGGAAATTTGATTATGGTTAAATTCTTATAAAAAGAGGTAATTGTTTTATGAATTTATAAGAAATAGAAGAGTGAGTTACTATATTTTATAAGTATATAAAATGGTTGAAGTTATTGAAGAGTGTGATTATAGAGATTTCTAAAGGAGTATTTTTAAGGATATAGAGCAGGCTATAGAGACTATATATACTGGATTGGTAAGTGAGGAATCTGTTCCAGTGAAATTAAGAGCATTTCGAGAATTGGACAGGGAAATGCTAGGACAAGTGCAAGAAGCACTTTCCTTTGCAATAGAGTATTACAAAGGAAAGTCATTAGTACCTAAAAAATTAGCGATGGCAATGGTCGATATTTTTGGTGCGTTTTGCTTTAATAGTGGTTTTAGTGAAAAAGAGCTGAGAGAGCTTGAGGATATTGGAATGAAATTACAGGAACAAGCATTAGAGCTTTTTGATGAATAAAATAGCTAATCTTATAGTTGGACTTGAGTGAATGTAGAAACTATTTTAAAAAAGTAAAACTGATAAAAAATACATTATATGATGTCTCCGAATTCTGATTGATTATGCCAGCGAAACTCTGGCATTGAAGTTTGACAAGTAAATATTATCCGAAATTGAAAATAAGAGTACAAGAAATAGACATAGTACTGTTGTTATACCGAAAAATAAGGTATGATATCTATAGGATTATGCTACATTCAAAACCAACTTTCTGAGGAGAATTCAAATGGGAGATTCCATGCATCCAGATGCTGTAACATCAGGATGTGATAGAGGCGGCAGTACCACATCTTAGTAGAGCGGTGTCTGCCGCTTTCTAATTTGAAGTCTATTTTCTCACGCTTATTCGAGCGTTCAGCAGAAGTTCTTGCATTGTATTTTTTTCTTTTACGTTGCCGCGCGGCGGTATATTTATAAGACGTGGATTGGCTTTCATAGCCAGATGGACGGTTCTTTCGTACTTTGAATCAGAACATGGGGATTCACAGGAACAGCCATATTTGTAGCTTGCCAACGGTCATCATAACTTGATTCTTGTTTTCGAAATTTCAACACCATCATGATTCATTTTTCTTCCAGTTTTGCAGACAGGGATAACGGATAGATTTTAAGCTGTACAATCCAGTCAGTCAAAGATGTAATTTTAAAATCAATGGAAAGAAGATAAGAATGCTGCATACAGGAAGGAGTTCTTAGGGCAGGACCATACTTGGAATATTTATTCAGTATCAGTTCATCTGTGTATGAAAAATCCAAGTTCCTAAAACGGTCAATGAGGTCTTAGGTGTCGCTGGAAATGGCATCTGGATCAGGATAATATTTACAGAGATTTTCAAAAAGAAAGTTTTGATAGTTAAAATGACAGATGTAATTATCGGACAATAAAAATCGCCTTCAATCAAAAATTTACCGGCTGTGCTAGAACAAATATGCTTTCTGATTAAACAGGCGCAATGCGCCGCATTTTTGAGGCTGTTTATCAAGTGTTTTTTGATAAAAAGTGGGGGATTTTAATAAAAATGGAATCTGAAAGCCTTATGTTTAGTGGCTTGGAGATACCGAGAGATTATTTTAATATAAAAGGAGAAGTGCTATGGATAGGATTTTAAGTACATATAGTTATGGTATTTGTTTATTTTCAATGGAAGTTCTACAAGATTTTTTGAAAAAAGAAAAAATTAGATCAAAAAAATTACTACATAAATTTCAAAAGGATAAAAAATTATATTTAGCTATGCAAAAAGAAGGGATTTGGTTTCCTATTTCGAAAATAAATTCGGGACAACATCTTATTAAACTGGAAGGATATGATAATACATTTAATGATGAGTGGGAACAAAAGTTTGAGATTGAAGGATTTAATTTAAAAATAGAAGGTGGACTTTGGATTTCAGATATAGGTTCCTTCTATACATTCAATGAAAGTGAATTTTGTGGGGAAGCAATATCGTTTAAGACGGGGGATGGTGACATACAATATTCAGATTTTAAATATGATGTTCCTGCCGGAAAATACTTATTATCAGTAAAAGGTTTTTTGAGAAAGGAAAAAAAAGGATTTCCTAATCCAAATTCAGGATTTTTATTTTCTCTTGTAAAAGTTGATGAGTTTAGCGGATTTAAAAATCCAAGAGAGGACATTTACAATTTCAATGTGACTAATATGTAACACCTTATAAATTAGATACTAAGACTTCCCATACCTAAAATGGGGTTCGTACCTTGAAAATTCAATATTTCAGCTAACAAAATAGTAATTTATGCCATTGCAAGTAACATATATCTGGTAAACACAATGGCCACATGGGCTGTCAGTGCATCATAAGATAAGCTGTGGCATTCTCCAATCAGGTTCAGCATGGATTTACAGGTTTTGAAGAAAACCTCGATCTGCCATAGCTTTTTCCATAAATACGGATGATCTCTTCTTCGGAAAGAGTCGTATCTGTACAGATAAAAGCAAGCCAGTCCTTGTGATTCGCTTTGTTTCTTACACAAACGATCTTCGCAGGAATCGGATTCTCTTTTCCTGCCATAACATCAACGGAAAGCAGATATTTTGAGTTTCCACGGCGTTTTTTGTTTCGGGAATAGATTTCATTGATATTTAGCTGCTCACCACAGTACGCATATTTGATCCGACTGCTTTTCTTGATCATGGCAATCACGTCCATACCTTTTGAATGGATGGCTGTGATCTGTGCCGAGTTGGAAAACCAGGAATCAAACAGAACATAATCCGCTTTCAGTCCTGCACTGAGGGCAGTGTCCAACAGGGTCAGCATTGCCTCTGGTGCTTTTGTCCGGGCAAGCTTGCGTCTTTTTCCAGCAGCTGGTGCGGTTGAACAGGCTATCATCAATGATGAAAACATTTTCCTGCTATCATTCGTCAGGCCTTTGATGTCACGATTTACGATATCAGCAGCAAGAAGGGAAGTAAAACGGAGCCAGTTTGTTTTTGCAGAATTAAGGAAACGGTAGAACGTGTTCTTGGAAAACTCTTCCTTAAAAGAGCCAGTCCGTTGCTGCATATACATACTTCTTCCGACAAAAATGTTGCTAAGTTTGTAACGAAGCAGAGAAACAGGAGAAACACCTTTTTCTTTCATCCCATTACATTTGGCAAGAAGCCTGCCGACCTGGTGTTTAGAAAAGAATCTCTGAACACAGTCAACGAAGGCTTTTTCATCTAAATGTTTTTGTGGTATACTGGACATGGAATAAATCTCCTTTGTTAAAATGGTTTCTTGACAACTCCATTATACCAAACGGAACAGGTTTATGCCTTTTTTATTGGCTGAAATATTGAA
>ERZ824600.4907-NODE-4907-length-11368-cov-2.754442_pt1 | contig 11368 bp, 10 predicted proteins | sample MGYA00519933_ERZ824600 | MGnify/ENA primary metagenome ERZ824600 (study PRJEB31778, sample SAMEA3449178) | human gut metagenome | biome: human gut; feature: human-associated habitat; material: faeces | place: United Kingdom | collected 2010/2012 ... | reverse complement strand
CAGAGCGAAACTCATGCCGGCTATACCGGAACCAATTACTAAAAAGTCGAACTCTTTAATCATATTTCGTATGTTTAAGTACTGCAAAGCTACAAAATAACTGGGTTGCTTGTACTTTTCCTGTATATTAATTCACGATTTTATGATAAGTACTGCTTTATAACCTCATCCAGCGACTCCTCTTTTGTAAGCTTTATTTTCTTACGCATACGCGAACGGATCATGTTGACGCTACTCCGGTTGATGCCCATTATCAAGGCTATTTCGTCCGTACTTTGATTCATGCAGATGAGCATGGCCAGTAGTTCCTCGTTGCGGGTGAGTTGCGGATATTTCTCCCGCAACTTAGGCAAGTAAAGCGGATATATGGCGGCAAATGATTTTCTGAAGGTGTTTTCGTCTTCTTTACTGAGCAGACTTTGTCCGGTCAGTTGGCTGACGGTGCTCAGATTGTTGGCGGCCATTGCCTGCTCTATCTGTCCGGCCAATAGTTCGTTGTGCCGGTTCAGTTCTTGCTGACGGGCCATTAACTTTTGTATTTCCTGTTTACGCTTTTCCAATAACAGGCGATTCGCCTTCCTCTTAGTGATAAAATAGGCAATGGAAATGATAAGTAACAACAACAGTGCAATGGAGATGTATATATTGAAGAACAACTGATGTTGTTGCAGCTCTACTTGTGCGGAAAGCAACTTGTTCTCCTTCTCTTTACGCTCGGCATCAAACCGGATATTGGCGGCGGCAACGGCACGTATCTTTTCATCCAGATTCAGGGAGTCAGCGAAGAGCTGGTCTCGGTCGTAGCAACGGAAGAAGGCATCGTCCATTCTCATCCTCCGGTAGTAGTCCATCAGTATCCGGTTGGCATTCTTCTCTTTTCCGATCATGTCCATCCGGGCAAATCCACGGGCTGCCTTTTCTATAAGAGGTATTCCTTGTGAGGCCTTACCTGTCTTCAGTAGAGCACGTCCTAAATGAAGGTTCAGGTCATACCTGGCCCATTGAGGCATGCGGGTACTGTCCGGACAAATGCTTACTGCAAGCTGTAATGCCTTTTGTACAGAGTCCGGATAGTCCAGATAGCTATCTACTGTGAGGACTTTGTTGACAAACACACCTTTAAAGCTTTCCTGTTCGGCTGAAGTTTTCCCGGCCCGGTCCAGATAGTAGAATACGGAATCTTTATCCTGGGTTCTGCGGAATATTTCTGCGCGATAGCGATAGAGATCACCCAGCCCGAAGCTGTCTTTCAGGAGTGAATAGTATTGGGCTTTGGAATTCAGCTCTAAGGCACGGTCGTACATGCCCAGTTCGGCATAGAGGTTGGCCTGTTCGCCATAGGCTATCACTATATTAGGAGGGGCTATGCTGTCATTATAGCTGTTGATAGCTTCCTGATTAGTGGCTACCGCTTTTTCGTATTCACCGATCAGGCGGTAATAGATGCCCAGTCGAGATATGATGCGGAGCATATTGTGGAATTTCCCTCCCTGATGGTAACATTCCATCGCTTTCTCCAGGAGTCGGATAGCTTGGGGAATATCGTTACCGGAATAGATATAAACTCCGCTGACAATTTCGGCCTGCGGAATGTAACGGTCGGCATCATCGTATTCGGGTAATTGCAAGTATTCGTCTGCCAGCCGGATGGCTGCCTCGTTGTCTCCGCACATCTGGTGCAAGCCTGCCCGCGCGGATAACAGTTCGTGTTTGCAATGTTGTTGCAGAAAGGGAGCATCGTTGAGGCTATCCAGATATTCTATACCGGGACGAAATTGCTTGCTGCCCAGATAACTGAAATAGAAGAAGTTGACCATCTGCCGGGCATATTTGACCATTGTATCTTTAGGCTCGGTATGATCTGCTACGGCCAGCAATTCGGATATCTTTTGTTTGCCTTCGTCAATGGCTGCCTGATGCTTTCTCTCTTTCAGTAATGTGTTCAGCTGTTGGATAGTCTGCTGCCATTGCTGTGTGTCCTGATTGCCTGAAGAATGTGGGGGTACGGTACAGGCTCCGGCTGACAGCGTGAGGAGTAACATAAATGTTTTTATCTTCATAAGTTGGAGGTTTATTTGGTTTGCCGGACAAAGATACAATTCCATTTTAAAAAAGAAATAAGTGCTACCTCTATTTTTTTATGTTTTATTGAGCTTGATAATGAGAGAGATACATTTTTGTATATTGGATTGTACATTGGTTATTTATGGTTTAATCTTATAGTTTCTGCAAATTTGCAGTCTATAGAAGACTAACCAAATAATAAATTAAGGTGGAAAAGATGTCACGATTGTGTATGAAAGAAATCAGTAGGGCTTTGATAGAGATGATTTCCGATGAATCGCCCTATGCTTCGAAGGATATGCTTTGCGGAGCGCGTGGAGCCGTTTTCCGCGAGATATTTATTTTTCATTATCCAGACTTTATAGAGAAGGTGCAGAAGTTGGTTCCCGGTGCTACGAAAGATGAGGAATTGCTCTGTATGCTGATTGCCGTTGGGCAGTCGGTAGATGAGATTGAGCAACTGTTTTGTTTGCCGGCCGAGCAGGTGTATATGTTCCGTAAGTCGGTATGCTGGAAGATGAGATTGGAGGAAGAAAAGCTGTTGGGTGATAAATTGCGGGAGATATTGGAAGGATAACTCCTGCTGTTCCGCAAAAATACCTATCTTAGCGGCAAAAACAGAACAAAATGAATCGTATCTTCCATGCCCGCATTGCTATAGGGCAATATTTGTTTTTAGTGCTGACAACGATTATCGTTATTTATGCCATGTGGATGCAGCATGCTGTCATGGCCGTCCTTTTTATGCTCCTGCTCGTCATCGCCATCGAGCGACTCATTCATACTACGTATACGCTGACCACAGACGACAGGCTCCTCCTTTTTTATGGACGCTTTTCCCGTTCGGAGGAAATATCCCTGAAAGACATTATCTCTGTGGAGCGGGCCTCGTCCATGAAAATAGGACGTTTCGCCGTGATGCGCTATGTGCTGGTGAAGTACGGAACGAGGGGGAAATGTGCCGTGCTGCTTCCGGTGAAGGAAGATATGTTCATAAAAACCCTTACGAATCGTTTAAATGAAGTGAAGAAATACTAATTCTCTATTCCCCTGTTGCAGCCTTCCCGAGAGTCGTCCGTCTAATTTCTAAAAATAAGAGAAATGATGATGAATTTGACTTGTGCTATTTTGCATGCCGACAGACAGGTGAGTGAACAACTAGAAGCGTTCATAGCCAAGACACCCTTTCTTGCTTTGTGTGGAAAGTACAATAATCCTATTGAGGCTTTGAAGGGTTATTATGATAATAAGGTACACCTTTACTTTGTAGGAATCGGGCAGGAAGAAATGGAGGGCATCAACGGGATGGAATTCAGTAAGCTACTCTCTCCGTCCACCCGCGTCATATTTATTGCGGATACCCCCCGGTATGCCGCCGAGTGCTTTCGGCTGGACGCATTGGACTATCTGATATCCGAAGTCAGTTTTCCGGTTTTTTTCGAAGCGGTGAATAAGGCTTCGCGTTGGTTCAGCTTGAAAGGTGAAACGGGAATGCCGCTTACCGTTCTTCCCGAAAAGTCTCAGACGGAAACTTGCCAACCGGAAACGCTCAAGGTGATTTATGTGAAGTCCGACAATCGGATTTTCCGCTTGGATATATCCCGGATATCCTATATCGAAGGATTGGGTGATTATGTGAAGATTTATAGCAAGGACGAGCCAAAGCCTGTGCTGAGCTTGTGCACGATGAAGTATATGGAAGAGAAACTGCCTTCCGATGAGTTCATACGCGTCCACCGTTCGTTTATTATACGCAAAGACTGCATACGCATCATAGAAAGCAGCAAGATTGCTTTGGACAAGAGAAGTATTCCTATCGGAGAGGTTTACCGGAAGAAGCTGAAGAATTATATTGCTGATTATTCTGTTCTTTAACCTGTTGCGATGCTTGTTTCCGGAATTAGCTCACATCGGTACAGAGGTGGGGTATCTTCTCACTACGACTGAGGGTACTTCCCATTACGACTGAAGGTACTTCCCACTACGACTGAAGGTACCTCCCATTACGACTGAAGGTACTTCCCACTACGACTGAACAGGTGTTTCACTACGACTGAACTCAGTGGAACACCAAGTGTTTTATCACACAGGAAGTTATGCTTCTTGCATTACCCTTATTTCAGCTTTGCCCGTGATATTCTTTCTCCGAACGTAAGATTCAGATTTACGCTAAAACGACTTTCCTGCATTAGGCTACTACGTGAATTTATTTGTTTCCGCCAGGTGGCGCCCAATGAAAGATAAGAGTAACGAATGGGAAAACTCGCCCCGGCACTGATCTCCAGATACTTCATTTTTCCACCTCTCAGATTTATATAAGAATTGCTGAAACCTACCCCTCCCATTAGTTCAGTGGACCGGGGATAGCGTGGGTTTGTGGTATAAATTCCCCCGATATTCATCTTGTGCTGATTCTCATATTTCATGGAAGTGTAGGAGGAAGTGTTACGGCTCCAGTCCAGATAATTGTAGTCGGCGGTAACCACCCAACGTTCGGTAGTCATGGACACTCCGCTGCCAATGTGCATGGGCAGGTATTGCGTCCGGCTATGGTAACTCTTGTCAAGGTTGTCGCTGGTAGAGGAATTACTATAAGTCAGATTATTGTCGTGGCTGATTTGAAGGGAGGGAGCAAATACTAACCCGGCCGCCCACTTCTGCCTTCCGGTAGTATTGAATTCATAATGTACTCCGAAGTCGGCGTAAAAGGCACGTTTGGAAGATTCATATTCCACAATGGCACTCTCCTGTGTTTCACTTTGAGTAACTGTTCCCAGTATGATGCCCAGATTCACACCTACCGACAGATTTTTGGTCAGTGCAAAGGCATTGGTAAGATAACAGCGGTATAAGCCTCCCGATCCTTCAAATAACGAATAAGTATAGCTTCCGGGCATTCCTTCCACCTCTTCTTCGGTCTGGATGACGTATCCTACACTGCTGTAAGGCGATGCACCCACCATGGCATACCAGCGCGGCAACACACGGAAGCCTATGCTGAAGCGGTTGGGATTGCCCATAAAGCTGGAACTGTGATCGTTCTGGAAAGAATAGCGGGCATACGAAGCCGATGCACCGACATCAAATATAAAGCAGGTGCTGTCCATTCGGGTGATGGCTGCCGGGTTCAGAGTGTTCTGGAAGCCGGGCTTGTTCAGGGCTATGCCGATATTGCCCATTCCGGCATAGCGTCCGCCGTCGCTGGTACTTAATTCACCTATTCCATACATGGAAGTGGGCAGGTTTGTGGTGTTTTGGGCTACGATAGAAAGGCTTGTTGCACATAAACTGCACAGCATAAGGGGAACTCGGTGGTGATGTTTCATTTTTCGTTGTATATTTTAAATCTGATATCTAATCTGCATTGTCTCTCTTGGTCGGGGTCGTTGGCAAAGATTATCTGATTGAAGGTCGTTATCATTTCATTGTCCGGCAGACTCAGCAGTAGTTTCTGTCGTTTGATGCCCCATGTGCCGAAGTTGTTGCGGATGAATTCGGTCACGTTAAAAGAGTAGTAGGTATCCCGCCCGAACATCTCGTCCACACTCAGATTGCCAGTCTGTACCGTTACGCCGTCGCTGCCATATACATAGTCTTCCAACACATTGTTTTCGTCCGTGATGTAGAGGCGGATATCTTCCGGTAGCTGGTTCAGCTTGTTATAGCTTCCGGCCTGCGGATAAAGGTAGAGGGTGGCGCTTTCTATGGAGACGATTTCTCCCGCATCCTGTAAATTGTTCAGATAGGGGAACTCTATCTGGTTGTAGAGCCCGGTTAGTCCCTGCATATACGCATGCTTGTCCAGATCGTAGGAGTGGATAAGGTTTTCTATTCCGCTTTCCAGAGTGGCAAGGGAAGTCCCTGTTCGGTCGTGACGAATACCCGTGTAGGCATAATCTGTATTTACGCTGAATATCAGTTCTTTTTCCGTGCGCTGGCTGGTTATCTCTTTATAATGCAGGGTGATGGCCATGGATGATTCATTCACTAGGAATCCTATGATACATCCTCCGTTGCTTTCGGCCACGAGGGCCAGTCCGGGAAATTTTTCCTTGAACTTATCCTGGCTGTCGAAGTAGTCTTCTTCGGCTATGAGGTCTGTCAGCAGTTCTTTACCCAGTTCGTCGGGCAGACGTATCTCCAATTCTCTTTTTTGTCCGGGGCGTGGAGTGAAGGTAAAGCTGAGCAGGGGAGTACTCTCGGTGGGCAACGCGGTGGTGGTGTATAAATCTTCGTCATCATCCAGATAAATAGGCTGTTTCAGCCGGTATACTGAGATGCGTTGCTGTGTCAGCGTATCGCCCCAGAAGTGGCCGGAGGGTGTCATCCGCAGTACGAGTGAGTCGAAGCTGTAACTGTAGTTCTCGTTGGGAGTGAAACTGTTTGTGGAGTATTCGGCATAGTAGGTGGCAGAGGCTTCGCCCCATGACGGATCCTTGTAATGTCCCAGCTGGCAGATGCTGTCTCCCCTGGTTTCTATGGAGTCCATAAGAATGGTGCTGATATCCACGGTGCAAGTGTCTACATATATATTGTAAAAAGAACTGTCGACCAGGCTTTTGCCCAGTTCCGAGTTTTCGTCCTGGCAGGCACAGATGGCGGCGATTATTATAATCAGGCTATACAATAACTTTTTCATTGTTCATAGTGTTTTTGAGCTACAAGTTATAGGCTACGAGCTACAAGTGGCTGCGCTATCATACCGAAAGGCACTCGTAGCTTGTAACTCTTAAATTCTTTCGCAAAGGAAAATGAAATCTTCCATATCTTCCTATTAAAATCGGCTATCGGGCGGGTTTTATCGGTAAAGCTATTTACCGAAAAATTAGTGCTGTTTGTCGGTTATATTTGCTGATGAAGTACTTGCCGCCTACTTTTGCTACCAAAAATATAGTAATTAAAACAAGTTCTGAAGAAAAAATGAATCGACTATTATTTGGAATGATGCTGCTGGCGGTTGGATGCCTGGCCGGCAGTTGTACGGACGACGATGAATACACCCAGGGTGTATGGATGAGAAGGTCGGACCTGGACGGGGTTGCACGGGGACAAGCCAGTAGTTTCACCATCGATAATAAAGGCTATCTGTGCTGCGGTTTCCGTGGGACAAACAAGACATACCTGAAGGACCTTTGGGTGTACGACATCAACAATGATTATTGGACACAATGCGCCGATATGCCCGATGAGGCGCAAGGTCGCCACAGTGCAACCGCGTTTGCTCTAAATGGGAAAGGCTACATTACCACCGGTGTCCAGAAAAATGAGTCTACAAACTTGGCGGATACTTGGGAGTATGATCCCAATACAGACAGCTGGACACGGAAAGATGACTTTGGCGGAGGTGCGCGCTATGGTGCGCTGGCTTTTTCTATCGGTGGATATGGCTATGTAGGTACGGGGTATAATGACAACTACTTGAAGGACTTCTATCGTTTCGACCCTAATGCCGCTACCGGACAGCAATGGACAATCGTGAGTGGATTTGGTGGATATAAACGTCAGTACGGTACAGCTTTCGTTATAGATGATGTGGCTTACATTTGTTGTGGGGATAACAATGGTACTCTGGTAGACGATTTATGGAAGTTCGACGGTAGCGATTGGAAACAGTTGCGTGACATTGCCAATAATGATAGTGATGAAGATTATGACGACGATTATGCCATTACCCGTGCGGGTACCGTATCTTTCGTCATAGACGGTAGGGGATATATCGCAACAGGAACCCGTAGTGGGGTGACCAGTGATTATTGGGTATATGATCCTGAAGAAGATTTGTGGTATGGTGATTCTGATGATGACTATACGCCGATGACGAATGTGCATAATGTCAGTTCCGGAGGTTCATCACGTTCTTATGCGGTGTCTTTCTCCACAGGTAAGCGGGGTTTTGTACTGTCGGGATCTTCGGGAACCAGTTATTTTGATGATGTCTATGAGCTCTTGCCTTATGAGCAGGAAGATGTTGATTAGTGTTTTTTCTATATAAAGATTTATGAAGCTGATGTTTATTGTGAAGATAGGTGTACTGTCCCTTGTGGCAGTATGCCTTTCTTATTGTTCCGGGCGTACGAATGCCGCCGGAGAAAAGTTATCCTGCCGTTCCATGCAAGTGGAAGGGGGATATGGATATGTGGTGGTTTACGGGGCAGATACACTGATTTATCAGCCTTATATACCTGCCATAGGTGAGAAGACAGCTTTTACATCAGAAGAAGATGCTTTGAAAATAGGTACATTGGTGTGTCGCAAGTTAGCGGAGAAACAACCTCCTACCGTGAGCCGGGAGGAGATTGTTGAAAACTTACCGTCTATGCGTCTTCCGGCGGCAGGTCGCTGACCTCATGGCGTATAGGAGAACAATCATAAGGGTAATTCTTTAGCAGTTTCCCTGTAATGATTTTCTTTGTGTCGCTGCCGGGCCTTGACAAGGTCATAGTGTAACTAACTTGCAAGGTTTTATAATAGATGTCAGCCTGATATCTGTTTTGCTTCATGCCGACCATGTCCATCTCGAAACTAATATCTTTTAATTCACCTCTGTACATGCCTCTGTCGGTGTATTTCTGCTTTTCTTGCTCGAAGATAATTTGTCCGTCTACAATGTTTCCCGGCATATCCACATAGCGGCTTTCTCCTTCGGGATTCATCCATTCCTTGGGGTATTCGCCAGTATAGGTATCGAAGTAATATTCAGTAAAAGCATTGTAGAAGGGGAAAAAGGAAGTCTTCTTTATTTCTTCTCCGCTACCGGTTCTGTCTATCCAGGTGATTCCCCAAGGCTTTGTTCCGGCTTCTCTTACTCCATCAAATTCATCCAGGGAGTAAGTGATGGATTCTATCTGATAGTAATTGGTGCATATCTTCTGCTGGATGAATATTTGTTCTGAGTAAAGTCCTTGTTCGGTACTCAGTTTGAGAATCAATCTGCGCTCTTCCCCTGCAAAGTTATCATTCAGTTGTATAGTCAGGGATTTTGCTTTGTCGCGGGTGATGCTGCCCCAATGGAAGCGTACGGTGCCCATACCCTCCAGTTTTAAGGGATACCCATTCTCATCTGTCATGATGCCTCCATCCGGATACATAACGGAAGCCACAATCCAGTTGGTTCTGGTCATCGGGATCTCTATGGAGCTTGCATCGCCTTCGACAGTAAATTCTTCTGTAGAAGAGAAACGTTCATCATTTGCATTATCACAGGCTGTTCCGCCGAAAAGGATGACAATGGAGAATATTAGCGCTTGGAGTACGTTCGTTCGTTTCATGTATCTTTAGTTTCGTTAGTTTAAATAGCTTTTGTTTATAGACGTATTTTATTGGAAAATACTGCAAACAAAGGTATGTTTTTTTAGCAAGAAAAAGATAGGGGGTGATACTTTTTGTAGAATATTAGTTGTACCTTTTAGGTCTTTAAATCAACAAAATACATATAAAGTATGGAAAACAAATTACAAGTCATCAGGGAACAGGAAATAGAAGCATGTCTAATAGAACTGAGAGGGCAAAAAGTCCTGTTGGATAGAGATGTGGCAATACTGTACGGAGTAGAAACGAAAAGGGTGAATGAAGCGGTGAGAAATAATCCGGATAAGTTCCCGTCCACTTACATGTTTCGGTTGACACGTGAGGAAATGGTATTTTTGCGGTCGAAAAATCCGACCGCAAAAATATCGTCTAAAAGTCGTGTCTTGCCTGCCGTATTCACGGAGAGAGGATTGTATATGTTGGCTACTATATTGAAAAGCAAGAAGGCTGTGAATGCGACGTTTGCTATAATAGAAACATTTGCCAATGTACGTCAACTGAAACGGGAACTTCGTACTTTGCATCAGGAAACAGACAGCCACGTACAGCAATCTAAAATGAAACATTTCGGTGAGATGCTTTCAGATATAGTGATGCCCGACTTGGAAACGGCAGAAACAGAGTCTACTTTAGAACTCAACTTTTTGATTGGTAAAATAAAGCATACTGTAAAACGGGTTAAAAAGCAAAATGGTTCGGAGCATACGGAAACAGAATAACCCGTTTTTTAATCTGTTGGGTTGCCGATGTGAGTGGAGGTGATACATCTTTGATTTTACATCTTTTAAAGACAGAAGAACATAAGGAAAAAATCTTATCCTAATGTTCTTCTGTCTTCTTTGTTTATCCGGTTTGCAACTGTCTTATCCCAAGAAGGAGATCAGCACGCCGGCTGCCACGGCTGACCCGATGACACCGGAGATGTTGGAGGCCATGCAGTAGTTCAACACATGGTTCTTCACATCATATTTGGTGGCGATTTCGTTGCAGACGCGACTGGCCATAGGTACGGCACTCAGCCCGGTGGCACCGATGAGCGGATTGATTTTCTTCTTGCTGAACAGGTTGAAGATTTTCACCATCGCGATGCCGGACGCAATGGACAACGCAAAGGCGAGGAATCCGCCGATGACGATGCCTATCGTCTGCATGTTGAGGAACGCATCCACGGTCATGGTACCGCCTACGCAGAGGCCCAGGAAGATGGTAGCCGCGTTCATGATGGAGTTGGAAGCCGCATCGAACAGGCGCGAAGTGTCGGCACCGATTTCTTTCAGCAGGTTACCGAACATCAGCATACCGATGAGGGGTACTGCCGTGGGGACGAACAAGGCTACTACCGTCGTAACGGCAATCGGGAAGATGATTTTCAGGACACGCAGGTTTTTGATTTCCGTGGTAGACGGATGCAATTTTTCCTGTTCCTTCATGTTAATCATCAGCTCCTTTTTCGTGCAGGTCAGTTTCACCACCAACGGGATGATGACCGGAACGAGCGCCATATAGGAATAGGCTGCAATGGCAATGGGACCGAGCAGGTGGGGAGCCAGTTTGATGGTCGTGAAGATGGCCGTCGGGCCGTCGGCACCACCGATGATACCGAGCGAGGCGGCTTCCTGCGGTGTGAAACCCATCAGGATGGCTACCAGCAACACGGCAAAGATGCCGAATTGGGCGGCGGCTCCGAAGATGGACAGGCGCAGGTTGCGCAGCATCGGGCCGAAGTCGGTTAGAGCACCCACTCCCATAAAGATGACGGGCGGAAGGAAACCGGTTTTGATGAGCATGTAATAGAGGAAGTTCATCAGGCCGAATTCATGGGCGATGTCGTGCAACGGCATTTCCCAGATGTTGGCTTTGCTGCCGTTGGCCAGCGTGACCATCCCTTGCGAGTCCGCTTGTATGACCCCCATCTCGCCGCCCGGGAAGTTGGCCAACAACACCCCGAACGCGATAGGCACGAGCAACAGCGGTTCGTACTTTTTCACTATACCTA
>ERZ824600.4906-NODE-4906-length-11368-cov-4.261646_pt1 | contig 11368 bp, 9 predicted proteins | sample MGYA00519933_ERZ824600 | MGnify/ENA primary metagenome ERZ824600 (study PRJEB31778, sample SAMEA3449178) | human gut metagenome | biome: human gut; feature: human-associated habitat; material: faeces | place: United Kingdom | collected 2010/2012 ... | reverse complement strand
CACATTTTCCAGCATTTGTCAAATATTTTTTTCAGATATTTTCTGGCATCTTGGAATGTGCAAAATGCTCTGCGTTTGTCTTTCGATACGTTCATATTTTATTCATGATACATTCAAAAAACTTTCATTCGCTCATCATGCCAAATTCATTTTTCCCCTTTATACTTCAAAATGTCAAAAATGTTGCAGAAATATTTCATTGACACCTAATACATATGTCATTTTCTCAGTATTTTAATACTATTTGAATATACTTTTTTCATAATTGCCAGGCAGCCCTCTGTCTGGCATCCTCCCTTTTCAGGGCTTTTTTTATTTTCAGCTTTTTATGTACACAGGGGAACCTTCTCCGACTAAGATAAAAAACGCCAGAGACAAGCAGCTTTGAAATCACCCTTTTACAGGTATATTATGATTTTGGCTTTTATCTCTGGCGTTTATGATTTTCATCTCCGGCTGCATGAGCTGCCAGGCAACTGTACAGCTCTGTAGCTCCTACATCCTTTTATACTTCAAACAGCAGGTCACCGTAGGATGGCATCGGCCACTCTTCTTTATCTACGATCATCTCCAGCTTATCCACCGGAACTCGCAGTTCTTCCATATCTTTAAACACAACTTCATGATAATACTCTGCCTGTTCTCTTCCGTTCTCCATGGCTGCCGCCTGATCTGCTGCCTCCTGCAGTTTTGCCAGTGCCAGTTTTGTCTGAGAAAGAAGGGCTGTTGTATCTTTAAGCATGTTCATCGGAACGGTCACATCTGCTCCGGCTGTCTTGATCTCATTTACCGTACCGGCAAGGTTTCTGGAAAAACGCATAACGGCCGGGATGATATGCTTGCTGGCAATATCGATCATGGCACGGGCTTCGATATTCAGTGCCTTGGAGTATCCTTCATACTGGATCTCTGCACGGGACTCAAGCTCTGCCTTTGTAAATACACTAAATCTCTCAAACAGCTTGATGGACTTATCTGTTGTAATTGCAGGAATCGCTTCTACCATGGACTTGATGTTCGGAAGTCCTCTTCTCTCAGCCTCTGCAACCCACTCATCAGAATATCCATTTCCGTTGAAGATAATTCTCTGATTGTCTGTCAGATATTCTTTGATCAGGTCATGTACTGCAAGATCAAAGTCATCTGCCTTCTCAAGAATATCACACGCATCTGCAAATGCTTCAGCAACGATCGTATTCAGTACAATGTTCGGATTTGCGATGGAATCTCTTGATCCTACCATACGGAACTCAAATTTATTTCCTGTAAATGCGAACGGTGATGTTCTGTTTCTGTCTGTTGCATCTTTTGAAAGCTCCGGAAGTGTGCTGACACCTGTATCCAGCTTTCCTCCATTCAGGCTGTGCGTAGCCTCTCCTGTGCTGATCAGCTGATCTACCACATCCTCAAGCTGCTCGCCAAGGAAGATGGAAATAATCGCCGGTGGTGCTTCATTTGCTCCAAGTCTGTGGTCATTTCCCGGATCTGCTGCGGATTCTCTAAGCAGATCTGCATGTACATTCACTGCCTTCAGAATGCAGGCAAGTACCAGAAGGAACTGTGTATTTTCATGAGGTGTCTTACCTGGCTCAAGAAGATTGATTCCATCGTCTGTTGTAATGGACCAGTTATTATGCTTACCGGAACCGTTTACTCCTGCAAATGGTTTCTCATGAAGCAGGCACTTCATTCCATGCTGGCATGCAACTCTCTTCAACGTCTGCATTGTGAGCTGGTTCTGATCTACTGCAATATTTGCTTCGGAATAGATCGGAGCAAGCTCGTGCTGTGCCGGAGCAACTTCATTATGCTGTGTCTTTGCTGTAACGCCGACTTTCCACAACTGGATATTTACATCTCTCATGAAAGATGCGATCCTCTGACGGATCGTTCCAAAGTAATGATCATCCAGTTCCTGTCCCTTCGGAGGCATTGCACCGAAAAGGGTACGTCCTGTATAGATCAGGTCTTTTCTCTGTTCAAACTTCTCTGCATCTACGAGGAAGTACTCCTGCTCAGCTCCAACAGAAGGAGTTACTTTCTTAGATGTTGTGTTTCCAAATAAACGGAGCAGTCTTAATGCTTCTTTATTAATTGCTTCCATGGAACGAAGCAGCGGTGTCTTCTGATCCAGTGCCTCTCCTGTATAAGAGCAGAATGCTGTCGGAATGCAAAGTGTAGCTCCGCCTGCGTCCTGTCTTACGAATGCCGGTGAAGTACAATCCCATGCTGTATATCCTCTTGCTTCAAATGTCGCTCTCAGTCCTCCTGACGGGAAGGATGAAGCATCCGGCTCTCCTTTGATCAATTCTTTTCCTGAGAAGCTCATCAGGACTTTACCACTCGGAAGTGGTGCAGAAACAAATGAATCATGCTTCTCTGCCGTAACTCCTGTCAGCGGCAAGAACCAGTGAGTATAATGAGTAGCACCTTTCTCAATGGCCCATTCCTTCATCTCATGAGCAATTACATCTGCTGTTTCGAGGTCAAGATCTTTTCCCTCTTCAATCGTCTTTCTCAGGTTCTTATAAACTTTCTTTGGCAGACGCTCCTGCATGACTGTATCATTAAATACATTTTCTCCAAAGATTTCAGCTACGTTGATTACTTCTGTGCTCATACATATCCCTTCCTTTTCATTGATTCTTGTCGCATCCAGGTTCCTCTATGACAGAATCCCTTTCTGCTTTGCATATTTTACACATCACCAAAAGAATCTTTCCTGATGTATAAAAAAGGGCATTCCAATCTTAAATTGGAACGCCCTTGTTCTGTCTACGTCAGTCAGTATAACTCAACTTTTCCTAAAACGCAAGTAAAAGTTAGAAAAATTTTTCTCAGGCTTTTCCGACAGATCCGAATAACTCCATTTTTTCTTTTACTGTAGCCATAATTGCATCTGTACCTGGCTTCAGAAGTTTACGTGGGTCAAATCCTTTGCCCTCAAGATCTTTTCCTGCCTCGATGTACTTACGTGTAGCATCTGCAAATGAAAGCTGACACTCTGTATTTACATTAATCTTAGCAACTCCAAGAGAAATTGCTTTCTTGATCATATCGTCCGGGATACCTGTACCACCGTGAAGTACGAGCGGCATGATACCTGTACGCTGCTGGATCGCATCCAGAGTCTCAAAACTTAATCCCTCCCAGTTAGCCGGGTATTTACCGTGGATGTTACCGATACCTGCTGCAAGGAAGTCAATTCCAAGATCAGCTACCATCTTACACTCTTCTGGATCAGCACACTCACCTTTTCCGATGACTCCGTCTTCTTCTCCACCGATGGAACCTACCTCAGCCTCGATAGACATTCCATGCTCATGAGCGATCTTTACAAGTTCTTTTGTCTTCTCAACGTTCTCGTCGATCGGATAATGAGATCCGTCAAACATGATGGATGAGAATCCTGCTTCTACACATTTCAGGCATCCTTCGTAGCTGCCGTGATCAAGATGAAGAGCAACCGGAACTGTAATTCCAAGTTCTTCCATCATTCCATTTACCATTCCCACAACAGTCTTATAACCTGTCATGTACTTTCCTGCACCCTCTGATACTCCAAGAATAACCGGAGAGTTAAGCTCCTGAGCTGTTGTCAGGATTGCCTTTGTCCACTCAAGGTTGTTGATGTTGAACTGGCCAACTGCGTAATGACCTGCTTTTGCTTTCTGAAGCATTTCTGTAGCTGATACTAACATATTCATTTCCTCCAATTCTTTCATTTCCCGACACTCTGTGAAAACTGCCGAAAATAATTTAATTTAGAATCTTCCTATATTATAGCTTATCCAATGGAAAAAGACAATCTTATGTTTTGCATAAAATATAAGTACTTTCCCGTCTTTTTTTGTACAAGAAAATAGTTTCCGTAGAAACAAAAAGATCTGCAGAATACTCTGCAGATCTTAAGTGACTCCGAGGGGAATCGAACCCCTGATTCCAGCGTGAGAGGCTAGCGTCTTGACCGCTTGACCACGGAGCCATATTTACTTGCCTGTACTTTCTTTCGTCACAAGCAAGTATGATTATATAGTACTTTTTTTTAAAATGCAAGTACTTTTTTCATTTTTTTTAATATTTTTAAAAATTTCTTCAATTCAGTTTATATTGGTATATTTTCTGAAATTTCTTCCTTTTCAGCTCGATACTATCCTCTGCTTTATTCTGTTCCTTTTTTCTCGGAGACATCCTCAATGACTTCCGGCTTTACCATGATCTCAAGTGCTTTCTGACAGTCTTTTACCACTACTTCTTCATGCACTCCGCCAAATTCACCATCCAACGTCCATGGAATTTCCTCTTCTGTCTCAAAATGAACCTCATTTGTCTTAAAAGAGTACATCCGCTTCGGGTTGATCTTTCTCAGTGCCAACGCCCCCAGGATCTCGTTCAGTTCCATTGGATTCCTTGGTGTCTTGAACAGTGTTACTTCAAATTTCCCATCATCAAAGACTACATTCTTTCCTGTAATTCCTTTAAATCCCCCCACCGAACGGGAGTTGGTTACCATTCCGTAAATAAATTCATCTTCAATGGTCTCTCCGTCATGGGTCACTTTGATCCGATAAGAAGGAATATTAAAAATACGTTTCGTTCCCTCTAATATGTATGCCAGATGTCCCAGCACATTTTTCATACTCTGCTTCGTCTCATAAGAAACATCTGTAAATAGTCCAAATGCTGCAATATAGACAAAGTAATCTTCATTAAACTCTCCCACATCACACGCAAACGGCACTCCATTCACAACTGTATCTGCCGCTTCCAGCATATTTTTGGAAATATGAAGACTGCTTGCAAAGTCATTCGTTGTTCCGGCCGGGATATATCCGATCGGTACTTTGTCCTCCCGCTTCATCATCCCCGTAACAACTTCATCCAGCGTTCCGTCTCCTCCGCTGCATGCTACGAGATCATACTGTTCCTCGTATTCTCCCATCTTTCTTACGGCATCATGATATTTCTGGGTAGGATAGACCGTCACCTCATATCCGCCCTTTACAAAAATATCCAGCACATCTGAGAGCTTCGGTTTCAGAAGCCCCATGCCTGAATTGGGATTATAAATAAATAACATCTTCTTCATACTCACAGACCTCCAAATTTAAGATAAAAGAAGGCTGCACTTTCCAGCACAACCCTCTTAACTTCTCTTCTATCAGGAACTTATCCTACTGTTGCAAAAAAAGATTTGATTCCCTCTGCTGCTTTTTCCTCATCTTCCCCTTCTGTCACGACAGTGATCTCCTCACCACCGATCAGGTTCAGACTCATCATCCCCATAATACTTTTCGCATTGATATGCTTTTCTCCAACCTGAATATACACTGTACTTGCATACTGGCTTGCTTCCTGTACAAGAAGTGCGATTGGACGTCCATCAAATCCAGGGTCAGCTTTTACTACAACAGATTCTTTAATCATAATAATCCTCCTTGTTCTTGCCTCACTTTATCTGCCAGTTCACTCAGCTTACGCAGTCGATGGTTGATACCGGACTTTCCGACAGGGGGATTCAGAACAGCTCCCAGCTCTTTTAATGTCAGATCAGGGTTTGCAAGGCGGGCAAGAGCAGCCTCCACAAGCCCTTCCGGCAGATTCTCAAAACCAATTGTTTCCTTCAGATATGTAATATCCTCAACCTGCTTGACTGCCGCTGATACAGTCTTATTGATATTGGCAGTTTCGCAATTCACTTTTCTGTTTACTGTATTACGCATCTCTTTTAAGATCCTGACATTTTCAAGTTCCATCAGAGAAACGTGTGCTTCCATGATATTCAATATATCTACGATCTGCGATCCCTCTTTCAGATAAACTACATAAGACTTCTTCCTCAGAACCGTCTTTGCATCCATTGAAAAACTCTGCATCAGAGTACAGACCTGCTTTCCCATCTCTTCTGTAGAACAGACAATCTCAAAATGATAAGATTTATTCGGATCACTCATGGAGCCCGATGCCTGAAAGGCACCTCTCAAAAATGCTCTCTTACAACAGGTCTGCTGTACGATCAGCGGATCTACCGCATGAATACTCTCTCCATTATCCTCATATTCTTCCGTCATCTTTGTTGCCTGCAGAATCCTCAGTGCATCTTCATGCCTGCGGATCACAACTGCATAGGACACAGTCTGCTTACTGATATTCCTTCTTACAGAGGCATCAGCCTTTATATTAAAGGTTTTTTGGATCAATGTAAAGACTTTTCTTGCCACAAGTAAATTTTCTGTATGGATTCTTATGCTGTACTGGTCAAAACTGTTGATTGCAACCGTTCCGCACATTCCTATAAACGCAGCCAGTTCTGCGATCCGGCAATGTCTTGCCGGACTGATATTTCCTGCCAGTTCTTCTTTTACTTTACCGGAAAATGACATTTTTCCCACCTTTTACTTTCTTTTCGTGATGCTGTCTTTCCCGATATCACGATGTTCGATACGCACCCCATAACTTTCTTCCTGATCCAGAAGCTGGTAAAGTGCATTCGCCAGTGTAACTGATCTGTGCTTTCCTCCGGTACATCCGATTGCGATCACAAGCTGATTCTTTCCCTCAAGAATATAATTGGGGATCAGAAATTCCATCATGTCTTTCAGCTTGTCAAGGAAAATCCTTCCTTTATCATTCTGCATCACATAATCCTGCACTTCCGCCTCATTCCCGGTCTTCTCCCGCAATGTATCAATATAATACGGATTCGGCAGAAAACGCACATCAAAGACAAGATCCGCATCCTGCGGAATCCCATATTTGAACCCAAACGACATAACCGTAATATAAAGATTGCAGAAACTCTGTCCATCCACAAAGATCTTTTCCAGCTCGATCCGAAGCTCTCTGGTCAGCATTTTACTGGTATCTAAAATATAAGTCGCCTTCATTTTAAGGAAAAGAATCTTTTCTCTTTCTTTCGCAATTCCGGTATCCACTCTTCCCGATCCGCTTAAAGGATGCTGCCTCCTCGTCTCCTTGTAACGCTTCACGAGTACTGCATCATTCGCATCAAGGAAAAGGATCTCATATCCGATCCGGTCACGATCCATTGCTTCCAGATTTTCCTTCAGTCCGGAAAGATCCTGTCCACTTCTCACATCCAGTCCCAAAGCTACTTTTTTCATCTCTGTATCTGTATTCTGCAACATCTGGACAAATCCCGGAAGAAGCGGGATCGGCAGATTGTCCACGCAAAAATATCCCATATCCTCAAGCATCTTCAGAGCCGTAGACTTTCCTGCTCCCGACATTCCCGTAACGATAACAAAACGCATCCTAAAACTCTCCTATCCTTTTCACTTCCGGCTCCAGCGTCACTCCGGAAGTCTCTTTCACTTTCTTTACAACTTCCTGCATCAGCTCGCAGACCTGGGCTGCTGTCGCATTTCCTCTGTTGATAACAAATCCGCAGTGTTTTTCAGAAACCTGTGCGTCCCCGATACGGAATCCCCGCAGTCCCGCATCCTCGATCAGCTTTCCTGCGAAATAGCCTTCCGGACGCTTAAATGTGCTGCCTGCACTTCCAAATTCCAGTGGCTGCTTTGTCACTCTCCGCTGCTTCAGATCATCCATCACCTCACGGATTGCTGCCTGATCGCCCTTTTTCAGTCTGAGTGTTGCCTCCACCACAACATAATCTTTCTTTTCTACCACACTGGTACGGTAAGCAAGTCCCAGTTCTTCCACCGGGATCGTCAGAAGTTCTCCCTCCTGCGTCAGGACAACTGCACTTTCCAACACCTGCTTCATCTCGCCTCCATAAGCACCTGCATTCATCCTTACCGCACCGCCCAGTGTACCGGGGATCCCTGCTGCAAATTCCAGACCGGTCAATGACGCATTATATGCTGCACTTGCCACCTTTGACAAAAGCACTCCCGCCTGGGCAGTCACCCTTTCGCCCTCTACCCGGACGTCATTCATCTTTTTAAAAATCTGAAGAACAACTCCCCGGAATCCACCGTCACCAACAAGAAGATTACTTCCATTTCCTACAATATAATAAGGAACATTCTCTTTCCGGCATACTGCGAGTATCCCCCGGATCTCTTCCACTGACTGTGGTGTGACAAAATAATCTGCCGGTCCGCCCACACGGAAAGTCGTATGTCTGCACATCGGCTCATCTCTCAAAATATTTTCTTCCTTCGTAATCGTACACAGACTGCTGTATAAATCCATATATTTTTACTCCATTTCTTTTCTGTTAAGTGCTGTAAACATCATACACCACGCCACATTTAAAGTAAAGCCACCCTTTTCATAAAATAGGCTGAGAAAAGCGACTCAAAGCAGAATCTGCATCATTTTGTAAAAGCAGCAGATCCAAAATAACAGTTCACACTCGCCGGACTGTGCCGCCACTTGCAAATCACCTGAAAAAAGTGTATACTAATCGAGTATATCTAAATTGACTTTTATCATACAAAAGGAGTGATTATTTCAAGTGGACGCGAGTGACACTTTCCAACTGATTATATTGATTATCCTGCTGATTCTTTCAGCATTTTTTTCATCTAACGAGACAGCACTGATGGCGGTGAATAAGATCCGTCTCCGTTCCCTTGCAGACGAGGGAAACAAGCGTGCTGCCATGGTTCTTGATATTACGGAGAATCATACCCAGAAGATGCTCAGTGCCATACTGATCGGCAACAATATCGTGAACATCTCTGCCTCTTCGCTTGCTACTTCACTTGCCTATCATTTTGGCGGTTATATGGTCAGTATCGCAACCGCTGTACTGACTGTTGCGATCCTCGTATTCGGAGAGATTACCCCGAAGAATTATGCAACGATCAACGCAGAAAAGGTCACGCTACGTTATATTCCATTTTTCAAGTTTTTTATGACGGTCATGACACCTTTCATCTTCATCATTAATTTATTCTCCCGTGTGATCATGCTGATCATGCATGTTGATCCTGATGCCGTGAATAACGCAATGACTGAAGAAGAGCTTCGTACAATCGTAGATGTCAGCCACGAGGATGGCGTGATTGAATCCGATGAAAAGGAAATGATCTACAATGTATTTGATCTGGGAGATGCCAACGCCAAAGATATCATGGTTCCAAAAGTCCATGTCACCTTTGCCAGTGTAGACAATACTTATGAAGAACTGATCGATATTTTCCGTGAAGATAAGTTTACCCGTCTTCCGGTCTACGAGGAAACGCAGGACAACATCGTCGGTATCATTAATATGAAGGATCTGCTTCTTTATGATGCAAATACCGAGTTTCATATGAAAGATTTTCTTCGTGAGCCGCATTTCACTTACGAATATAAAAATATTTCTGAATTACTCGTTGAGATGAGGGATTCTACCTTTAATATTGCCATCGTGCTGGATGAATATGGCGAAATGGCAGGACTCATCACACTGGAGGATATTCTGGAAGAGATCGTTGGTGAGATCCACGACGAGTATGATGAAAAAGAAGATGAACTGGTTCAGCAGATTTCTGACCGAGAATATATCATTGAAGGTTCTATGAGCCTGGATGATGTGAACGATCATCTGAATACAAAACTGGAGTCCGAAGATTATGATTCTCTCGGCGGATTTATTATCGAACATCTTGATCGTCTCCCGGCGACCGGAGATGAAGTGATGACGGAGGATGGCATCCGGCTCGTCGTTGAAAAACTGGATAAGAACCGCGTAGAAAGCGTTCATATTTATTTACCGGAATCCGATGTAACTGCTTCTGATACGCATACAGAGACTGCAGCCGTTTCTTCTGATGATTCTTCTGAGCAGAAAGTTTCTTCCGAACATGAAGTGTAATCCTCTGATATAAAAATACGGCACCTGTAGTGGATTTATTTCCACCAGGTGCTGTATTTTATTACCAAAGTATGCAAGAGAAGCTGCCTGCGGCAGATTCTCTGAATTACGCAATGACTCGCAAAGCATCTTTCTTATAGTTCTGCCAGTTCTTTCAGTGCCTCTACTGCTGTCAGAATTTCCTTCTCTGTATTATAGTGGGAAAAGCTGAACCGTACCGCTCCCTGTTCCACTGTCCCCAGTGCCTCATGCATGAGCGGTGCACAGTGAACTCCCGGTCTTGTTGAAATCCCATACTCTGTGAATAAGGCTTCACTGAGTTCTGCCGAATCAACATCCTCAAAATTAAGCGTCACGATGGGACAGCGTTCTTTCCCGGAAAAATCGCCATATACAATCACCCCTGGAATTTTTCTGACTTTTTCATAAAATTCCCACATCAATGCCTGTTCTTTTTCGCGGATCGTATCAATCCCGGTTTCCGTCAGATAATCCAGTGCTGCGTGCAGACCTGCGATCCCATGTGCATTTAATGTCCCTGCCTCTAAAGCAGTGGGCATCTGCCGGGGATGCGTTTTACTATATGACTGTACTCCACTTCCGCCACTTTTCAACGGACGGATCTCGATCCCCTTTTTTACATAAAGTCCACCTGTTCCCTGCGGTCCAAGCAGTCCTTTATGACCGGTAAAGCAGAGAACATCGATCTGCATCTGCTTTACGTTGATTGGAAATACTCCCGCTGTCTGAGAAGCATCCACGATAAAGAGCAGTCCATGCATCTTTGCTATTTTTCCGATTTTCGTCAGATCCAGCAGATTCCCGGTCACATTTGAGCCATGCGTGCAGATGATCGCCCGGGTATTTTCACGGATCGCATTTTCCATCTCTTCATAAGAAATGCATCCCTTTTCATCACTCTTCAGAATTGTCAGTTCTGTTCCTTTTTCTTCCATTTCATACAAGGGACGCAGAACCGAGTTATGTTCCAGTGCCGTTGTGATAATATGATCGCCCGGATAAAAGAGTCCTTTGATGGCAAGATTCAGGCTTTCTGTTGAATTTGCAGTAAACGCGACCTGCTCCGCATGGTCTCCGCCAAAAAACTCTACCAGTTTTACTCTTGTATCATAGATGATCCGGGACGCATCCAAAGACGCATGATATGCCCCTCTTCCTGCATTTCCTATTGATTCCAGTGCTTTCACCACAGCCTGCACTACCTGTGGTGGTTTCCGCATCGTAGTTGCCGCATTATCCAAGTAAATCATTTCCGCATCTCCCTTCCTGTTGGATTTTATTTTAATATGTATTTCCCACAAAATCCATAGGTTTTTGAAAACTCTTTCCTTGTATTCGATCAGCTTTTTCTTCTGCCAGCACTTTTCCTTTCATTCTGTCAGTTCCTTTCCTCACCGGCTTTGACCTTTTCTGCCTGTTTTTCATATAATATATAGAAAAGATCCATCAACGGAGAAATAACTATGCCTTATTCTATTATGCTTGATGCAGGACATGGAGGTTGTAGATAACGCAAGTGATGAAAACAACGAAAATACAAGGAGAAAGGCAACT
>ERZ824600.4904-NODE-4904-length-11372-cov-3.061765_pt1 | contig 11372 bp, 10 predicted proteins | sample MGYA00519933_ERZ824600 | MGnify/ENA primary metagenome ERZ824600 (study PRJEB31778, sample SAMEA3449178) | human gut metagenome | biome: human gut; feature: human-associated habitat; material: faeces | place: United Kingdom | collected 2010/2012 ... | reverse complement strand
CGGTGCGGAACACGTCAGACACCTTTTGTCCTTTGTATTTGCCGAAGTTGAACACGACATCACGATTTTCATCATAAACCATGCGTCCGGCAAAATCCACGTTATCCGTCATCCGGGAAAAATCGGACAGGAATGCCACGTCGTTTTTCAAGTCTTCAGGATAGTGGTCCAGTTGTGCCATCAGGACTTCGTATGTAGCTCGTGTGTCGGCCAAAGCAGAGTGGGCATTTTCCAAATCCTTTCCGCAATAGAATTTGTATGCGGCACTCAACGTCCGGCGTTCGAGCTTATGATAAATGTTTTGTACGTCGATGAATTTACGCTTGCGGATGTCGATGTCTATGCCCGCCCGCAGGAATTCTTCGACCAGCATCGGTACGTCGAAACGGTTGGAATTGAATCCGGCGAAGTCGCAACCCTTGATGGTATTGGCCAGTTCCCGGGCTACTTGCTTGAACGTAGGACAGTCTGCCACGTCTTCATCATAGATACCGTGAATGGCCGAAGAACTTTCCGGAATGTGCATCTCCGGATTGATTCGCATGCTTTTGGACTCTTCATTGCCGTTAGGGTACACTTTGATGTAGCATAATTCTACGATACGGTCGGTGGTGATATTGATTCCCGTGGTTTCCAGATCGAAGAAAACGACGGGATTGTTCAGATTTAATTTCATTTTTATTCTTTTAGTCGTTCAGCATCATAGGCATCAGCAGCATCAGCAGGTCTTCGTTTTCTTCCTGCTCTGCCGGGACGATTACTCCGGCCCGGCTCGGGTCGGCCAGCTCGATGATGACGTTTTCTCCCCCCATGTTGTTCAGTATGTCGATGAGGAACGTACCCTTGAAACCGATATTCATCGGAGAGTCTCCGTATTCGCAGGGCACGCGTTCCTCGGCCGAGGTGGAGTAGTCTATGTCTTGTCCGGAGACTACCAACTGATTGCTTTCCAGATGCAACTTGATCAAAGCGCTGCTTTGGTTGGAGAATATCAATACGCGTTTCAGGGCGCTCAGCAAAGTAAGGCGGTCCACCGTAACCCGGTAGGGGTTGTTTTGCGGAATGACAGAGTTATAGTTCGGATAGCGTCCTTCGATAAGCCGGCAGATGAGTCGGGAAGATTCCATGGTAATGTAAGCATTACGCTCATTGAACTTCAACGTGACGTCGTCCGATTCCTTCGGTAAGAGGTTTTTCAGAATCGTAGCCGGCTTCTTGGGAAGGATAAAGGCTGCGGGCTGATGGTCTTTGATACCGTAGTTTCTGTTGCGTACCAATTTGTGCCCGTCGGTAGAGACAAAAGTCAGGTTGTCGGCTTGGATGTCGAAATATACCCCGTTCATCACCGGACGCAATTCGTCGTCGGCCGTGGCGAACAAGCAACGGTTTATGCCGTTGAGCATCGTTTCGGCCGGTATGATGAGGGCATTCATGTCCTCCTGCGGGAGGTTCATTTCCGGGTATTCGTCCCACGATATTGAAACGTCCGTTCTGGTAGTTGGCCGTGATTTCCATGTTGTCCGGATTGATATCGAAAGAAAGAGGCTGTTCCGCAATTTCTTTCATGGAGTCCTGGATGGTTTTGGCGTTGATGCAGAAACGGGCATTGGCATCGCTTTCCACAAGTTCCAGGTTGGTGATTAGCGTCGTTTCGCTGTCCGAGGCCGTAATGGTGAGTATATTATCTTGGATTTCAAATAAGAAACAATCCAAGATAGGGAGCGTATTCTTTGAATTTATGACGCGTCCAATCGTCTGCAAGCGATTGAAAAGTGCAGAGCTTGATACGATAAATCTCATAATGTGGTATTTTTAGAATTATATTCAGCAAATTTACATATTTAAGTAGAACGGAACAAAAAAAATAATTTAAAATTAATTAAATTATTTTTAAAACTTTATTTGATTAGTTTCTAAAATTAATTAAATAAAGTTTTTTATTTTTCTATTGATTTTTTAAAATTAGGTTATTATAATAAAAAACAATTAATATATGATTTATTATGTCAGTGATGAGGAGAGTAAATATATTATTGATTTACAGCGAATTAGGGATGGTGTAAGCCTAATATGATTTATATATTGAAGAACACCTTTGAGACGCTAACCGAAATGAAAAAAGTAGACTTAGCCGGTTGTCAGCCGTTAAAATGACTAGGTATAAAATATGATTTTTTGTACCAATATGAGTGAGCAAAAGCTAATTTAGGGTGGCACCGCGGATATAACCGTTCCTATACGAAAGTATAGGAACGGTTTTTATTTTATAAATTATCCTATACCTAAATTAACTTTGCTAACTAGGGTGGCACCACGGATTTTTCGTCCCTATATCTTATTAATTTAAGATATAGGGACATTTTTATTATATTTTTAGGAGGAGTTAAAATGGAAAGAACTTATGTAAAAGATATTAAAGCATCAGAAGAAACTACAGTACTTGTAAAGGGATGGATTCATAGAATTCGTGACTTAGGTCATATAACCTTTGTTCATTTAAGAGATAAAACAGGAATTATTCAATTAATTATAGATAAAGAGGATGTTCAAAAATTAAGACTTGAAATGTGTGTTGAAGTTACTGGAGATAAAGTTGAAAATGAAAAAGCACCAGGTGGAATAGAAATTCATGCAAAAGAAATATCTATTATTGGAAATATCTATTATGATAAGCTTCCATTTGAAATTAATGGTTTTAAGCAAAAAGCATCTTTAGAAAAATTACTAGACTTTAGAGGTTTAAGCTTAAGAACTCCAAAGGCAAGAGCAATATTTAAGGTTCAAGAAGAAATATCAGATTCTTTTAGAGATTATTTAAAGAGTCAAAACTTCTCTGAAATACATACTCCAAAAATAACTTCATCTAGTACAGAAGGTGGTTCTGAAATGTTCACTGTTGACTATTTCGGAAGACGTGCTTTATTAACTCAAAGCCCTCAATTTTATAAACAAATGATGGTAGGAGCTGGATTTGAAAGAGTTTTTGAAGTTGGTTCTGCATATAGAGCTGAACTTCACAACACTTGGAGACATTTAAATGAATATATAAGCTTAGATGTTGAAATGGGATTTATAAAAGACGAAACAGATATAATGGCTATAGAAGAAGGCTTCTTAAACTACTTATTTAAAAGATTAAAAGAAAACTGTGCTGAAGAACTTAAAATGTACAATGTAGAACTTCCAGACAAACTAGAAATTCCAAGAATGCCTTTAGCAGAAGCTCAAAAAATGCTTTTAGAAAAGTATGGTAAAAGGTCTCCTGCTGGAAATATAGATGCTGAAGGAGAAGTTCTTTTATCTAAATATATTAAAGAAACTTATGATTGTGACTTTGTATTCTTAACTGAATACCCTACTGCAAAAAGACCAATGTACACAATGCCAAGAGAAGATAATCCAGAAATCACAAGAAGTTTTGACCTTATCTATAAAGGTCTTGAAATAACAACTGGTGGTCAAAGAATTCATGATTATGAAATGTTATGTGAAAATATTAAGAAATTTAAATTAAACCCAGAAGATTTTGCATTTTATTTAGAAACATTTAAATATGGAATGCCACCTCATGGAGGATTTGCTATAGGTCTTGAAAGAATTACATTAAAAGTTCTTGACCTAGATAACATAAGACAAGCAACCCTATTACCAAGAGACTTAAAGAGACTAGAACCTTAATTTAAGGAGGATTAATTAAATGAAAAAAATTGATATTGAAACAGTTAATTATATTGCTAACTTAGCAAAACTTAAATTTTCAGAAGAAGAAAGTTTAAAATTAGCTCATGAATTTGAAAGTATACTAACTAATTTTGAAACTCTTGATAAATTAGACTTAAGTGATATAAATCTTGATTTATTATCAGATGATTTAAAACCTGTCCTTAGAGATGATAATGTTAAATACTTTGAAGATAAAAAGAAATTATTTGCTAATGTAAAATCTATGAATGGTACTGCAATAGAAGTTCCAAAGATTATTGAATAGGTGGTGACAAAATAATGGATATAAAAGAAATGGAAGCAAGTGCAATTAGAGAAGGTGTAGTAAGTGGAAAGTTTACTGCAAAGGAAGTTGTAACTTCTCTTTTTGAAAGAATAAAAGATATTGATGTTAAGGTTCAATCTTACCTTACATTATGTGAAGAAAGTGCTTTAAAACAAGCAGAAATAATAGATGAAAAAGTTAAAAAAGGTGAAAAGCTTGGAAAACTTGCAGGTATTCCAATTGCTATAAAAGATAATATTTGTACAGATGGAATAAAAACTACCTGTGCTTCAAAAATGCTTGAAGACTTTATTCCACCTTATGATGCAACAGTTATAAAAAAGCTTCTTAAAGAAGATGCTATAATAATTGGAAAAACTAACATGGATGAATTTGCCATGGGTTCTTCTACAGAAAACTCAGCATTTAAGACAACTAAAAATCCTTGGGATTTAGAAAGAGTTCCTGGAGGTTCTTCTGGTGGTTCTGCAGCTAGCGTAGCTGCTGGTCTTGCACCAATTTCTCTTGGTTCTGATACTGGTGGTTCAATTAGACAACCTGCTTCATTTTGTGGTGTTGTTGGTTTTAAACCTACTTATGGATTAGTTTCAAGATTTGGACTTATTGCCTTTGGTTCTTCTTTAGACCAAATAGGACCATTTGCTAAAAATGTTAAAGATGCTGCTTTAACTTTAGAAGTTATACAAGGTGCTGATGATTTAGATTGTACAACTTATAAAAACCCAATAAAAGAAGACTATCTTTCAACTATAGAAGATGGTATTAAAGGAATGAAAATTGGAGTTCCTAAAGAATTCTTCCAAGAAGGTTTAGATTCAGAAGTTAAAGATGCTATGTTAAAGGCTATGGAAGACTTAAAAGAATTAGGTGCTACTGTAGAAGAAATATCCCTTCCAATAACAGAAGTTGGACTTCCTGCCTACTATATTATATCTTCAGCAGAAGCAAGTTCAAACTTAGCTAGATTTGATGGAATAAGATATGGCTATAGAACAAAAAATTATACAGATGTTGATGAACTTATGCTAAATAGTAGAAGTGAAGCCTTTGGTGATGAAGTTAAGAGAAGAATTATGCTTGGAACATATGCTTTGTCTTCTGGATATTATGATGCATACTACAACAAAGCTCAAAAACTTAAAAAGAAATTAAAAGAAGAATTTAAGAAAACTTTTGAAGAATATGACTTAATTTTAAGTCCTACTTCCCCTACTCCATCCTTTAAATGTGGAGAAAAATCTTCTGACCCATTATCAATGTACTTAGGAGATATTTATACAATTAACATAAACCTTGCAGGAATACCAGCTATTTCTTTACCTTATTCATTTACTAAAGCTGGATTACCTATAGGTCTTCAATTACTAGGACCTCACTTTGGGGAAGAAAAGATATTTAAAGCTGCTTATGCACTAGAACAAAAAGTAAAAATATCTACTCTTGCACCACTTTAGAAAGGAGATTGAACTATGGCTTTTGAAACTATTATCGGACTTGAAATACATGCCGAATTAAAAACAAAAACAAAAATATTCTGTTCTTGCTCTACTGAGTTTGGTAAGGAAGCTAACCACAACACCTGTCCTATATGTTTAGGAATACCAGGAACTCTTCCAGTTCTAAATAAAGAGGTTGTTGCATTAGCTATAAAAGCTGGAACAGCTTTAAATTGTAAAATAAATAAGTTAAATAAAATGGATAGAAAAAACTACTTCTATCCAGACCTTCCAAAGGCTTATCAAACATCACAATTTGACCTTCCAATTTGTAGTGGTGGTGGAATTAATATAGATGTAAATGGTACAAGTAAGTTTGTAAGATTAAATAGAATTCATATTGAAGAAGATGCTGGTAAATTAGTTCATGATGAAGAAAAGGGAGTTTCTTTAATTGACTATAACCGTGTTGGTGTACCTTTAGCAGAAATAGTTACAGAACCTGATATGCGTTCACCAGAAGAAGCAGTTACCTTCTTAAAAACATTAAGGTCTATACTTCAATATGCAGATGTATCTGACTGTAAAATGGAACAAGGTTCTATAAGATGTGATGCTAATATTTCTATAAGAGAAGTTGGTTCTGATAAACTAAATACTAAAGTTGAAATTAAAAACATAAACTCTTTTAAAGAACTTCAAAAAGCTCTTGAAAAAGAACAAAAACGTCAATTAGAACTTTATACTTATGGAGAAGAATATAAAATAAAACAAGAAACTAGAAGATGGGATAATGGTAAAGGGAAAACTGTTCCTATGAGAAGTAAAGAAGATGCTCATGACTATAGATACTTCCCAGAACCTGATTTAGTTCCAATAATAATAGACCAAAAACAAATTGATGACACAGCAAAAAATATGCCAGAAATGCCAAAGGAAAAGAAAGAAAGATTCCTTAAAGAATATGCTCTTTCTGAAAAAGAAATAGATATAATTCTTGATGATAAAGTTCTTTCATCTTTTTATGAAGAAACTGTTGCTTTAGGTGCTAAACCAAAAGCTGTTGCTAACTGGGTTCTTGGAGATTTATTAAGACTATTAAAAGAAGATAATGATACAACTGATGAAGGGGTAACATCTATAAAAATTGCTCCAAAGGCTCTTTGTGAATTACTTCAATTAATTGATAAAGGAACTATAAGTAATACAGCTGGTAAAGAAGTATTTGAAGAAATGTTTAAAACAGGCTCTTCTGCTGAAGAAATAGTTAAAGCTAAAGGATTATCACAAATTAGTGATACTTCAGAACTTGAAAAAATGGTTGAAGAAGTTATTGAAGCTAACCCTCAATCTGTTTCAGATTTTGCTGAAGGTAAAAAACAAGCTGCTGGTTTCTTAATGGGACAATTAATGAAAGCTTCAAAAGGAAAAGCTAATCCAAAGGTTGTTAAAGAAATACTAGATAAAAAATTACAAGAAAAAGTTAACAAGTAATATAAGAAAATTAAACTGTGGATAACTATTTTTTATATTTATCCACAGTTTTATTATGTATAATTATCCACAATTTATTATAGGGTGTTACCTATTTTTTTACTTACTATTAAAATTTGTTTTTTTAATCTATATATGTTAAAATTCAATAGAAAAATTATTTATAGGAGTACATATTTATGGCAAAACATTCAAAAAGCAGGGAACCAAAGATAAAACAACTTGATTTTTTTTCGGTTTTAATTGTTATCTTAGTTATAATATTAATTGCACTTTTAATAATAATACACTTTAAAAATAAATCAGAAGATGATAATTTACCATCACAAAATATTTCTAGTAACATTAAAGAAACAACAACAGCTGAAACCTCTTCTCCTGAAACTGATACAGCTACTGTAGATTCATCAAAAGAGGAAAATAGATTTGAAGGCTTAACAATGACAAATGAAAATGTGGGAGTCCCAGTTTTATATTATCACTCTGTTGACCCCTCAGAGGCTAATGAGGTTATAATATCTCCAGATAAACTTAGAGAAGAATTAACCTTTATAAAAGAGTCAGGCTATACAACTTTAACTATGTCTGAACTAAATGATTACATATTAAACAACACACCTATTCCAGAAAAAAGCATAGTTATAACCTTTGATGATGGTTATGCTGATAATTATGCTAATGCTTTTCCAATTCTTAAAGAATTAGATATGAAAGCTACAATATTTGTTATTTCTAACTTTACTGATAATGATGGATATTATATGACATCTCAACAATTAAAGCAAATGTCTGATTATGGAATAGATATTCAAAGCCATACTGCTTCACATTTACATTTAAATGAACTTTCTTATGAAGAACAACTTAATGAGCTTAAAACTTCTAAAGAAAAATTAGAATCAATTACAGGAAAACCTGTTATATCTGTTGCTTATCCTTTTGGGGATTATAATGATAATAGTGTAAAAGCATCTAAAGATGCTGGATATTCATTATCATTTACTACTAATAGAGGCCTTTCAGATAGAGAAGATAATAGTTTAGCTCTTGATAGAATTTATGTAAGCTCTACATATAACATAGACCAATTTAAAGAAGTACTTAGTACTACTGCAAAATAAATAAAAGATGACTGATAAAAATTCAGTCATCTTTTTATATTCCTTTATTAGAATTTTTTATTAATTCATTTAATCCTTTAAGCTCTTCGTTAGTAAGATTTCTCCACTCTCCTATCTTTAATTTTCCAAGTTTAATATTCATTATTCTTATTCTTTTAAGTTTTGTAACCTTATAACCAAGGGCTTCACACATTCTTCTTATTTGCCTATTCATTCCTTCTGTTAGAATTATCCTAAAGGTTTTCTCCCCTTCCTTATTAACAGGACACTTCTTAGTTATCTTTCCTAATATTTTAATACCATTACCCATTCTTTTTATAAATTCATCATTTATAGGTTTATTAACAGTTACTATATATTCTTTATCATGATTATTTCCTGCTCTAAGTATTTTATTAACTATATCTCCATCATTAGTTAATAAAATTAATCCTTCAGAATCCTTATCAAGTCTTCCTATATGAAATATTCTTTTTTCATGACTTACAAAATCAACTATATTTCCTTTTATATTTCTATCTGTTGTACAAGTTATTCCTACTGGTTTATTAAGAGCTATATATATCATTTCTTCTTCCTTAGATATACTTTTACCATCAAGCTTTACAACTTGCCCTTTAGAAACCTTTATTCCTGGAATAGCCTTAACTCCATCTACAGTAACTCTACCTGATTCTATGTATCTATCAGCTTCTCTTCTTGAACATATTCCAGTTTCACTCATATATTTATTAAGTCTTATCTCCTCTGGTCTATCATTATGAGTAATTATATTATTTTGCTGTTTCACTTTCATTACTTTCTTCCTTTTTATTTACTACACTTTCATATAAATAATGTTTAGTTCCATTATTATTTATTAAAGTTTTTATATTATTTTCTACTATATAATCTCCTGTTTCCTCTAAAATTCCATAATTAAGAGCTTTTCCATTTACTGTTACCACTATACCTTCTGAAGGAACTATTTTTTGCTCTTTTGCATACCTAATGGATTCTTTTAATACAAAATCTATATTCTTATCTAAAGGACTAATTTCTTTAAGTATTTTTTCTCCTGTACTAGAGGCTGAATGAAAATATATTACAGAGTCATATTTATTTATTTCATACTTTATTGAATATGGAACTTCTATAATTACAGTTGATACTGCTTTATTATATTGATTGTACATATATATTGATACAAATATTATTATTAATAATATAGCTGAAAATATAGTTTTTATTTTCTTTCCAAGAGTTCTTTCTTTTCCAGATATTATTTCCTCACCTAATTCAAAATCCTCTTTATTTGAAACATAAAAAAATTCTCCTGAGCTTGATAGTATAATACAATTTTTTCTTAAACGTTCTATGACTATTCCTCTACGTTCCTTTTTATTTGGTATCTCTTCATCTATATTATCATTAACTAATACTCTTAAATAATCTTGAATATATTTATAATTTGTACTTTCCATAATTAATATGTATGTAATTAAATAGTGTTTCCATCTTTCTAGAAACTTTTTAGAAATTCTAGTTTTTCTAGAAACAAGTCCTATATTTAAAACTTTTTTTGCTTTAAAAGAAGATACTACATCATAATCTTTTGCTATATAATATGCAACATTTAAAATAAGATTTTTTTCTTTTTCATTAGGTCTATCTAAAGCTAAATCTTTTAATAATACTTCATATTCAAAAAGTTCTTTATTAAAATTTTTAATTTGTTGTTCTCTTGCTTTTTTTGATTTTTCACTTACATCTATAACTCCAGGTTTATTTGAAAAGATATACCTATCTTTTCTAAACTCTTCCATAAACTCACCTCACACCCAATACAAACTACCTACAATAAAATTCTTTTCATATCTTGTATTATATCATATATTTCTACATATATTATAGCCTTGTAACAATAATAGATTTTCTTTTATTTTTTAAATTTATCCTTTATAAACTTCATTAATATTACAATCTCATATATAATAAATAAAAAGATAAAATAAGTGAGGTGATTTTATGAGAATTGGAATGGGATATGATGTTCATAAACTTGTTCCTGAAAGAAAACTTATACTAGGTGGAGTTACTATTCCTTATGAACTAGGACTTTTAGGACATTCAGATGCTGATGTTTTATTACATGCTATAATGGATTCTCTTCTTGGAGCAGCTGCTTTAGGAGATATTGGAAAGCACTTTCCTGATACAGATGATAGATTTAAAGGAATATCAAGCATAAAGCTTTTAACTGAAGTTGGAAAGCTTATTTCAGAAAAAGGTTATAAAATAGAAAATATAGATGCAACTATAATTGCACAAAAGCCTAAAATGGCTCCTCATATACCTTTAATGAGAGAAAATATAGCTTCTGCATTAAATATAGAATTAGACAAAATTAATGTAAAAGCTACAACAGAAGAAGGACTTGGTTTTACAGGAGAAGGAAAAGGCATTTCTTCTCAAAGTATCTGTCTTTTAACAAAATAAACATATACAAAAAGCCAGTATCTTAATATGTTATGTTAAGATACTAGCTTTTTATTTTTTATATTACTTCTGAAAGATTTTTTTGTAGTATTTCTTTAAATTTCATACCCTCAATTTCACTTTCTGTTGCTGACTTACATATAGTTTTCCATTCTTCAGAAGATACTCCTATCTTTTTCTTAAATTCTTCTTCTGTTCCTGTAATCATAGTAGATTCTTCAACAAATTCTCCTAATTCTTCTGGAGTTTTAAATATTTTTAAATATAGGAACTCTGTATTATCTCCAAACCATTTTTTATTAAAATTTCTTGCAAATTTAATCAATCCTGATACAATCTTATCTTTAGGTAAATCCCACATTTTCTCTAGTTTCTTATAATCTTCAAGCATTGATTTGCCTTCATCTTTTGTTATCTTCTTATTTTTAAGTCCATCTTTTACTATTTTTTCTACTGATAATGATGGTACCATTGTTACCATCTTTTTCTTCCCATAAATCCATTTATAGAAAGCTTCCTGTAAAAAAGAGTATTGTATGTATCCTAATAATACCTTTTCATCTGGAAAATACGCATATATATTATCAATACCATTACTTTTGTTAAAAATAAGAGTATGAATGTAAAGTGATTTTCCCTTTGGTGGCTTTTCCATAAACATATGCCCTCTAATAGTGCTATTTTGCATAATGATTTTATCCCAATATTTTAAGGAATTATAACTTTGCCTCACCTTTATCACCTTTCTTTTCTCTTAGATAATTTAATTATATAAGATAGTATATCCCCTTTTCAATATTTGTTCGCGAAATGCGTCGTTGACGGTCTCTCCCG
>ERZ824600.4903-NODE-4903-length-11372-cov-3.683485_pt1 | contig 11372 bp, 13 predicted proteins | sample MGYA00519933_ERZ824600 | MGnify/ENA primary metagenome ERZ824600 (study PRJEB31778, sample SAMEA3449178) | human gut metagenome | biome: human gut; feature: human-associated habitat; material: faeces | place: United Kingdom | collected 2010/2012 ... | reverse complement strand
CGTCACAAAAACGCCGCTGCAGACATATAATTTATTAAAACAATTTGTGCGAAGCGAGGTGCATTTATGACTGTATACACTGTGGAAAGCGGAGACAGTGTTTATTCGATAGCAAGGAAATTCGGCGTTCCCGCGTCAAGAATAGTTACCGACAACGAGCTTTCGAATCCGTCGCGGCTGACCGTCGGTCAGTCTATCGTGATTCTCTATCCGACGGAAACATATACGGTGCGCGGCGGCGACACGCTTGACGCCGTATCACGAAGAACGGGAGTATCACTAAATGAGCTTTGGCGGAACAATGCTATCTTTTCTTTCCTGATAGCGCAAATAAAGGGGATAGCTACCTCCCCTTTATTTTTATAAATGTGAAGATATGTAACAAACTTAATCCTTTTAAGCAAATATTTATTATGTATATACTTTATATATACAAGAGATTAAAATAAGAGGACGTACATATGGGCATTTATGGTATGGGCAAAGCCTTTAATCTAAGGTATGCAAATTCCGGACAATACAGAGCAACACATGTAAAAAGACCACCTGCACGACCAATGTGCGGCGGACATGCTGTTTCATTTACAGAAAATACCAATGTAACCATTAAAAATGGACCTAGCGGATTCTGGGGCTTTTTAGGCGGTTTCTTCGGCGGGCTGTTTGGAGGCGGCATGGGCGGAGGAATGAGCATGGGTATGGGAATGCCTATGGGTATGCCAATGGGAGGTATGAGCCCGTTCGGAATGTTAAATACCCAAATGTCCCAAGTTACACCTCAAAAACAAAATGGTGATAGACTAGCTGACTTACAAAAAATGTTCCCAGACTGGAATATAGCATCTGATGGAAATGGTAAATATGATGCTGTAAACAAAGATCAAACTGTTCACCATAGTGGTAATTTTGATGAAATGTGTCAGAAATTACTAAAAAAACCTCCTGTAGAAAAACAAGGAGATGGTGATAAGAAAACCAACATGAAGGAGGTTAAAGACGATAAAGGAAAGTCTGAAAAAAAAGTTACCCATGATGACACAGCCCCAAAAAAAGCTAATGACACAGCCAATACTCATCGAAAACAATCAAATAATGACAATTATAATAATACAACAAATGTTAATTCAGCAACAAATAACAACAATAATAATATTGACAAAACAAAACCAATACGACTAAATATGACCGTTGCATTATCTGGTCCTAGGGGGACAGCAACCGTGGTAACTCCAGACGGAAAAACATACAAAGTTAATGTACAAGGAAATCATAATACGTTATTAGATCAACTAGGCAAAGAAATAATAAAAACATTAAAAGAAGCCGGCTGGACTAGCGTAACATTAGAAAATAAAAACTTCAAATGGTCTTCTGATGGAACCGAAGCAAAAGGTGAAGTTGATAGACCTAAAACAACAAAAGCTTGGACAGCTGAAGAAAAAGCAAAACCTATAAAACTTAATATCTCATTTGCAGTTCGCTCCGGAGGCGGAATAGGAAATAGCGGTTCCGCAACAGTAACAACGCCAGATGGAAAACTACACCAAGTAACCACAGGTATATCACTAACAGCGACAAGAGCAAGACAAGACTTAGTAAATAAAATGCGAGCAGCATTAAATCAAGCAGGTTGGACTAGCGTAACATTAGAAAATAAAAACTTTACAGACTGGTCATAAGTAAACACAATTAAATATATGCAAAAAGAATCTCTTAATAATTAAGAGATTCTTTTTAATTTAAATAAATATTTATAATTACAAAATACGATATTACTAAAGTTCTAAAAAATACAGTCGACATTTAATTATATAAAAAGAAAGGCTGAAAATAATTATGGCTCAAATTATTGAAAATGAAAGAAGAATTGTTAGACTATCCGTAGATGATGTTCTGAATATTGTAAGAGAATATCAAAGACTTACGAAAGAAAGCTGCTGCTATGAACACACCCGAGAAATTCTAAGCAGAAACATTCTATTTATTCCGGAAGATATGTAAGTAAAATACACCAGATATTAAAATTGCCCCTCTCCCATCTATGGGAGAGGGGATGGGGTGAGGGACGAATTATGCTATAATAAAACTTATGAAAAGCACTTCCAGAGCAAGATTACTTAGAAAAAACCAAACACCGCAAGAGAGCAAACTGTGGAAATTACTTAGAAACCGAAATTTTCATGGATTAAAATTCAAAAGGCAGCATCCAGTAGGAAAATATATTGTTGACTTCGTATGCATTGATAAAAAAATAATTATAGAAATTGATGGAGGTCAGCACAATACTCCAGATAAAATAAAAACAGATACTAGCAGAACCTTAGATTTAGAAAGTAAAGGGTATAAAGTTATACGATTTTGGAACAATGAGATAGATAACAATTTTGAAGGAGTATATCTCACTTTGCAAAAACTTTTAGTAGTATAACCCTCACCCTATCCCTCTCCCGTATACGGGAGAGGGTATATATCAAATCATATGCAATATTCTAAAATAACAACACTAGATAATAAAAATAGTCCCTCGCCCATCTATGGGAGAGGGGGTGGGGTGAGTGACTAAATAAAATAAATTTGTAAAACTTCAACAAAAACCACTTTAAATGAAATCCTGTTCATAGTATTATCAGACTAAAAGGATTTATACTATGCAATTTATTGATAAAGCTAAAATAAAAATCGGGTAAAGGCGGCAACGGAGTCGTAGCGTGGCGCCGTGAAAAATTTGTAGACAGAGGTGGTCCTGCCGGCGGAGACGGAGGAAAAGGCGGAAGCGTATACCTGATAGCTGACGAAGGTTTATCAACTCTTCTTGATTTCACATACCGCTCAATATTTAAAGCTGATAATGGAGAAAATGGCTTTAAAAAAAGTATGCATGGTAAAAGTGCAAAAGATTTATATATAAAAGTTCCAACCGGAACTATTGTTAAAGACCTAAAAACAGGAAATGTTATTGCGGATTTAACTGAACACGAACAAAAAGTTCTGGTTGCACAGGGTGGACGCGGCGGACGAGGGAATATACATTTTTGTACCCCACAAAATAGAGCTCCTCAATATTGTGAACCTGGAGAACCAGGAATTGAAAGAGAATTACAATTAGAATTAAAACTACTGGCAGATGTAGGACTTCTTGGACTTCCTAATGCAGGTAAATCTACATTTATAAGCAGGGTTTCCGCAGCAAAACCAAAAATTGCGGACTATCCATTTACTACTATAGTCCCCAATCTTGGAGTTGTAAGAAAACATAACGGAGATGGCTATGTAATAGCAGATATTCCGGGATTAATAGAAGGAGCATCAGAAGGCATCGGACTCGGACACGATTTCTTAAGACACGTTGAAAGATGCAGATTTCTTTTGCACATTGTTGATGGAACAGAAGAAAATCCTATAAAAAATTACCAGATTATAAATGAAGAATTAGCAAAATATTCAGAAAAACTATCAAATTTATATCAGGTAGTCGCTATAAATAAAATTGATTCCATAGAGCCTGATAGACTTGAAGAATTAAAACAAGAATTCAATAATCTAGGTGTAGAAGTATTTTGTATATCTGCTGTAACCGGAGACAAACTGGAAGAACTAAAAAATGAATTAGAACACAAGGTTGATACAATAGAAAAACCAGAGTCTGAAGTTGTAATTGAAGAAGATTTAGAAGCAACAAACAATGACGATGGATATTGGGAAGTTCACAAATTGAACAAAAATACCTATATGGTAACCGGCGGCAGAATAATAAGAATATCACAGGTCACTGATTCAAGAAGTACTGAACAGGTTATAAGATTCCAAAATATAATGATAAGTATGGGCATTATGGATGAACTTAAACATCTCGGAGTTCAAAACGGAGATACCATTATAGTAGGGAAACTTGAACTTGAATACTGGGACGATGAAGTTTATAAATAAATTAAAATTTAAACATTCCATTCAAAATTTTGTTTTACAGCCGGATTAGCTTTAAAACCATTATTTATATAAAACTGTTCAACAGCTTTGGATTCAACAGACATTAATGAGATTTTTTTATCTTTGTATAAAGATTTTAAACAATTCAATATTGATGTACCTATCCCTTTTATTGGAGAATTCTTTCTATCTGTAATATATTTTGGATTAACCTGAAGGTACTCAATAAATACCTGTTTATCACCATCCGGAGTGAGTTCTACTAAGCCTAATACTTTTTTAGGTTCAAGCTTAGAAAATTTATTTAACTGTTCAGTAGCTGCATAAACAAAACCATCTTTAGGATTTTGTCTAAGAATAGTGAATACATCCCAACAAATATCATCAACAAATGTTTGAGGCGCCCAACTAGAGCATAAATCTTTTAACACTCGTAAATCATCCTTACTTTTTGGATTAATTTTTACAAATGAAATATTATGAGGTAAATACTGATTATCTGAACTAAGTTTATTAACAACTGCCGGTCTTATAAATTTTGCACCAAATGATATATTATAATTTGTATCCATTCCAAATTTTCTTCACAGACTTCACAAACAATATAAAACAGAAAAAATAAAAATTTGCCATAACAAACAAATTTAATAACATTAAATGTAATACCTTGCAAGATAAACTTATCAATGATAGAATCATATTGTCAACAGTTTATGAAAAGAGGGTAAATTTATGGCAAGACTTATAAGACCAACATGGGCAGTAAGATGCGTTCAATCAGGATGTAAATGCTTGTTTGAGGTTGCAAAATTAGAAGATGGGAAACAACAGGAAGTAGTTTGTCCAAATTGCGGTGAACATTATGTTTATCCAATTTATGACAACGACGAAAATGAACAAAAATAAGATGTACTTTAATAATACAGACAAAAGATACAACCAATTCAGTGCATATTTAAAGAACCAATTCGGAGCAAAAGTATATAAAATTACTCTTGATGCAGGTTTTTCTTGCCCGAATAGGGACGGAACAATATCCACTGGCGGTTGTATTTTTTGTGATGATGGAGGGAGTTTTTCTCAAGCTCATTCAAACCTGTTATCAATAGAAGAACAGGTGAAAATCGGAGCAAAAACCCTTCACGACAGATTTAAAGCTGAAAAATTTATGTCATATTTTCAAGCTTATACAAATACCTATAAACCGGTTAACGAACTTGAAAAGATTTATAAATCAGCACTCACACATCCGGATATTATAGGACTGTCAATCGGAACAAGACCGGACTGCGTAGATGAAGAAAAACTAAATCTTATCTCGGATATAAGTAAAGACTATTACACTTGGATTGAGTACGGGCTGCAATCCATACATGATAAGACATTACAAAAAATAAACCGAGGTCATGATTTTGATTGTTTCTTACGAGGATACGAAAAAACAAAAGAAAAAGGAATAAATGTTTGTGTCCATGTAATATTTGGACTATGGGAAACCAGAGATGAAATTCTGCAAACCGCGCAAAAACTTGCAGAACTAAAAGTTGATGGTGTAAAAATTCACATGCTCTGCGCTTTACAAAATACAAAACTTGCAAAACTATATGAAAATAAAGAAATCGACTTTATATCGGAAGAAGAATATGTAAATTTAGTTTGCGATTTTTTAGAAATATTACCACCAGAAACAACCATTCACAGACTTGCAGGCAATGGATTAAAAAAGAACTTAATAGCTCCTCGCTGGCTCGGAGCCAAGCTAGACTGTCTCAATAAAATTGACAGAGAATTTATTAAAAGAAATTCATTTCAAGGCTCCAAAAACCCTTTACAAACATAAATTAATGTGAAATAATATATATGTTTCATTGTAACATTTTGTTAATGGTAATTAAGTGTGTTAGCAAAAAATATTTTTCATCGGTATTATACTAATGAAATTTATTTTAGATTTAGGTAGTGGAGAAAAAATATGTTAACTATTCAACCAAGATTCACTCAACAGGCATCCAGAGCAATTCCTTTCAGAGGAAATGAAGAATACCTTAATGAAGAAACTTACAACCAGAAAAAATCATACTATCAAAGACAAAAAGAAGGCTTTGAAGAAATTTTAAACGATGAATATGTTCCTGACGGCATGAAAAAAGGAGCTAAAGTTTTTAAAATAGCTTCAGAAGGAATTCTTGAAGGCTGGGCTGTAACCTGGGCTGCGACTAAAGGCGGAAATTTCCTAAAATCATCATTTATAAAAGCTGCAAATTCTAAATTTATTAAATGGGCAGCAGAAATGCTTTCACCTGTAGGTAAAGGTTTAAAAACGTCTGCTCAAAGACTTATGGAATCACTATCTAATAAAACAACTAATCTTAAACAATCAAAATTTATAAATCAAATTACAGAAAAACTAAACAAAACTAAAGCAGGTCAGTTTGTTCTAAATGCTGCTAAAACTGTCGGCAAAGGATTAAAGACTGCACTTACTTTTGTAAAAAATCTTGGACAAAAAATTATAAGCCCATTAAAAGATTTAACATATGATAAAGCTGCAAAAGCAACAGCCCGAACTCTTGGAGTCGGCTCAGGACTTGCAGGAGCATATAGTGCTGCCAGAACGCCAAACGATGACCAAATCTTAGATGAATTTGAACAGGCATAAAAACTGATTTTAGTTGAGGACAAGATAATGACACAAATAAGTGCAATAAATAACTTCAAAACTAACCACCTGACTCCCCTGACGAACGATCCACAGAAAAAAGAAAATACAGAAAAAGCTGCGACTGTAGTTGGGAGTACCGGCTTTGTCGCGACTGCAACAAAATATGCCAGTAAAAGAGGGCTAAGAGGACAGTCCGGAGAAAAAATTATTCAAGCAGGCGAAAAAACTCTTCAAACAATGATGGAAAGTGTTCAAGAATCCAGTAGAATTGCCGGTAAAGGTATGAAAGAGGCTACAGGATTTTTTGCAAAATTTAAAAAGGATGCAAGCATTTTTGCCGAAGACTTTATGCGATTTGCCGGTAAATTAAAGAATAATAAAATAATTGAACCAATTATAAATAGTCCAATTACTAAAAAAGCTGCAGGCGCATTTGGTGGAGGTATGGCTTTCTTCGTTCTTGTTACAGGAGTAAGTAAAGCTGCCGAAAATGGTTCTCTTGCTATTAATGATTTAAAAAATAAATATTATGAAATGAAATATTAACAATCAATCTATAATTGAGAAAATATATAAATCGTGCTAAACTTATTATGTTATGCACGATTTTTTAGTAAAAAAATTAGCCAATTCAGATATTGAAAAAGAACTTATTAATATAGGTTTTGATAAAAGCTATACGCACATCGCAAAAAACAAATTTAACTACATAAATATTAAAATATTCGGCTTAAATTGTGCTCAAGCAAATATTATTAAGCAAACAGCACTTTCTGTTGGAGCTGACTGCGCAACTCATAGAGAAGTTATAACAGGCAAAATAGACCGTTCAAACTGTATTATCGGCGGCAGCTTTTCTCAAATAAAAAAAATAGCAGAGAAACTACAAACTCAACCTTTTAAATTAAAAAATCTTGGTAATATTCTCATTAAAGAAATTGAAAATTCACCACCAAAAAAGACAAAAATAATGGGAATATTAAATATCACTACAGATTCTTTTTCTGATGGCGGTCAATACTTTGAATTCAACGCAGCGATAGCGCAATTAACAAAACTAATAGAAGACGGAGCTGATATCATAGACATAGGTGCAGAATCCACAAAACCATATTCTAAAGCTGTTTGCGCAGAAAAACAATTGGAAAAATTAGAACCTCTGCTAAAATATATTAAAAATAATAATATTACTATACCAATAAGTATTGATACCCGAAGCGCATTAGTTGCCCAAAAAAGTATTGAACTGGGTGCAAAAATTATTAACGATGTATCCGGTTTTGACTACGACAACAAAATGATTGATGTTCTCGCGGCAAATCCTGATATAAAAATAGTTATACAACATTCACAAGGCTCGCCTGAAACAATGCAAATAGCACCGTCATACGAAAATTTAATGGATGAAATTTTTAGCAATCTACAAAATAAAATTGAATACGCAATTTCTAAAGGTATAAAAAAAGAAAATATTATTATTGATCCTGGTATAGGTTTTGGAAAAACAAAACAACATAATCTTGAGATTCTTAACCGCTGGCAAGAATTACAAACAACAGGATGCCCTGTACTTATAGGATTATCAAGAAAAAGTCTGCTTGAATTGCCAGAAGCTGATAATAAAGAAAAAGATATGTACTCATTAGCACTTGCCACACCTTTACTCAAGAATAATATAGATTACATTCGAGTTCATAATGTAAAAATCCACAAAAAACTTCAAAGCATCCTATCTACAAACCAATAGTCTAATTTATTAATTTGTTAGAAATATTAATAATACAGGTATGAGCAATCTTACAGCAGGAAAACTATTATTACTTATACTGTTAACACTAATATTACTGGTTTCGATAGGAACATATTTTAACCATACATATATCAGAGCAGAATTCAAAAAAATGGATCCGATGCCATCTCGTATGGGAGTATATTATAAAGGGTACAAATTAGGAACTACAAATAAAGTTAAAATATCAAAAGATTTCAAAACAACATATCTGTATATCACCTTGAATCAAAGAGGTTTGCAGCTGCCAAAAAACATAACCGTTAAAATAAAAAACTATAAAGAAGATGACGAAAATACAAAATATGTTGATATAATTTATCCACGCTCACCTATGCTGAAATATATAAAAACAGGTGATGTTATAAAAGGCGAAAGTGGCTTCACATTTAGCGGAATCTCAGATATAAATCAGGCACATTTGGATGATTTATCCGAAAAAGGTGGAAGTTTACTAAGTTCTGCAACAAAAACTACAGATGCTTTGACAGAATTATTTGATCTTGTCACAGAAATTTTAACAGAGAACAGACAGAATATATTTGAATCAACATCATCATTAAAAGATAGTATGGCTAATTTAAAAACAACAACAGGAAATCTCAAAGATTTATCAAACAAAGTTAATAATGAAATAACAAGTCAAACAATCAGAAACAGTGCTGCAAACATCGAAAAAACCACACTTAATTTTGCAAATTCTTCAAATGACTTTATTTCAATTTCAGGAAACTTTAATAAAACAAGCGCAGACTTCTCTGTACTTGTGCCAAAATTAAGTGTACTAATTGATGCTGTTCAACTCGTTGTTTGTAACGTAAACGAAATTATTGTAGGGGTAAAAAACACTTTAAAACAACGATTTGGCGGAGCAAGAATAATATTTGGCAAACCAATTAAATAAAATTAAAAAGCCTCTTGTTTAAATGAGGCTTATTAATTTTAAATATTCTCATTCATAACTTCAACCATACATTCTTTTGCAACATCAGTTACAAAATCCATATCATCAGGCTGAATAATCAACGGCGGATTGAAATATATAACATCACCTAATGGTCTTAGTAAAACACCTTTTTTCAATGCTTTTTTATAAATCTGATAACCTAAACGCAAATTAGACGGATAAGCTTCTTTTGAGTTTTTATCTTTGACAATTTCAATAGCATTTATCAATCCGATATTACGTACCTCGCCAACGTACGGCAATTCTAAAAATTTATCTTTTATAATTTTGTTAAAATACTTAGCATTTTCAACAGCTTTTGATATAATCTGCTCATCCTCAAGAATATTTAAAACCTCTATAGCTGCAGAACAAGCAAGCGGGTTTCCTGCATAAGTATGCGAATGCATAAAAGCTTTACCTTTACCGTAATCATCATAAAATGCATCATAAATTTCTTGAGTCGTCGCACAGATAGACATCGGCATATATCCGCCTGTCAACCCTTTTGACAAGCACATAATATCGGGAGAAACCCCTGCATGATCAAAAGCAAACATTTTACCGGTTCTACCGTATCCTGTTGCAATTTCATCTGCAATCAAATGTATATTGTATTTATCACAAAGAGCTCTTAACTTAGTTAAATATAACGGCGGATAGACTTTCATCCCCGCAGAACCCTGAAGTAATGGTTCAACAAGCATCGCACAAGTTTCATTCCCGAACTGCGCAAATGTTTTTTCAGCCTTTTCAAAACACTCACAATTACAGTTATCCCTACATTTTCCATACGGACAACGAAAACAATCAGGCCCATCTACATGCACCACATCCATTAATATTGGTTTGTAAATTTGTGAATACAAATCGCAAGCTCCAACGGATAAAGCACCGATAGTTTCCCCGTGATATGCGTCAGATAATGCCATAAAACGTTTTTTTTGTTTATTACCGGTCTGCTGATGGTACTGAAAACTCATTTTCATAGCCATCTCAATAGCAGCAGAACCATTATCTGCAAAATTAAACTTACACAAACCTTTCGGCAAAACTTTTATAAGTTTTTGACACAACGTAATAGCTGTTTTATGCGTAAAATTTGCAAAAATAACATGCTCTAATGTATCTAATTGTTTTTTCATAGCAGCATTTATTCTTGGATTACAGTGTCCCAAAAGGTTACACCACCAAGAACTTACAATATCTTTGTAACAATTTCCCTCAGTATCATACAGATTTATACCTTTTGCATGGTCAATAACAATAGGAGGCAAAGTTTCATAATCTTTCATTTGTGAGCACGGGTGCCAAATATATTTTAAATCTTCTTCCTGCCAATTCATACTTTTACCTTCTTTCTTACATTCCATACAAAATTAATTATACCACTATTTAAATAACTTAAGTAAAGCATCACGTGATATCTTAATATCTTTATCATTGTGTTTTACAGTAGCTATAACATCTACACCTGTTAAAATTTCTACCTGCTTTTTATTATCAAGATGCATAAAATTACTTTCATCAAAATTATTTAAAATTATCCCCCGAACATTAATTCCTCGAGCTTTCGCATACTCAACAGTCAATATAACAGAATTAATAGTTCCTAATCCACCATCAGCAACAATTAAAATATCTAAACCTAGCCCGCTTATAACCTGCGGAAGCAATAATTCATGCCCATTCGTCAAATTAAAAGGACAAGTGATACCACCTGCACCCTCCACCAGTAAATAATCGTAATGTGAAGACTTATCTTGAAAATCAGCTTTTATTTTATCAAGAGTAATATTAACCCCCTGACGCTCGGCAGCAAGATGAGGAGAAACCGCTTCCTCAAAACAATAAGAAAGACAATTCATGGGCTCAGCCCTTAACCCTGCAGTACGAACAACAAAATCACAATCTCCAGGAATCAACGAACCGTCATTTTGTCTAATAGCACCACTTAAAGCTGGTTTATAATAACCACAATCAAATCCTAAATCCCTCATTTTTTTCACCAGCAATCCTGAAACATATGTTTTACCTATATCAGTCCC
>ERZ824600.4900-NODE-4900-length-11375-cov-13.712986_pt1 | contig 11375 bp, 15 predicted proteins | sample MGYA00519933_ERZ824600 | MGnify/ENA primary metagenome ERZ824600 (study PRJEB31778, sample SAMEA3449178) | human gut metagenome | biome: human gut; feature: human-associated habitat; material: faeces | place: United Kingdom | collected 2010/2012 ... | reverse complement strand
CCATCAAATCTCTTAAGGAGTTTATAGATGAAAGAACGACTAACATTAAAATGATGTTAGGATGAGCTATAGTGAAAAAAAGAAATGAAAAGACTTTTAACAAAAAGAAAAATGAAATAATGGAAATAAGTTATGATTGTTATGCCGAACACGGATTAGCTGGAACAGGGATTAAAACAGTAATGGATGCGTGTGGAATGTCTAAGGCAAGTATATATACATATTTCGATAGTATTGATGATTTAATACTTCAATCTACAGCTCATTTTATGATTGAAACTGAGTTAGCTTATATGAGATTAGCACCTAAGAAAATAGAAGATGTTGATAAATTTATTGATGAAACCCCGTATTGGGCTAGTAAAAAATATGGTAAGAAATATCGACTCATGTACCAAATATATACACATCCCAAATATGTTGATTATGGTAAGAAATTCTTTGATGGTGTAAATAATAGATATATTGAATATTCTGAAACACTTGAGAAAAATTTAGGAATACCCAAAGATGAACTATTACCATTAATTTTTATATTTGTAAATGCAACAATTCACTACTCAGTATTTGAGGATGATTTCTATTTAAAAGTTCAATTACAGCTAGTGAAAATGGCAATGGCACAATTAAGTGAAAAATATTTGAAAAAATAATTTTAAAAAACTAACAAAATTGTTACTTTTGTTGTTGATTTTAATAACAATAAGTATTAAAATAATAGTGCTTTATTAATTATAAAAAAGGAGAATCTTAATGAACAAAGTTAAAAAATTTTTTACAAAGCTTAAATGGGAAAATATTATTGCCGCAATATTAGCAATTGTAGTTGGTGTTTTGTTTATTATACTACCTAAAGATTCAGCTGATGTATTATGCTTGATTGCGGGAATATTATTAATTTGCGCTGGTGCTTTTACACTTGTTGCCTACATTTTTAGTGGTTTCTTTCTTGGAGCTCACTTATTAATAGTAGGCATAATGCTTATACTTCTTGGTACTTTCTGTTTGACAAATCCAGAAAATATTATGGAAGTATTAACAGTATTATTTGGTTTATACATTGTTATTGATGGTACTACATCAATTGTTGATAGTGTATATTGTGCAAAAGCAAAAATCAAGGGTTGGGGATTATTATTAGTACTTGCTATCCTTTCAATTGGACTTGGTACTGTCGTAATGTTTTCAACATTCGATACAATTATGATATTTGCAGGATGCTCATTAATTATTGACGGTGTATGCGATATTATCGAAACCATTGTATTTAGCCATAAGATTAAAGAAGCTAAGAAGAAATTATTAGAAGGAAGCAAAATTATTGATATAGAATAATTGAAAGTGTCTCTAAATTATTTAGAGACACTTTTTCTTCTATTAATAATAACTAGTTCATATAATTAAGTGGTGATTAATATGCAAAAACACAAAATAGATTACAGTATTTTAGTCGTAGTATCTATCTTAATAATATTTGGATTATTAATGGTATATAGTGCTAGTAATGTTGTTGCTTCCTATAAATATGATGATAAAGCATACTTTTTAAAAAGACAATTAATTTTTGCGATTATTGGTTTTTTCTGTATGATTTTAATGATTCATATTGATATAAAGAAAATTTATAAATATACTATTTGGATATATTTAACTTCACTAGTATTGTTAATTTTAGTTTTGATACCAGGAATTGGTCAAGTAAGAGGTGGCGCAAGAAGTTGGATTGGCATTGGTGCTTTTTCAATTCAGCCATCAGAATTTATGAAGCTAACAAGTATTTTATTAGTTGCTAAATGTTTAAATATTGAACAAAAAAACATAAAAAAACTATGGCCATTTTGTAGAACTCTTTTAATTATTATTTTTGCTTTTGGATTAATAATGTTACAACCCGATTTTGGAACTGGTTTAGTATTAGTTTTATCATGTGTGTTATTACTATTTAATGCGGGGGGAAGACTTAAATATTTTTTGATATTAATTGGAGCAGGATTAGTTGGAATAGTAGTTCTAATTGCAAGTGCTCCATATCGCTTAAATCGTATTTTTGCATTTATCAATCCTTGGAGTGATCCATTAGGTAGCGGATTTCAAGGTATTCAATCAATGTTTGCTATAGCACCAAGTGGATTATTTGGGTTAGGTTATAACAATAGTATGCAAAAACATTTTTTCTTACCTGAACCACAAAATGATTTTATTTTTGCGATAGTTTGTGAAGAATTTGGTTTAATTGGTGGTGGACTATTAATAGTAGGTTTTTTCTTTTTGATAATTAAGATATTAAAAATAGCTATAAGTGTAGATGATAACTACTTAAAACTTCTAGCAATGGGAATAAGCATATCTTTATTTGTCCAAGTATTTATTAATATAGGAGTTGTAATAGGATTACTACCAGTAACAGGAATTACTCTTCCCATAATATCTTATGGGGGATCAAGTTTGGTACTTACCCTAATGTTTTTAGGCCTTGCTTTAAATATTAGCCAGTATACTGAGGAGTACTAATATGAAGAAAATATTATTTACAGGGGGAGGAACCCTTGGACATATATATCCTGCCATTAGTTTTATAAGAAAAATAAAAGAAAAATATCCTAACACATATATTATTTATTTTGCAACTACAAAAGACCAAAAATATAGTGTTTTAAAAGAAACATTAATTGATGAAATACATTACTTTGAAGTTTCAGGCATTCCTACCAATAAATTAAAAATTTTTAAAGCTTTTATTAAAAATGTAAAAGCTTATAATAAAATGCAAAAAATAATAAAACAAAATGAAATATCACTTTGTATTGGAATGGGTGGTTATATAAGTGGTATAACAATTATGGCATGTAATAGAAATAAAATTCCAGCCGTAATTCATGAACAAAATAGTAGAATTGGTTTTGCTAATAAACTAGTATTAAATAAAGTAGATAAAATCTTTACATCATTTGAAAATACAATAGTTCCAACAAAATATGAGAGTAAAATAGAATGCATTGGTAATCCAAGATATGATATAGCTAAAATGGCTCCTCAATCAAAGTATCGTAATAAATATCAAATATTAATTACTTCAGGTAGTTTAGGCTCAAAAGTAATCAATGATGTTGCGATAAACTTTTTAAATAGTGAAATTTCTAAAAAATTTACGACTACTCTAATAACAGGTTCAAAATATTATGATGATGTTATAAAGAATGTATTACCTGGTAACCATTATCAAATAAAACCTTTTTCAGATCAAATGTTAAAAGAAATGGGACTTGCGGGGATAGTAATATCAAGGGCAGGTTCCACAACACTATTTGAAATATTAGCCCTAAAATGTGCTGCTATTGTAATTCCATCACCCAATGTTACTAATAACCATCAATATTATAATGCTAAGAGTTTAGAAAAAAAAGGGTTAATCTATATGTTAGAAGAAACCACATTAAAAGATAACTTAGAGAAAGCTTTAGAAGATATCTTGAAAAAGTATGATGAAATAATGATGAATTTAGATAAATATACTTTAAACAATGTATCTGATAGTTTCTTAGAAAAAATAAAATTATATATAGAGGGGGATTAAATATAATTGATTCATTTATAAAATATATTGACACTAATCAACTGGGTACAGTTGAAAAGAATAAAACATTTAAAGAACTTACCACTCTTAAAATTGGTGGGCTAATTAAGTGTTTATATATACCTAATACTCTTGATGATTTAATAAAAGCTTATAAATATATAATTAAAAATGATTTAAATTTCTTTATTATAGGAAATGGTTCAAATGTTCTAGCAAGTGATGAAGAATATAATGGAATTGTTATAAAACTCAACAAACTCAATAAAATTACGCAAATAGCAAAAGAATCATTTTTAGTAGATGCGGGGGCAAACGGAACTAAAGTTTCTTTAGAACTAGCAAAACTAGGCTACACTAATATGGAATTTCTTGCGACAATTCCTGGAACAATTGGGGGATTAGTTTTTATGAATGCGGGGGCATATGGACAAGAGATTAAAGATATTGTTCAAGAAGTTACTTTTCTTGATGAATTAGGGAATTTAATTACTAAAAATATTTCAGAATTAAATATGCAGTATCGTAGTAGTATATTTAAAGAAAAAAAGACAATCATTACGCAAGTAATGTTAAAACTAAATAAATTATCAAATAATTTATTACCATTAGAAAAAATTAAAACATACAAACAACTAAGAAAAAATACTCAACCTATTAATAACTATACAGCTGGTTCAACCTTTGAAAATCCAAAAGGCATGAAAGCTTGGGAGTTAATAGAAAATATGGGATTTAAGGGCTATCAAATAAATGGTGCAATGGTTAGTTATAAACATGCAAATTTCTTAATAAATTATCATAATGCTAGATACATTGATATGATTAAACTAATAAAAGAAATACAAGAAAAAGCTAAAAATGATTATGACATATCATTAGTATGTGAATGGGTTATTGTTAAATGATAGCCCATTCATTTTTAATTAACTTTAATATAATAAAATTGGAGGTAATAAAATGTATAATCACATAAACTTTTTTGACCTAAATAAATTAGGCCAAAATAAAAATCAATTAGAAAAAACAAATATTGAAATTGTAACCCCTATTGAAGCATTATCTAAAGGAAATATGGATAAAAACTTATATAACCAATTTGAAAACTATCAACCAGTATTATTAAACAAAAATAATCCTAATGATATGTTGAAAGCTTATAATTTCATGCTAATTGATTTACAACTTTATTTAGATGTTCATCCTGAAGATGAAAATGTAAAAGAACTATTCAATGAATATGTTAGAAGATGGCATGAAACAAAAGAAAATGTTCAAAAAATAAATGGACCTTTGTATCTTGCTTCAACAGCTGATTCTCAAAATTTAAATTGGGATTGGCAAAAAAAATGGCCTTTTGAGGGGAAGATGAACTAATGGTAGCTTATTTAAAAATGTTAGAGTATCCTTTAAACATCACAAAAAAAGACTTAAAAATGGCTAAATTAATTGCAAGCCAATATGGTGGTCCTCAAGGAGAACTTGGTGCCGCAATCCGTTATTTAAATCAAAGATTAACAATGCCAGATGATTATGGTAGAAGTCTATTAAATGATATAGGAATAGAAGAACTAGCACATATCGAAATGTTACAAACAATGATGATGATGTTAATGAAAGATGCAACTATTGAAGAAATAAAAGCAGCAGGTTTAGAAAACCATTATACAGAACATGGGAAAGATATCTTCCCTGAAAATGAATCTGGTGTATCATTTACAACCGATTATATATCTTCAACTGGAGATGTAATCGCAAATATAGTTGAAGATATGGCAGCAGAACAAAAAGCAAGAGCAATTTATGAAAATTTAATTAGGTTAACTGATAATGAAGAAGTACTACAACCCCTATTGTTTTTAAGACAACGGGAAATAGTACATTATCAAAGATTTAAAGAATTATTAGAACATTACAAAAAAATGGGATATTAAAAAACACAAGCAATTATCTGTATTTTTAAAATAAAAAATAGTATAATAAACATGTTATTAGAAATTAGGAATAATAACAAATCTATAAGAATATGAGGAAAAAAGATTTATGGCAAAACTTAAAAATGTTAACAAAAATTTAGTTAATGCAATCCTATACATCTTAGTAGGTATCTTATTCATTATTTTCAAAGGTAGCGTATTAAATTGGTTATTTACAATCGTAGGTATCCTATTTATAGTATTTGGTGTTATCGATGTTTTAAATAAAAATCTTACATCAGGTGTTGTTAGTATCGCTATCGGTATTGTATTAATTTTAGGCGGATGGTTATTCGTTGAAATCGTGCTAATCGTATTTGGTGTATTAATCGCAGTTAAAGGTGTAATTGCATTATTAGATGCAGTTAAAGCAAAGAACGTTGCAAATATTTTGGTTGCTGTAGTTACTGTTGCTGTTGGCGTTATGCTAATAATCAGTAAATGGGTAATGTTAGACTGGTTCTTTATTGCTTTAGGTGTCATCTTCATCATTAATGGTGCATTAGCATTATTTGGCAAAAAACTAGTTAAATAAGAAAAGAAAAAAGATCCACTTTGAAGTGGATTTTTTTCTTAATTTATCTTAAAAAAGCAATACTCTTTCCAAACAATTTAACATAATAAAATATACAATTTTTTAGTAAAAAAAATATGCAAAATCTTGTTATAAATACATAAAAAATGATATAATTAAACACGTCTACATTAGAGAAAATTTTGTAGATAATTTAGAATAAAAAAACTAGTGAAGGGAAAAATTATGGCAAAGAAAGAAATTTTAGAAAACAATGAAAACCAATTGACTAAGGAAGAAAAGTATCAACTTGCAAAAGAATGCTTTGAAAAAGAAGATTATGAACAAGCAGTAAGTTTTTATGAACAAGCTGCAAAATTAGACTGCGCAGATGCAGAATATGAATTAGCACAATTATATCAAGCTGGTGTAGGAGTTGCTAAAGATGAGAAGAAAGCTGCATATTATTTTGAACTTGCAGCAATGTTAGAACACGCAGAAGCACAAAATGCGATTGGAGATTGTTTCTATTATGGACAAGGCGTGCCAAGAAACTATAAAAAGGCTGTTTATTGGTATAGACAAGCCGCAAATAAAGGACATGAATATGCACTTGAAAGTATAGCAAATTGCTATTATCGCGGTGAAGGTGTAGTTCAAAATTATGAACAAGCAATTAAATATTTCACTGAAGCAGCTGAAAAAGGAAGCGTTTGGGCTAACTACTATTTAGGCGAATGTTATTACTATGCAAAAGGTGTAGAAAAAGATGAAGTAAAAGCTGCTGAATATTATACAAAAGCTGCAGAAGCAGGAAATACACTTGCACAATCAAGTTTAGGTGATTGCTATTTCTATGGTAATGGTGTAGCTAAAGATTTTGAAAAAGCTGTTAAATACTATACAATGGCTGCAGATTCAGGAAATGAATGGGCTTTAAATAAATTAGCAAATTGCTATTACTATGGCGATGGTGTAGAACAAGATGAAGCTAAAGCAATTGAATACTTTACTAAATCTGCAGAAGCAGGTAATAAAAATTCAATGTGCCGTTTAGGTGATTGCTACTACTATGGTAGAGGTGCTGAACAAAACTACGAAAAAGCATTTGAATACTATACAATGGCTGCAGAAGCAGGACATAACGTTGCTAAATGTAATTTAGGTAACTGTTATTTTAATGGTTATGGTGTAGAACAAAACTACGAAAAAGCAGTTGAATTATATTTACAAGCTGCAGAACAAAATGTTGAAAGTGCATATAACAAATTAGGTGATTGCTATACATATGGTTATGGTGTAGAACAAAACTATGAAAAAGCAATTGAATGGTATACAAAGGCCGCTGAAAAAGGTAATGCATGGGCCCAAGACAATCTTGGTAGTTTCTATGAATATGGAAAAGGCGTTGAAAAAGATATTAACAAAGCAATTGAATGGTATACAAAGGCTGCTTCAAAAGGCAACAAACACGCTAATACACGTCTTTCAAGATTAAAATAATAAATGTTAATAGACTAGGTTATTTCTTTATTGAAGTAACCTAGTTTTTTATAAACATAAATTATAAAAAATAAATAAATTTTTAATAATCTCTTGCAATAAATGTCAAATTATGGTAAATTATAGTTGCAAAAAATATATTTCCTAAGTCAAAAATGGTAGACTATTTTATTTGTTTACTGCTAAAGGCTCATCTGTAATTAATGGTACATTTAATAAAGGTATTTACGAACTGGTATTAACAAGTGACTATAGATGGATATGGCATCTTTTATTTAAGTGGGTCTAAGAAATGAGATTAGAAAAAAGATTGTTTGAAAGATTTTTAAAAGGTGTTAAAGAATGGTTGCCATCTTATTATGATAGTATAGTTGATACTGCAACTATTGATGATGTTGGATATAAAATGGGATTTGATAAAGAACCTGCATATATCTTTGATTTTGAGTTAAGTGATGAAAAAATAAAAGAATTATATATTATAATGGAAGTATTCTTAAATATAATTACGAATATAAATACAACTCATTAGGCGACATTTTAGAAAAAATAGAGTATAATATAAGTAATGAAATCATATCAAAAGAAGTTTATAACTATTCAACAACAAATAGTAGTCAGTTATTAAGTATAAATAAAATAAATACAAATAATGAAATAATAGAAACAAAAACAATAACTTATCTGGAAGAAGATCCATTTAGGCCAGCAACATATAAAAACAACAATCTAACATGGAATGGTAAAAGATTAACTTCATATGGAACAAACACTTATAAATATAACAGTGAAGGAATAAGAATAAGTAAAACAACAAGTGAAGGAGAATACAAATACCTTCTAGATGGAAACAAAATAATAAAAGAAATAAAACCAACGAATAAAGAAATATACTATCACTACAATGAAAATGAAGAACTAGTAGGATTTAACTATAACGCGAAAGAATATTTTTACATAAGAGATATCACTGGAAACATAACAAACATAATAGATAGTAATGGAACAATAAAAGTAAGCTATGAATATGATGCCTGGGGTAAAGTAATAAATATAGATGGTGATGAAGATTTAATTGAAATAAATAGTTACTTATATAAAGGATACTATTATGATAAAGAAACATCATTATACTATTGTAACTCTAGATATTATGATCCAGAAATAAGAAGATGGATATCAATAGATGATATAGATTATCTTGATATAGAAACTATAAATGGGGTTAATTTATACGCATATTGTATGAATAATCCTGTTATGTGTACAGATCCAACTGGACATATGCCTAAGTGGCTAGCTACAACGTTGAAAATTGTTGGTGGAGTTGCCATTATTGCTGGCTGTGTAGCAGGATCGATTTTAACTGGAGGAGCATTATCAGTTGTATTAGCGGGAGCAGCTATAGGAGCCGCTTCAGGAGGAATTAGTGCTGGAGTTTCAACTGTTGTATCTGGTGGAGATATTCATGATTTCGCAAATGCATTTTTAATGAGCACTGCATCGGGTGCAATTAGCGGTGCTGTCGCAGCCAGTCCATTAGGAACAGGAGCTCAAATGGCTATTAATGCTGCATTGAGTGCTGCAAATTATGCTGGTACACAATTATTGAGTGGTAACAAAATTACTTTAGGTGGATTGGTTATCAATGCTGGATTTGGTGCCATTTGTGGAAAAATTGGTCAAAAAGGTTGGATGCAATCAGAAGCTACAAATGCATTTATTGGTTTTAGTGGTAAAAATGCAATGTATGATGTAATTCATATGGTTGGGGAAAAATCATTACGAAGAATGATTCTACCAACAATTGCTTTTGGTGGTGCAGGAGGAGGAATATATGGAAGAATTAGCTCGCGTTTTAATCCAAACGGAAATTTTATTGGAATCTGATATGTTGGGATCTTTGATTATAGCATATTTGTGCATGTTAATGTTGATATATTATGCTTTCTTAACTATTTATTCAACAGATGAGTATGAATTTTTACACAATGAACAAAAATGTTGGGAATTTAAACATAGAATGTTTTTTATAATAATGAAATCTAAAGAAAAACATATAGTTTCAAAGAAAACATTTATATTAGAATTAATAGGGTATTTAATATTTATTTTGACAATTACTGTATTTATTTGTTCTCTTAAACAAACTTATACAACAGCATTAATTCTAGCAGTAATTGTGTTTTCAATTATTACTGTGTTTGCATGTGTAACAGATACTGTATATAAAAAAATTCCTTCTCGACAAAAATATCGAAAAAATTATAAACAAAAGTATAAGGAATTTAAAAAATCTGAAAGATATAAAGAATCTAAAAAATAAAGAAAAAAATTACAAATAATATTGCTAATTATTAAAAACAAGCGATTCAAAACTTCTATGATAATTCCTCATAAATTATTGCATTTGATAATATTGACTTGTTGTGTAGTTCATAGATTTGGAATAAAAACTTTATTTAATAAGATATTTCTTAATTGGATTTATTGGAGAAATTTATGGTAGAATTAGCTCGTTTTTTAACCCAAACGGAAATTTTGGTACACTCTGATATGCTAGGTACTTTGATTTTATACTATTTATATTTGCTAATAGTGTTGTTTGTATCTTTTATAAATATCTATTCAGTAGATGAATATGAATTTTTACATAACGAACAAAAATGCTGGAAATTTAAACATAGAATGTTTTTTATAATAATGAAATCTAAAGAAAAACATATAGTTTCAAAGAAAACATTTATATTAGAATTAATAGGATATTTAATATTTATTTTGACAATTACTGTATTTATTTGTTCTCTTAAACAAACTGTTACAGTAGCAATAATTTTATTAGCATTTGTTGCAATAATTATTATTACATTTGGCTGTATAACAGGTTGTATGTATAGAAAAATAAAAAAAAGATAATTTGGTGAAAGGTATTTGAAAAGCAAATGAAATCATTTTCTTTAAAAAACATTACATTTACTAAAGATGAAGTCATAATTAATAAAAAAAAGAAACAAATTAAATGTCCTATTGATAACATTAAACAAATCAAGTATACTCGTATAACGTTTATTAATTTTTTGCTTGCGTATTTTAGTACTGGCTATTCGCCTGGCTGGTTCCAAATATCATTCAAAAATCGTGTTGGCAGAATATACGGTTATGGTTTTTTTGTTAAGTATTCTGATTTAAAGAAATTACCTAAAGAATTTTTAGAAAAAGTCACAATTCAGTAAATGCTTTTTATACTATGATTGAAAGGCGGTTTTTATGGGAAACAAAAAAACATTAAAATATACAAAATGTTTTAAAGTACATGAAGAAGAATTAACATGGGAATTATTTATAAAATATTTAAATGAAAATATGGAATTTTGTTTTAATTTTAACAATATGGCAATTGACATTGCATTTCATTATGAAGGTAAGAAAAAAGTATACGAACTAAATATTTCTTCAGAAGACAAAACAACTAATTTAGTATTCGATTCAGTAGATGAACTTATTTATTTTAAAGCATTTAATAATAAAACACTTCATGAGATTTGGGATGAATTAGAAAATTAAATAATAAATTAAATGTTTCATTAACTAGATGCATTTGCTACATTAGTGTAGTGGATGCATCTTTTTTGGGTTCTGTAAAATCTTTTATGATTTATGAAAAAAATATATTAATTGTTTCAAAAAATTTTACAGAACTAGAATTAACCCTTTTTATATTTTAAAGAACAATAAAAAAGTTGAAAATATACGTTTGACGGGTTGTCAATCATCGTGCACAAAATTGTGCCCTAGATTAATGGGTTTT
>ERZ824600.4898-NODE-4898-length-11377-cov-29.683978_pt1 | contig 11377 bp, 14 predicted proteins | sample MGYA00519933_ERZ824600 | MGnify/ENA primary metagenome ERZ824600 (study PRJEB31778, sample SAMEA3449178) | human gut metagenome | biome: human gut; feature: human-associated habitat; material: faeces | place: United Kingdom | collected 2010/2012 ... | reverse complement strand
AGTCCGGACTTGAGCTCCACTGTGAAGTGGTCTTCCAAGACGGTGATTTGCTTGAACCAGCGTTTTACCAATGTTTCGTCGAATTTAGCAAGGTCAGTGCGCTGCTGCTTGATGTAGTCCTGCAGGTCATTAATTCTTGCAATCTGCGCGTCTCTGGCAGCGGTGTCAACGGTGCATTTTTCACGCTGTTCGCGGAGTTTGAAAATCTGGTCAGCAATTTCATCGTAGGCTTCTTTGTTGTTAGCTTTTTTGAGAAGCTATTTTTGAAGTTCCATCAGCTGCTCGTCAATGCCATCAGAGGTGCTCTTCTGAGCTTCTTTGATGACTTTAGCAATGTTCTGCTTTAACTGTGCCTGATAGGTCGACTTATCGCCAAGGAGCGCGTTAATCGCCTGAACTACCACATTTTCTAATACCGTTTCATTGACAGTTCTTGCATGGCATTCCAGACCGGTAGGTTCTAGCCTGCTAAGGCAGCGCCAGACAATGGATTTGCAGCCACGGTTGTTCCAGTGAATTCTGCGGAACATTTCACCACACTCACCGCAAATAACAATCTGAGCGAAAGGTTCTGTATAAGGACATGAAACCGATTGCTGCACATCGAGTGAGAATTGGAGCCTTTTGTGATAAGACTCCGGATGTACCGGTTGGAATGACGGATCAGGTTCCGGAAACATCCCGGTTTCTGGATGCACTGGAAAAGAAATACAGGGAAGACCATCAGTTGATGGCAGACGCCCTTTGCTTTGGAGACTATGGAAAGGCAGGTGGCAGCTATGTATGAGGAATTCTTTGAACTGATGCATACACCGTTTACAAGAGACATTCCGGCAGACAGGCTGTACAGTTCGAGGCAGATAGAAGATGCTCTGGGAAGACTGACCTACGTGGCAGACCGGCAGTTGTTTGCGGTAGTTACCGCAGATCCGGGATGTGGGAAATCAACCCTAATCCGGATGTTTGAAAACAGACTCCCAAAGGATAAATACATGCTTCTGTATCTGTCGGATTCCAAGCTGACCCCGAGGTGGCTGTATGCAGGGCTTCTTGACCAGATGGGACTGGAGGCAAGGTTCTACCGGGGAGATTCAAAGAGGGGCAGCTGCAGAAGGAAATCGAAACAGTCAGGACCGTCCAGAAAAAGAAAGTGGTGTTTGTACTGGATGAAGCCCACCTGCTGGGGAAGGAAACTTTGGAAGAATTTCGCTTCCTCTTGAATTACAGGTTTGATTCAGCTAGCCCCATGAGCCTGATACTGGTAGGACAGACAGAGCTGTGGGATCAGAAGCTAAGGCTGCAAAGCTATGTAGCAATCCAACAGAGAATTGATATGAATATTGTGCTGAACCGCCTGGACAGGGCAGAAACTGGCAAATATATCGCGGCACATATGGCATATGCAGGAGTGAAACAGGATCTGTTTACCAGTGGAGCAGAAGATGAAATCTTCAAGGTATCAGCAGGCATACCACGGATGATCAACAGAATCTGCGAAAAAACACTGATGTACGCATATCAACAGCAGAAACGGCTGATAGATGAACATATGGTGAGATTTGTAGCTGACCATGAAATGGTTGGAGGAATAGAGTAAGAAAACCGGGGTGAAAGCCCCGAAAGTCGTGACAGAAAGATGAATGAGTTTGTGACAACGAGTGAGAGCAGAATTGTGACAGCTCATGGAATTTTTAACAGTAATGAACAATGGTATCGTCCCACAGTATTATGTGGAAAATGACCATGAGGCAATCATACCGAAGGAATTATTTTACCGAGCGCAGGAAGAAATCATGCGGCGATCTTCCATGTGCAAAGCGGCAGTGACCAGAAAGAAGAATCAGAAAAGCAAGTATTCCTCCGGTTACGCACTGACCGGAATCCTGCCGTGCGGAAAATGCGGACAGGAATACCGCAGAGTCACATGGGCGAGAAACGGAAGAAAGAAGATTGTCTGGAGAGGCTCAACCGGCTGACCAATGGAGAGAAGAAATGTGGTGACTCTGAGACACCGGAAGAGGAAGCATTATACAGGGCGGTCATGGAGGCCATTCACCGGATTACCAGAAATGACGGAGATTTTGTAGGTGCCTTCCGACAGAATGTCATACGGGTGATTGGCAACTACGGAAAGGAACAGGAGCTGGATGAATATGAGGATAAGATAAAAGCAAAGCAGCAAGAAATGGTGGCTCTGATAGCTGAGAACGCAAAGACAGGCTCCTACACGCAGGAATTTGATGAACGGTATCGGAGCATTGCAGAGGAAATGGAAATCTTAAAGAAGGAGCAGACAGAGGTCAGAAAGAAGAAAAGACTGGCAGAAAGTTATGAGCAGAGAGTAAAAGACATGGATGCATTTATAAAGGGAAGCACCTGCCAGATACCGGAATTTGACAATGACCTTGTCAGAAGGTTAATCGCAAGTATTAAAGTAGTCTCTGCTGAGAAACTAATTATCTAGTTCCAGTCGGGAATCGTCATGGAACTGGAAATCCGATATGACTAAGAAAAGGGCAGGGATGACAACTGAATAGGTAAGCGTTATTCCTGCCGGTTTGCGGTAAGAATAAAATGCCCGACAATTCGGGAGTTTTATTGTTGGTGTAAACGACAGGAAGTTTGAAAATGAAGATTGTAGAAACCTGTTGATATCAAGTATAATTAAAATAAAGGTATTATCATAAGCAATAGGATGCAAATAATTTGAAAGAAGAAATACGATGAGTGATGCAAATGGGTTATGGCCGATAGACGGCAAAAGCTTTTATGATATAAATGACAACAATTATTTAGTACATATTGATTGGAGCAAAAACAGTAAGAAAGATTATCAAAAATTATCGCAGGAATTTTTTGAATGCGGATATAAGATATGTGAGAAAATAGTAGATAGCGGACATGATAACATCAAGTCTGATATGTGGTTTTTCCCAACTATGTATCTTTTTAGACAAGGTATGGAATTGGGGATAAAAGCGCTAATCTGTGGAGCGATTTCAGAAAAAAGAAAAATACAACAGATATTTCTTGATTGTAAGCATGATTTGTATATGTTGTTCGATGCATACGAAAGAGAGACAGTAATATTGCTTACGGAAGAAGAATATGGGTGGATGAAGAAGTACTTGCATTTACTGGAAGAGGTAGATGCAAAATCTGATTTTTTTAGATTTCCACTAGAAGATGAATTCTTATTGAATTATCAAAATAAATTTTTGGATATTGTTGATATGGCAAATAGTATGCTTCAGGCATATGGAATTATTCAGAAATGTTTGAAAATACCAGAAGAAAATAGAATAGACAAATTTGATGCTTTGCGGTCATCGGTTTTTTTACAATTTGCAAACCATGGATTTGGGAACTGCTATTTATGGGAATCAATCACAGGAGATGGATTTCATAAATTGGTGTTGGGATATAGTCAGTCTGCAGAATTCTTGTTCTGTGAATGTGATGAAATATCAAAAGAAGAGAAAGTGTTTCCGATTCTCTTTTTGTTAAGAAATCTAATAGAACTGGGACTAAAAAGAATGTTTTATAAAACAATAGAGCATGGTGTACCTCAAAATGTTTTTAGGAGCAAAAGAAAAAGTCATCTATTATATAAGGAGTTGTGGAAGAATGTCCGTCCAATGATAGAATATTATGCTAATGCGCAGGGTCAGGATATAAGCATAATAAATATTGTGGAAAAACAGATTCAAGAACTAAGTTGTATAGATAAGAATGGCGATATTTCTAGATATCCTACTTCATACAGTTTAGAATATCGTTTTGATAATATTGATTTGGACTTAAAAAATGTGTATGAGTTTATGCAGGCAATTTTTAATTTTTGTGATGGATGTGATTGTGAATTTGAATCTGTCGCAGATTGGGAGTCTGATATGATGCAGGAAATGGCACAGTACCAGGATTGGTATTAAGGGGGAATGATGATGGCAGAGAAAATTAGAAAACTTGCGAATTCAGAAGTTGAAGTGTTGTCTAGAATAGTTGCAGAATGCATGACAGGAAGCCAAATGAATGAAATTTTTCGGGAATGCGGAGTCAGAGACACAAGCAATGAAAGTACAAAATGGAAAAGGATCTACTACACTTTTTAGCGAGACAAGAAATAGACGGATCGTCAAATGCTTTTCTTAATTTTATTAAAAAGAGCTTAAAACCGGTAAGGTTTATTAACGGTCAAAATGGTGATTATGATGAGATTTTATTAGAGATAAATAAACCATTGATGTTAATCGGGTTACAGATGACAAACTAACCGAAAAATTTGACATTGAAATATAATCAGTGATTGCAAATATATTAAATAAGACAAATTTTGGATGCCTAGACAGTGATTTAGGAAGGTATTGTATATGAACACAACACTTTATATTATTGGAAATGGTTTTGATTTGGCAAATAAACTGCCAACTTCTTATGAAGACTTTCGAAAGTATTTGATAAAAAAAAGTAAAGAGAGTCAAAAAGAACATAATGATTTCTTTGTAATTCAGAAGAAAGGTAAACTTGCACCAGATGACTTCCAAAATGCAACATTAATGATAAGAATGATAGATTCAGCTTTAGCTCGTGTATATCACAAGAAGCAGGATTGGAGATACTTTGAAGATATACTAGGAAGATTGAAATATGAAGATATATGGAGAGATGAAAATAAAAATGCAATGAATGGAGTTATTATACATATTACATTCACTAGATTAAGAGATTATTTTAAAGAATGGATTTCGAGCATAGATTTAAAGCAAGCGAGACCAATTAATGGTTTCCCACAAAAAAGTAATGCCTTGTTTCTTTCATTTAATTATACTGCAGTACTTGAAACTATATATCATGTATTGCCTGATAATATATGTCATGTACATGGCGTTTGTGGTGACACAGAATTAGTATTTGGTCATAAAGAGTTGGAAGAAAGAAATTTTAAGAATGAAACTGATGTAGAACGACAAGTTGCAATTGTTCGGGAAATGCTATTGAAGGACACCGAAGCTTGTTACAGCGAGCATTATGATTTTTTTAATAGAATTAATAAACAAATAAAGGAAGTTGTTTCAATAGGATTTTCTTATGCAGATGTTGATATGTATTATATTGATAAAATAATAAAAAATGTGGGAAATGATACAATATGGTATTTACATATATATAATTTTAAGGACACAATGTGTTTTAAACATAAAATTAGAAAATGTGGATTTCGCGGAAAAATAAAGATGTTTAAAAATATAGAATGCTCCAATAATCAATGGGAAGAAACTGATAATTATTGGAAAAAATAGAACAATATTATTAATGGTGTATGACATAACAATGAGGTTGTTTTAATGATTGGAGGCAATAAGTTGGAGAAAATTGTTGATTGGTTAAAAGAAGTTTTTACTGGGGATAAGCCATTTGTAAGAAAATTGAGAATACTTAGATATGTGGCATGCGTAATAATTTTATTTATAATGTTTTGTGATTCGTATTGGAACTTGTTGGCTTATATAGATTTACCATGTGCCCCATTGCTGAAAGAAAATTTGAGAGATACATTACATTCATCCGGAATGGGGGCATTTATAGCTTGGGTAGTATATAGCGCTCTTTTTTGCAATTTATATAAAATTATAGGTGAGAAACAATGGATGAACTTGTCATACATAGGCATTTTAATTGATTTTATTTTTACAGTGTATTTTGTGATATATGCTTTAAATATAGGGATAGAATATGCAAATGGGCTACAGGTACAAGTAAAAGTTGAAGCGGTATTAGTGGTTTTATACTTAATGTATTGTGCATTGGATAAATCATATAGGCTACATCGAATTAATTATGAGAGAAATAAGAGAATTGATTATACAAATTATTGTGATAGTGAAGGGAAACCGATACCCGTTGACGCTAAAGTCTTTTATAAAGGAAAAGGATATAAGGTAGTGAAATATAAAGGTGTATATAGACTTTTACCTCGCGAAGAAAGAATAATATCTTCTACATTAATCGCACTTGAAAATGCGGCAAGTGATGTGGAAGGAAAATTACTAGTTCAAAAGTAAAATAATAACATCATAAACAAGTATTGATTATAATAAACAATAAAAATATAGCTGTAGATTTATAATAAAATATTAGGTGGAATATAGAGAAAAAATATGCATTTTGTTGACGTTATGGCATAGAAATAGTATGATACAAATTGAGTAAGTTTGATTATGGGAGGTGGATAAAGTGGCTACAGCAGAACAAATAAAAAGTTTGGTGAAAGCTTATGCAGATTGTAATGACGAAAAGTTTAAGACAGTTGTTTTACAAATTGCAGCTCACGAAGCCAAGCTTGGGCACGATAACTTAGCACGTGATTTAAAAAAGCAGATTGATAGAGTTGGAAGCAAAAGAGCAAATATTGTTCAACTTACTTCAACTAATCCAATGCTTACACTATCAATGCCTTCCCATGATTTATCAGAACTAATTGTTTCAGAAGATATCAGTGATAAAATTCAAAGAATTCTGAATGAGTATAGAAATAGAAATAAACTTGTATCTTATGGATTGACTAATAGAAGAAAGATATTGATTGAAGGAAATCCGGGAACAGGAAAGACGCTAACGGCATCAATTATTGCTTCTGAGTTATCTTTACCTTTATATACGGTACAAATGGATAAGCTTGTGACAAAATTCATGGGAGAAACAAGCGCAAAGTTAAGACAGATATTTGACAGCATTGAGTCAACTGTGGGTGTATATCTTTTTGATGAGTTTGATGCCATAGGTGCAGATCGAAGCCTTGATAACGAGGTGGGAGAAATGAGGAGAATTCTTAATTCATTTCTACAATTTATAGAGCAGGATGATTCTGAAAGTATTATTGTGGCAGCAACAAATAATCAAAAACTTTTAGATCAAGCATTGTTTAGAAGATTTGATGATGTGTTGCACTATACATTGCCTACGTCTAAAGAGATTAAGCGATTATTTGAATACAAAATAAAAGCATATGATAATTACTTTATAATTTCAAAGGAAATAATAAAGGCTGCAGAAGGATTAAGCCACGCGGAGATTGCAAGAGTATGTGATGATGCGATTAAAAATTCTATTTTGAGTGACGAGCCAATTACAAGTAAGGCAGTAATTGCATTACTAAGTGAGCGGCAAAATGTATATGCATGTAAGGAGGCATAAGCATGGCAGTAGAAAAAAGAAACATTTTTCTGACGCAAACGGTTGAAACTATGCCTTATACATCGACATCAAAACCTATAGGAACAAATTATCCAAAGCGTACAGTTGCAACGCATGCAGCATTTATACAGAGAAAATTACAAGAGTGTTATTCCAAATCATTGTCACAGAAACAGGTTGCGGCAATTCGCTATAAAGAAGGAACTTATCTTGAATTCTCAAGCGCCAAAGGACATGATTTGGCTATAAAGAGTTTGGAAAATCGTAAAGCAGGAATTCGCTTGCTCAATGTCCATGAGGATGAAGAAAAATCCATAATTAAGGCTACAGTTTATATACCTGCTGGAAAAGAAAGCTTTTTCCTTAAAAAGGTTGAAGCATATGCAAATGAACAAACATCGAATGGAAATCCAAAGAACAATGATTTGGTTAGAAGCATTGATGATATAAAAGTGGCAATGCTGGATTCTTTTTGGGTTGGTACATCTGAAAGCATGCCTAAAGATACACCTGTTTGGTGCGAAATTTGGCTTAGATATGACTTTAAGAAAGACAATATTGAAGCATGGAGAGAAACTGAAGAAAGTATTTCCTTAATATGTTCAGAAAATCAAATACATATTGATGATAAACATATTGTTTTTCCAGAACGTATAGTAAAGATGATATATGCAAATGCTGAACAGCTAAAACTGGTAATAGCTGTATGTCCATATATCACAGAAATACGGCGAGCACAAGAAGCAACAACTTTTTTCGCAGATTTGTCTAATAATGAACAGAGGGAATGGATAGATGAATTGCTACAACGTACAACCTATACAGATGGTAATGTAGCTATTTGTTTGTTGGACACAGGAGTTACAGCAGCTCATCCCCTGTTGGCGAAGGCAATTAATTTAGATCACGTTCAAGCGGTAAATTCTACATGGGGAAATGGGGATCATCAAGGACATGGAACAGAAATGGCCGGAATAGCTCTATATAATAACCTGAAAGAGGCATTGTTAGGAAAAACTAAAATAGAGATACCCCAGAAAATTGAATCAGTAAAAATTCTACCACCAACGGGTGGAAATGATCTTGAGTTATATGGTGCGGTTACAGAGCAAGCTGTGTCGTTAGCTGAGATAGCAAATCCGTTTGTACATAGAGTTATATGCATGGCAGTGACTTCTCCAGAATATAATACTTTTGATGGGAGTCCGACTTCGTGGTCAGCAGCTGTAGATAGTATTACATCTGGTGCGGATGAAGAAAATGTAAAGCGCCTTTTTGTTGTTAGCGCAGGAAATGTATATCCAGAAGAATTAGGAAAATTATCATTTTCAGATGCAAATACATTGCATTGTGTTGAAAGTCCTGGGCAAGCATGGAATGCTATTACTGTTGGAGCATATTCAAATGATGTCAACATAACAGATGCTTTTTTTAAAGGTTATAATCCAGTAGCAGAAGCAGGCGCTATGTCTCCGTATAACTCTACTTCCGAATTGTGGAATAGTAAGTGGCCAGTTAAACCAGATGTACTATTTGATGGTGGAAACATGGCAACTAATGGTACCGACTATTCGGAGTGTCCAGATTTATCATTATTAACAACCAATTATAGACCGTTGATTAAGAATTTTTCAACAATATGGGGGACAAGTTCTGCTGCAGCGCAAGCAGCATGGTTCTGTTCACAGCTATTGGCTGAATATCCTGATATGTGGCCTGAAACAGTTAGGGCATTGATGATTCACTCTGCTAGTTGGACTGAACAAATGAAAAGGCAATTTTGTATCGAGGATACAAAAACAAAAGGGCGTCGGAGACTTTTAAGAACTTGTGGTTATGGTATTCCTGATTTGGGAAAAGCCATTCAATGTATGAATAACAGTGTAAATATGGTTATTCAAGGTGAATTGCAACCATATAACAAAAACAGCATGAATGAAATGCATATTCATACATTGCCGTGGCCTACAGAAGTTTTGAAAGAACTTGAAAGTGAAACGGTTACTTTGAAAGTGACTTTATCATATTTTATTGAACCTGGTCCCGGTGAAGTCGGTTGGAAGGATAAATATCGTTATCCGTCGTGCGGGTTAAGATTTGATGTAATTAACTCAAACGAGGATATTGAGGATTTTAAGAAACGTATCAATGTAAAGATGCGTGGAGATGATAAAAAGGATAAAGGTGAGGGTACAAGTGGAAGTGAACGCTGGTATTTAGGATCAGATAATCGAGATGTAGGTTCAATACATTCTGATTATTGTGAATTAACAGCAGCAGAATTGTGTGACTGTAAAAATATCGCAGTTTTTCCTGTAATTGGTTGGTGGAGAGAACGAAGTTACTTGGATAAGTATGATAGTAAAATTAGATACTCATTAGTGGTTTCATTATCAACCCCGAAAGTTGATGTAGATTTTTACACACCAATTATGACTGAAATTAGGAATGTTGTTGAGACTGATATTCCAACAAATATGAAAAAGAAATAGGTACTGTTGAGCATCTACAGTACAAAGAATAAATATGTTAAATGTTATAGTGTAAAATCAAGGCACAGGAAATAAATGGTTAGAATAATGCCTCCAAGTCATATACAGATTTGGGGGCTTTCTTCTGCCCATTTTGATTTCGGAAAATCTATCCGAAAAAGCAAAACTATGGTACAATTGCAAGTAGCGATGTGTGCCATAGCAAAGAGCAGACTTCAAATCAAACCGAAGCCAATCAAAGGCTCGTCTAAGAAATCAATTCTAATCTTTTCTGTGGCAGGTGCATTTGGGTGCAGTATGCCGTTTTTACAGGTCTCGAAAGGGATCATTGTGTCATTTTTTGAATCCAAGGCTTAACGAAAAGCCAAGGGATGTGCATCTTTATTGCACACTCATGGCATGTGGAGACGGTATGTCTCTTGTCCAAACTTCATGAAGCAAAGCATCATGTCAGCGTGAAGCTGGATATAGATGAGATGGATTTGACCAGTGCTGAGAGCAAGGCTACTTATGAGGAGATAAAGAAGTATGTGGCTGAACATAATGATGGGATGAAGGTTAGCAGTCTTAATATAGCGCAGGTGAAGAGAAAGTGTGGAATTGAATTAGGAGAGAATTTTAATTTGCCCAAGTCGGAGGATTCTAGGCAGCCTCAGTGTCCGAAGGAAAAAGAAGAGGCTATTATGGAGGCTTTGAAGGTATTTAAGATGATATAAAGGTAATAAGGTGTAAATGATGGGATATAGAACACTTGAGATAAGTACTTCATGTGAAATACATATAAAAGAAGGACAGTTAGAGGTAACCTGAATGACCAACCCAAAATGGTGCATCGTTCAACAATGGATATATCAGAAGATAAAGGGACAGATAATTTGACAGAAATATATAGTATCGGTAGAATTGATACAAAACTGTACAGCGAAAAGTTTGGAAATATACAAACGGATGAAGTTATTGTTACCAACGAAAGAATTGAGCATATTAAATCACATCATCCGGAAGACTATGAATTGTTTGAACAGTATGGGAGGGATTGTATAGCTGATCCAGACTTAATCATTAGTGATGAAAAGAATGTTGGAACTGCTTTTCTGATAAAGAAATTGCCAAATACGAATCTAAATGTTGTGCTTAGGCTTGTACTGGAAAATGAAGACAGTAAATTAAAAAATTCTGTTATGACATTTTGGAGAATAAGAAAAAGAAACGTTGAAAAGTTAATAGAAAAGAATCAAATTCTTTACAAAAAGGAATAATTAATGTATAATTAACTTACATTAATAAGAGAGTGTTTTGAAGTAGAGATTGTGCTGCTACGCACCCTATGGGTCAAAAGAAATGTGGGAAAGGGCACCCCCACCAAAATACTCTCTTATCATGTGCAAAATTATGTATGTTTAAGTTCAGTTTATCTGAGATGGTAAATTTCGTTGCAACCACGCACCCTATGGGTCAAAAGAGATGCAGGAGAAGCGACGCCTGCCGGATAGTTCTTTGCTTATGAAAAAGGTTGTAGATTGTGCGTATTTTGATAACCATCACAATATTGTGATGGGATTTTTATATTAGCATTGCAACGAAACAAATGTTCTGCTATAATGTCTCTATGGAGGGTTAATATATGCTGCCAAAGGGGTATTATTGGTGTAAGTGCCCTCGGTGTGGAAATTCACATATGCAGATGCTGC
>ERZ824600.4896-NODE-4896-length-11384-cov-3.086415_pt1 | contig 11384 bp, 2 predicted proteins | sample MGYA00519933_ERZ824600 | MGnify/ENA primary metagenome ERZ824600 (study PRJEB31778, sample SAMEA3449178) | human gut metagenome | biome: human gut; feature: human-associated habitat; material: faeces | place: United Kingdom | collected 2010/2012 ... | reverse complement strand
CCGTCTCATCGGCGATGGTGTAGCTTATCTCACCACGGTTGTTGTTGGTCGTTACAGCCGGCAGCGCAAACGGCAGGTCGCCGTAGACCTTCTCGCCTATCTCGGCCACCGTGAGCTGTGTCTCACTGAAATTGCCGATGCTCAACGTTCCCGAGTAATAGGCTATCTCGTAATTGGCGGCTTCGCCTCCCGACACGCTTATCAGGTAGGTGCCGGACTGCTCGGTGGTCGATACCTCGCAGCTCAACTCGGGCTGCACGGTAAACACCGTCTCGTCTTCGCCGGCCACAAAGCCCTTGCAGGTGTAGGTCAGCTCGGGGAACTCATCGCCCTGGCGGCACTCCTTGTTATCGGCCGTTACGGTAAGAAGGGCTTTCGATACCAGCAGAGGTACGCTGGCCTCGGCCGAGGTGTGGCTATCGGTGGCAGCCTGTTTCACCACAAGTGTGGTCGTGCCGGCGCCCTTGATGTGTATGCGGCCCTCAACGATGGTTGCTACCGTCTCATCGGCGATGGTGTAGCTTATCTCACCACGGTTGTTGTTGGTCGTTACGGCCGGCAACGCAAACGGCAGATCGCCGTAGACCTTCTCGCCTATCTCGGCTACCGACAATGCGGTGGTTACCGAACCGATGGTCAGGGTACCATTGGTATAGACAAAGGTATAAAGGTCGGAAACTCCGCCCGAAAGAACGATGGGGAAACTTCCCAAAGAGAGCGTGTCGGCCACACAGGTAGCGACAGGCTTTTGGGTAAGGCTCTCTTCATTATCGCCGGCCACAAAGCCTTCGTAGGAGATGACAAACTCAGGATTAGGTTCTCCATAGTTGCGGGAGGCATCGTCGACACGCACATACAACGGACGCTTGTTGACGGTAAGGGGCAGGGAGATTTCTTCGGAGGCGGCAAAATTGCCCGAAGCGGCCTGTTTCAGCAGAATATTCGTAACACCGGGGGCAACCACCGTTACCTCGCCGTTCTCGACGGTTGCGACACGTGTATCTTCAACCACATAGTCGACCGGCGACTCGTCGTTGTTGGTCGTTACCACCAACCGGAATGTATCGTCGCCATAAAGTTTCACGGGCACCTCCTCGACTGCCAACTTCGTGGCGGCAGGTTCTACCGACAAGGTTCCGGTGCGGTACGACAACGTATAGTTTTGGGCCGATGCACCACTCACCCGTATATCATAGGTACCGACAGGCGATTCGGTCTGGGCATCACATTCGGCCACGGGGAGCGACGCGAGCGATGTCTCGTCATCGCCGGCCACAAAGCCTTCGTAAGCGAAAGTGAATTCGGGATTTTCCTCGCGATAGAAACGGGCGGTATCGACCGCAGTAATCGTCAGCGGAGCTTTCTCGACCACATAGGTAAAGAAGTTGGAGACACCCTGCGTATAGTTCGACGAGGCGGTCTGCATGGCAATAATCATGGTCTGACCGGCCCGCTTGGGGGTCAACATACCATCTACGACCTCCACCACCGAAGGATCGGAGATGGCATAGATGATTTCGCTTTCGGTATTGTTCGACGAGATATCGAGCCGGCAGGGTTCATCGCCGTAAACAGCGGTATCGGGGGTAACAATGGTAATAACCGTCGAGGCCGGATTGATAGTGAGTTGTCCCGGGAGATATTCGATGGTATAATTGGCCGCCTCGGCTCCTTCGGGAGTGATGGTATAGGTACCGACAGGCGACAGCGAATCGGCCTCCCAACGAAGTACGGGCTTCACCGCCAGCGACGAGGTGTCGTCGTCGTAAACAAAACCGGTATAGGAGAACTCTCCTGCGGGATTGGGTTCGCCATAGGGACGCTCGGTATCGACGGCCCGTATCGAGAGCCTGGCTTTCTTCACGACAATCTCTATCGTATCGGAGCCGGCCAGGAAGTTCTCGCTCGTATCCTGAACAGCCACCAGCGATGTCGTTCCCACGCCCACAATCTGGATTTTGTCGTCTTTCACCACAGCCACTCCGGCATCAAGAGTCTTGAAGAGCAACTCCTGCTCGTCGTTGTTTTTCTCCACTTCGGGCAAGGCAAAGGCCGGCTGTCCGTAGGTAAGGGTATCGACCCGGGCTATTTCGATATGCGAAGGTGCGGGGTAAATCGAGAGGGTACCGTCGACATAGGTAAAGTCGTAATTGGCCGCCTCGGCTCCCGAAGCCTTCACGACATAGTCGCCCACCTTGGCATCGGCACCGGCTTCGTGGGTCGCTACCGGCCACACACCGACAGCCGTAGTATCGTCGTCGTTGACAAAGCCGCTGAACAGGAATGTAAATTCGGGATTTTCCTCACGATAGAGACGCGAGGTGTCGGCTACCGTCACCGTGAGCATCGCCTTGTCGACAGTAAGAGGCACCTCTACGGTATCGGAGGCATGGTAATAGGCCGACTCGTCCTGATAAACCGAGAGAACAGTCTTTCCGGCACCCTTTATAACGACACTTCCCTCGGCAAATGCAGCCACGGCATCGTTGTCGACAAGGGCGTGCAGCTCTCCGTCGGGATTGGTCGAGGTCAGGGCCACCGGCTCGCTGCCGTAGACCACACGAATGGAATCGCCGTTGATAACAGGCGTGAGCTTATCGACCGTCAGCATGGCACCATCGACATAGACCAGTTCGTAATTGTCGGCCACACCACCCGAAAGGGTAATGGGATACTCACCGGGATCGGAATCGGCCACCGCTGTGGTATGAGCCGTCGGTAACTCACTGAGGGCAGAGAGGGTATCGCCGTTGACAAAACCGCTGTACAGGATTTCAAAAACGGGATTCTCTTCCTTATAAAGACGTATCGTATCGGAAACAGATACCGAGAGAAGGGCTTTTTTCACCACCAGGGCTACCGAGTCGGTAGCAGCGCCGTAATTCTCGGACTCTTGTTGGGATACCTTGATCCATGTCGTTCCGGCCGAGAGGATATGTATCATATCGCCCGAAAGACGAGCCACCGATGTATCGGCCACGGCATAGGCATATTCGCCACCGGCATTCGGCGAAGAGACGGCCGGCAACGCGATGGGTGCGGCACCATAGACCGTCGTGTCGATGGGGGTGATGACAAGGCTGGTCTTCAAGGGCTCAATGGTAAGCTGACCGGGACGGTACTCGATTTCGTAATTGTCGGCCGCAGCACCCGAAAGGGTAATAGCATAGGTTCCCACACCAGTCTCGGCCGTAGCTTCGGTAGCAACAACCGGTTCGGCGGTGAGTACCTCGGGGCCTTCTCCGTTGACAAACCCTTCATACACGATGCGGAACTCGGGGTTCTCCGTACCGTAAAGGCGCGAGGTATCGGCCACAGAGATAATGAGCGGGGCTTTGCCCACGATGAGCTGTATCTGCGTCTCGACAAGTCCGGTAAAATGTTCGGTTGCCGGTTGCGAAACGGTCAGCGTCGTTTCGCCGAGCGCTTTGACCACGATGCGGCCCTCCTCGTCGAGTTCGGCAATGGAGGTGTCTTCTATCGTGCAGACGAGCTTCGACTCGATATTGTTGGTCTCCACCACAAAGGGAGCATCGCCATATACCTTATATATAGGCTCGGTCGACACCTCGGTCAGAGCCTGCGAGATGGTGAGCTTGGCCGGCTCTTCGGCAAATATGAATTCATAACGGTCGGAAGCTCCACCCGAAAGGGTAATATCGTACACGCCAAAATCGGATTCGAGCGTGGCATTGGAAGTTGCCACAGGCTCCTGTTGCAAGACCGAAGCATCGTCGTCGAGCAGGAAGCCTTCGTAGATAAGGCGGAAGTCGGGGTCGGGTTTGTGGTAATAGCGGGTGGTATCGGCTACGGAAACATGCAGGGGGGCCTTGGTTACCGTAAGCTTTCCGGGTACGGGAGCAAAGGTGTACCAGGGGTCCTCACCCCCACTGACCGTGAGTTCATAATCGCCGGCAGGCGACGAAGGTACGGCTGTGGTTACCACCTCGGGATCTTGCGCCACCGAAGTATGCTCGCCTATCCAGCCCGAATATTCAAAGATATACTCCTGTGGATTTTCCTGCCCGTACATACGGGAGGTATCGGCGATATGCACCTGCAAGGGATATTTATCGACCACGGCGGCTTGCTCGGCAGGCAGGAATACGAAGCCCGACCACTGCGAAGCGACCTTCACCGTATAGGCTCCCGGGAGGATATTGCCCCAAAGCAGTTGGAGTGCATCGGCTACCACCGTATCGCGAACAAGTGCCTCGTCTTCGCCATAAAGAGAGATGGTATAGGCATCGGCCTCTTCGACGGCACTCCAGGCGACACGCAGAGAGAATGGTGTCTCACCGGCCGAGGTCTCAATGGTCGAAGGGGGAGCCAGCTCCCAAGAGCGGGCAGCCAAGGTGGCAAAGGGGGTGGCACCGTCGTCGGCCAAGGCACGCACTTTCAAGGTGTAGTTGGTACCGGGTATAAGACCCGACACCTGATAGGTGGTGTCGGCCAGAGTAACATCATCGACCGGCTCGGCACCATCGGTTTTCTCAACAACGACATTATAGGTAAGGTCTTGGCCCACCGACTTCCACGACAGAGAGATATCGGTCTTGCCGATTACCTGATAGGAAATCTCTTTGGGGGTAGGAACGCAACGGGGGGTAAACGACACCTCTTCCGACGAAAATCCTTTATAGTCGGTGCGCAGCCGGGCCTCGTAGGAGAGCGTGGGGTCGAGGTCGACATCGAGCGAAGCCGACGAGCCGGTGAGGTCGGTAACCTCAGCAGCCATATTACCGTCGGCCGTATAAAAGCGCACACTGTATGTTACGACATCGTCGACGGCACTCCACGATGCAGGCACCGGTGTCGACTCAAAGATTGTCCCTACCGTAAAATCCTGGGGAGCGGGTATGTAGCTGTCGGTCTTGACCAGCCCCGAAGCAAAGCCCGAATTGAGCCAGCCGGGATAGTTGGCACACACACGCACCGAATAGGCGGCGTCGGGGGTGAGGCCTGTCATGGTATAGCCGGGGGTAGAGACGGTCTCTTCGGCCTCGACCTCATTAAGGGCGTTACGCATCTGTATGGTGTAGCTCTCGGCACCGGAGACCGGAGACCAGGTTACGGGCAGCTTGTGGAAAGTAGCCTCACCGGCCTCGATATTGGTCGGGGCGCAAAGACCCACCACGGCTTGCGTGAAAGATACGATACCATCGGTAACGGTTATCGTCGCATCGTGCCGGGCCAAATCGGAAGGGGCATAAGTAACGGTAACATCGACCGTCGTAACGGCCTGCTCGATGGTGGTAGAAGAGACCGATGCGGTAAAAGCGGGATTGCTCGACGAGACCGTGAGAGGGGCTGCGGCATTGGAGTAGCGCACCGAGAAGGTCTGCGTCTTCACATCATCGGCTCCCGAACCCGAAGTAAAACTGGCAAGATTTATGTCACCGGCCTCGATATACCGCGCGCGCGTTACCTTTACGTTACGGAAATTCTTCTTTCCCACGGCTCCCGTCTCGGTATACATCTTTATTTTGGTAGCCCGGCGGTCGAGTGTATAAGTCAAGGATTGCCAGTCCTTGGTAAGCATATCCAGCGTAGCAACCCGTATCCACGCCCCGTCTACATACTGGTCGAGATAGCAGTTACCACTGCCTCCAATTCCCCATATTGTGGAATATTTTCCTTCAAAGGTCAAGACACCGGCTTCACCATTGATATCGTACTCGGTCGAAGAGATGGTAGAAAAACTTCGTTCGTTTGCATCGTCGAGTACATAACTCTCGGCTCGCGCAGGGAGAGAGACACACAACAACAAGCACACAACCAGTGCATACAGTTTTTTCATTATCATATTGGTTTACTATTATTTATCTAGAAAAGGGTCCTTTACAAGGGATTTTCATGAATGTTCACTTTTATCTAAAAAATTCTGTACAAAGGTACTTCATTTGCTGCCTCTCCTTTATTTATTTACATTTATTAATAGATTATATTCTTTTTACATCGTCATCGCGATGGACAACCGGGAGGAGTACAAGAATATTTACACGCTGTATTTCTGATTATTATAAAATCACTCCGACTCTATACTGCATACCATGCCGATTTTTGGATATAGCTCAGTATGTAAATATATGTAAACACAAGTAAAGATACAATACAAAAACTTTATATATGGCTTTCGGTTTTATTGGTTTTCGACATTCCGATTCTACCAAAACGGTAGAGGGTATGTGGAAAAGAAGAGATGGGGCTGACTACCGGGGTACGGCGGGTGACAAAGAGAGGAGCCTCTCTCCTACCGTGGAGAGAGGCTCCAATATATGACTTATGCCTGTTGCCATAGGCAACGTACTATTTCTTACGGGCGGCCTCCATCTCTTCCAATAAATCTTTGGGAGGCTCGGGCAGGTCTGGCAAATCGGGTCGACGTGAAGTACGCGACGCACCCATTTCTCCTCCCCGTATATAATTGCGGTATTCAAGGGGTGTAAAGCCGGTTTTCTTTTTAAAGAGAGAAAAGAAATGTTCTGCCGATTTGTAATTAAGCATATAAGATATTTCCTTTACCGAATGTGATGTCCGCATAAGCAGGTCTTCGGCCTTTTTTATTTTCAACTCTTGAAAATACTTGGCGGGTGCATATCCGGTGTAATCTTTGAATACTTTACGGAACCAACTATACGAAAGATTGAGATTCTCGGCCAATTCCTCCACATCGATATTCTTATAAAGATTTTCTATCATGATGATTTTGGAACGCTCAATCTTCTGACTGATGCTGTCTTCTTCAAAGATACGATTGCTCGACACGTAACAAATAAGGCCCAATATGTGCATCACAATTCCGGAGAGACACTGCTGCGAAGCATTCTTGCCACTGTTGGCCACCTCTATGGCCTGTTGGAAGAGCTTTACCAGATCGGCATTGAAACCCACTTTCAGTACCGGAGTGTCAGCGGTGATACGCGCCTGGCGGAACCATAGCTCAGCCACAGGGCCATTGAAACCGATATAGTACTCGTTCCAACCCACTTTCTCTGAGGGAGAATAAGTGTGCCATTGTCCGGGGAAAAGGCAAAGCAACGAACCTTTTACAAGAGGCTGTGCTGGGGTAGTATCGGAGGTAAAAGTGCCTGCCCCTTTGGTTATATAAAGCAACTGAAACTCTTGCAAGACTCGTCCTTTACTCACATTAAAAAAGTAGCCAGACGGATGGTCTTTGAGAGGATAATGCTCGCCGGCCTTAATACTTTGGAACCCCACGGTATTGACATAAACGCCGAAATGCATATCAGTTTTCGTGGCGTTGAGATAACTAATATCGTTCTCCAAATCGTTGTAATCCATAGTTGATGTTGGTCTCACTTAGCCCCTAATTGTTACATACACACAAAAATCGAGATAGACAAAAGTAATAAAAATTTTCTCATACGCAATTCGTAATAGCAAAAATTACAGATAGATAGCAATTTTTGCTATGTATATTCCCGATTTTTTCGGAATAATAAATCAGCAAGGGAGGAAACGAAACAAAACGAAAGGAAAGAAAGATTATTTATAACTATCTACCCTTATTGCATCACGGGCCACGTTTATATAAAATAAGCAGGGGCGGTCGTCGACCGCCCCTGCACATATGAGAGAATATCAATGATTATTTCACAATCACTTTCTCTACCTCTACGCTACCGTCGCTGTAAACGGTACGTACGAAGTTGAGACCCTGGGTCAGTTCGCTTTGAACAGCACCGCTGATAGAGTAGATAACGGTCGAAACCACCTCTTTCTCTACCTCGGGAGCCGTCACACCACTAGAAGTTGTTTCAACTTTGTAGAATTGCGAGAGACGGGCATAGGTCTGACCAACCACATCGGTTACATTTTGAACAACGAGTTGGTAAGTAGCACCAGCAAGAGGTTCGGTTCCCTGACGGGTAATCGTCATCGTATTGCCGTTGATTGCATAAGTACAGTTGGTTGCAGGCATAGCGGGCACACCGAAGTATACAATCAAATTGTCGGCTTGCGTTTCGGCCAGCGGGTTGTTGAACGTAACAACGAAGGTAGTCGTGGTGTCAGCAATCAGAACAGCCTCGGCCATTGCAGTGCTACCGGCGGGAGATACCGATTGCAATTCGAGCTCACCATAACCTTCAACCAAGATTCTGTATTCGTCAACATAGAATTCTTTGGCTTCGCTCTCGAAGCGTACATACTTCTTGTCGAATCCATTGTAAGAGAATCTTACGGTTTGTTTTTCACCACTGGGAACGACGATTTCATCGAGCACTTGCCATTCGGTACCTTCGAGCTCATCGCCCACCATGACGCGGATAGGAGTTTCCACTTTGGCTCTGATGTCGAGTTCAACATCGAACGGGCCTTGGAACAGGGTGTCGGGAGCAGCACCGGTCTTACCTTCCTTGTTGAGGAAGTAAGCACCATTGTCGCTTTGGAGAATGAGACGACGATCTTTCTCGCCGTAGAACGACCAGCCGTTGTACTGGCGATAACCTACATAGGTATTGCCCTTATTGAATACATGCACGCGGAAACCGTCTTTTTCGGTCGAGTTACTGAAACCGATGCCTTCGGGCCATACGGCACCGGGTTTAACGGTACCGGCAATAACTTCGCCATTTTCGTCATAGGTGAAATCGGCATTGTAGAACCACTCTTCGATAGGATTGTGGAAGTCGGTCGAGTAGAATACTTTCTCGCGAGCCACATAGTTCTCGTTCTTGATACCTTGGATGGCAACGGGCGAGTTGTTGTATTTCTCGCTTACAGCAACAGCCATCACGGTTATCGTGTCGCCATAAGCTGCAAAGGGAGCTGCATAAACTTCACCGTTCTCAATGGGATCGGTACCATCAAGGGTGTAAAGGATTTGAGCGCCGGTGAGGTCGAGCTCTTCGCTGGTGATGGCGATGGTCACGTCGATGCATTTGCCGTCGGCATTTTGAGCGAGAGTAATAACCGGAGCCGGCAGGGCGGCGAGAGTCTCGTTTACAAATTCGAGGCTGTCGACGGGAGAGTCATACCATTTCTCGGGCGAAACGGCGATAGCTTGCACGAGGCAGTTCTTCAAGAGAGTATCGGGAGCCTCATAAAGCTTGCTCTCGGTGGTGGGCACAGTACCGTCGGTCGTGTAGTAAATCTTGGCGGTATCGGGAGTAGCGGTGATGGTGAGTTCATAATAACCTTCCCATTCGCCTTCGAGCGCGGTAGTTTTAATCTCGGTAGCGCAGGTACCTACGATGGGGAGTTCATACGGTTCGGCCCAAAGGAGGTATTTGGCTGCGTTAACAAACATTCTTTCACCATCTTCGGTCAATGCGCCGTCAAGTACGGTGTATTCGGCACCTTCACCATCGATGGGGATAATCAGGTAACCGACATTGCCGTCGAACCAGTGCTCGGCAACAGAAGCAGCACCGTTGGCCGTTGCGATAACGTCGTGTTCAAAAGTCGTTTCGGTAGGAATACCTTGCAGGTAACGTCCGCCTTCACGACCGGCTTTTGCAAACGGCATAACCGTGTCGATTCTCGAAAGGCCGGCAAAGATGTCGTGCTCTACATAGAGATAATCGGGAATAAGGGTCATCGAAGGATTCTCGGCCGTGCCGGGGTTTGCACCGCCGCCACCAATAGCGGGGCTGGTCTTGTTGTACCAGAATGCTTTGGTGTTGAGGACAGGAATTTTACCGAGAATCTTATCGAACGATGTGGCAAGAGAAGTTTTCGAGCCGGTAGGACCTGCAATAACGACGAGGTCGTAGTCGGCAAGACCATCGGCTGCGAGATCGCCGGTGAGAGTTACGTCATCAAAGTTGAGAGGGGTAACCTCCAAAATCGGGTCTGCTTCGAGGGCTTTGAAAATAGCTTCGTTGCAAGTTCCGTCAACAACATCGGCACCTGCCAGATAGGCTACTTTGAAAGCTTCGGGCAACGTGTAGGTACCGGTAATCACAAGGCTGTTGAGACCTACTTGCTTGCCGGCATCACATTTGAAGTTGAATTCGATAGCGACAGGCTCGTCTACATTGGCGGTAATGCCGGTGATAGGCAGGGTGGTCGTCAAGAATGAGCCGCTGTTATCGCGCAGGGGTTCGAGGGTTTCGGCATTCAATTTCACCTTCGAGCCGTCGGCTTTGACGGCATACACGTCGAGTTGGTTACCGCTGTCCGATCCGAAACGGGCGGCGTTGAAAGCCACCGAGGTGGGAGTAAACGTCACGCCGTTTTCCACGTTCAACGTAAACCGAACCGTAGGAAGAGAGGTGTCGGACATCTTAGAGGCAGGGCCGAAACGCATAAAGGTAACACCATTGATAGCCTTGGTTCCGGAGAAATCCCAACCGGAAGCAACAGCCATCGTACCGGAGGAGAGTACACCGTCGGTCGAGATGGTGGCTGTTTCAATAGCTGCCGTTGTGCAGGCATAGGTAGCTGTCACAGTTTCTTGTGCCGAAGCCCACGACGATGCGCCGAAGAGCAGGGCAGCAGCTGCAAACAGTCTACCAATCTGAGTAATTTTTCTTTTCATGATAGAAAATTTTAGTTAATAATTGAAAGTCTTTTTTTCGTCTGCGTATAACAAGACATACACGCTTACAAAATTATATTTTTGCCAAAAGCATCGCACTTGATTTTTTGACACAAAAACTATTTATAATGATTTTTCTTTGTTCCACGACACAGGGAAGCCCCGGGCGTGGCTTTACACTTTTTTGGTTATTTCATCGCGGCGGGGCATACGCGGCAACGCCGCGAACCGGCGGGAGGCGGCGGCATGCACCCGGGGCGGGAAGATGCCCGTCACGCGCCGAAATCGTCGTACATCAGCATCTCGGTCGGCACACCGAGGTCCCACAGCATCTTCTTGACCGATGCCGCCATGGGGCCGGGACCGCACATGTAGTACTCGATGTCTTCGGGTGCCTCGTGGTCTTTGAGGTAATGGTCATAGAGCACCTGGTGGATAAAGCCGGTGTAGCCCGTCCAATTATCTTCGGGTTGTGGGTCGGAAAGGGCGATGTTGAACGTGAAGTTGGGGAAGTCACGCTCGATGGCCCTGAAATCTTCTTCGTAGAAAATCTCCCGCCGCGACCGGGCTCCGTACCAATAGGATATTTTGCGGTCGGTGGTGTGGAGCGTGCGGAAGAGGTGCATGAGGTGCGACCGCAAAGGAGCCATACCGGCACCACCGCCGATGTATATCATTTCGCGCTTGGTATCGAGAATGTGGAACTCGCCGTAGGGACCTGAGAGGGTCACCTTGTCGCCGGGCTTGCGGGTAAAGATGTAGGAGGAGCATATACCGGGCTTGATGCCGGCGGCCCAAGTACCGGCAGCGCGGTCGAACGGCGGCGTGGCGATACGGATGTTGAGCATGATGATATTGCCCTCGGCCGGATGGTTGG
>ERZ824600.4894-NODE-4894-length-11389-cov-3.359361_pt1 | contig 11389 bp, 4 predicted proteins | sample MGYA00519933_ERZ824600 | MGnify/ENA primary metagenome ERZ824600 (study PRJEB31778, sample SAMEA3449178) | human gut metagenome | biome: human gut; feature: human-associated habitat; material: faeces | place: United Kingdom | collected 2010/2012 ... | reverse complement strand
CTGCTGCGAGTACACCATGCTGCAGCGTTTCTGCAGGGAAGCGGAAGAGATGGGGATCCACGTGCCGGAGGATTTGCCGGTGATTGCGTTCTGTTCGGAAAATGCGGGGGCGGAGGCGCCGCTGCGTGTGGATCATTTTGTCTCACAGGTGGAGTTGATTGCGGATTGCATGTTCCGCTGGGTGATGAAGGAATCCAATCCGGAACCGGAAGAGATCGCAATCCCCTATCTCTGCCAGAAAGGAGTTGCTTCAACGATGCGGAAAAAAGAAACCAATGAGAAACCAAAGGAGATGAAATGAGAAAGAGAAAGGATCATCACTTTACCTTGATCGAACTTCTTGTTGTAATTGCAGTGATTGCCATTCTTGCGGGGCTTCTTCTTCCCGCACTGAATCAGGCTCGGGCAAAAGGACGGGATATTCGCTGTGTATCGAATTTGAAACAGATCGGGACCGGAATTCGTCTGTATCTGGACAGCAGTTCGGAATTCATGCCGAGATCCAGCATCAATACCACCTCCTCCGGAATCAAATGGGATGATCTGATTTTCTATACGCTTTATCCGAACCGGAAGCTGGCGGATCTGATGGTTTTCCCGACATCGGGTTATGCAAATCCGATGAATCCGCAGGGCCCGTTCGACTGTCCATCCTCCGGCCCTGCCGCGCCGAAATTCCTGCGCAATGACTACGGGATGAATTCTCAAATGGACCGTGTTGCGACGAAAGGAATCCGCAAACCCTCTCAGCGGGCGATTGTCATGGACATGGTGAAGCATGGAAGCAACTTTCCGACACCGGCCCTGACCGGAACAACCGCAACCGACTGGGATGGTCTCTTTACAACAGAATTTGAGGTGAAGCGTCATCTCTCATCCAAAGGCATCAATGTGCTGTTTTTTGATGGTCATGCGGAGACAAAACGGCACTCTGCAATTCCCAGAAGTCTCGGCAGTACAACTCCGGAACAGTATTTCTGGGGAGGCGGAAGCGACGGGAAAGACGGAGGACTTTGAATATGAAATCCATTCTTGCACTTCTTTTGTCGGCAGGCGCCCTCGGAGTCTGTGCTCTCCCGGCACCGTTCCAGATGGGAAAAAACGGCGTAATCCGGATTGGACAGCACTCCACACTCACCATCATCCATTATGGGGAAAACTGGAAGAATCTCACCCGGCAGGGGAAAGCCGTCCGGGACGGCAAACTGGAGAAAGTAGAAAACACATCCCTGCGAATGAAAGGAAGTTTCCCGGTTTTTCAAGGCACTTTTCAGCTGGAGGAAACAATGAGTTCCATCGGGGAAGACACGGTCCGCCTCCACTGTCTTCTGGAGTCCGGGGCCCCCATTCCGACCCGGCAGCTGGCTCTGCTCATTTCGATGGATCCTCAGCTGGCACAGAGGCGTCCTCTGAAACGGAACGGCAAGCCGTTCGGCTTCCGGGAGGTTCTGGACGAGAAACGCTGGAATCTCTCTCTTTCCAAAACGAAGAGTCTTGAAATTCCACTGGAAAACGGCACTCTGGTTCTGGAAGGGAATCTTTCCGGGAACATGGTGGACGGACGCATGTACCACTCGCCGAAATGGGAGATCCGGCTCGCGTTCACGCCGGAAAAAGGAGACATTCAGAAAGCGGAACTGGACTTGAATCTGCGCTGGATTCCGTTGAAAAGCGAAATGCTGGATCTCCGAAAGGTGATGAACATGGGATTCAGCGATCCCGTTGCGGGCGACGGAAAAGGGGGCTGGAGCGATCAGGGGCCGGACAACGATATGAGTTCCCTGAAGCCCGGCATTCTGAATTTCAGCGGACTGAAATTTGATGTGGTCGATCCGGCCTCGAACGGGGGACGGTCCTGTCTTGCGATGAAAAGCAGCCGGATGCGCGGGATGCCGCAAACGGTGACCGTCGAGTTTGAAAAGCCGTCGCGCGGGAAATATCTGTATGTTCTTCATGCGCTCTCGTTTCCGGGGAAGAAGGGCAGTGAGATCGGCGAGATCGCCTGCAAGCTGGACAGCATTGAGGCGGTGGAGAAGCAGACTCTGACGTTTCCGGTTGTCAGCGGGGTTCATGTGGGGGATTTCTGGATGCCCCGCGACCGGGAGAAAGGGCTTGTCGCATGGCGCGGGAACAATGTCAGCGCGCCGGTCGGACTTTATGCCACCTGCTACGAGCTGACGGGGGAACCGGTTCGGCGGATCACCTTCACCTCGCGCGCCAATGCGAACTGGCTGATCGTCGGAGCGACTCTTGCCGACTGGAAAATCGACAAGGCTCCTGCGGAACCGGTCACGATCCGGGCGGGGAAAGAGTGGCTTCCGATCCGCAATCCGGGACGGGTCGAACCGGGAAGCGCCATCGACTTCTCCCGTTTTCTGGATGCACCCGCTGGAAAATACGGACATCTTGTCAGAAAGGGGAACCATTTTGAATTTGAGAAACGCCCGGGAGTTCCGTTCCGCTTCTACGGCTCGAACATCGTCTACTGGATCCATTATCAGCCGAAGGATGTTGTGGACCGGATGGCGGAACACTACGCGGCAACCGGATACAATATTCTGCGCCTGCATCTGTTTGACATTCCCCAGTCCGTCCTCACGGAAAACGGGGAAGTGAAAATCCGTCCCGACTTCATGGACAAGCTGGATTATCTCGTTGCGGCGTTCAAGAAGAAGGGGATCTACATCACGCTGGATCTGTTCGGCACGCGGAAGATCCGGAAAGGGGAGCTTGCGGATTTCCCGGATCAGGAGTTCTCGCATCGGGAGTTCAAGAGTCTGATGTATGTCAGCGAAAGCGCGCTGCGGAATTATGAATCGTATGTGGCCGGGCTGATGAACCATGTAAATCCCTATACTGGATCGGCATGGAAGGACGAACCGGCGATTGCGACGGTCTGTCTGGTCAACGAGGGAACGATTTTCAACAGTGCGTTCCGGGGAAAACTTCTTCCGCTCTGGCAGAAGAAATTTGAATTGTGGCAGAAGGAGCGGGGTCTGAATTTGCAAAACCGCTCCGAGGAACACTTCCGCCGCGAGTTTCTGATGGATCTGCACCGGAAGACATACGGTCATCTGAAACGCTTCTGCAAGGAGACAATCGGGATGAAGGCGCCTCTGACGGATCAGAATTTCTGGACCAGCATTCCGCTTGCCGTTCTGCGGGAGCAGTTCGACTATGTGGACAACCATTTTTACTGGGCGCATCCGGTGTTTCCGAACGGGAAGTTCAACTCGCTTCCGTCGGTGGTGATGAATGAAAGTGCGATCGGCCGTTATGCCGGCGGGGTCTCCTCCGTGTTCATCTCGCGGGTGCTCGGCAGACCGTTCACGATCACGGAATGGGATTATGCGAATCCGAACTGCTACAATGTGGAAGGGGCGTTTCTGACGGGGGCGTATGCGGCGCTTCAGGACTGGAGCGGGCTCTGCCGGTTCAACTATGCCCAGGATGTCCGTCAGATCCGGAAAGCGGAAATGCCGCTGATGTGGTTTTTCCCGAGTGTGAACGATCCGCTGCGTCTGCTTTCGGAACGGGCGGGATTTCTGTTTTTTGTCCGTCGGGATGTCCGGCCGTCGGAGGTGGTCTATCCCTTTGCGATTCCGGCGGAGAGCTGGAAGGATCCGCGCAGTCCGGAGGACTTTCCCGTTCTGCCGGCCCGGCTCGGGTTGATCGGGAAAGTCGGCACCATGACGCTCCCCGCCGACGGGAAGGCCTCCTATCCCCCCGGGACGCGCGCCGTGCTCGGACTTGAAAAATCCGTTCGGACCGAATTTCCGTATTTCACCTGCGGCGTTCCGCAGGAGGATCTGAAGAGAATGACGAAAGCGGGCGTGATTCCTTCCGGATGTTATGAACCGGAAAAGGATGTGTTCACCAGTTCCACCGGCGAACTGAAGTTGAAACGGCAGGAGAATCAGTTTCTGGTTTCGACGCCGTTCAGCGAAGGATTGATTCTGAAGGAGAATCAGAGTTTGAGCGGAGCGTTTGCGTCGGTGTCGAACCGTCTGTGTTTCGGAGCGTTTCTGGTGGCATCCATCGACCGTTCTCCGCTTGCGGAGAGCCGCCGGATCCTGATTCTGCATCTGACCGACACGAAGAACAGCGGAATGCGTTTTTCGGGGCCCGACATGAACACCTGCGAAGATCACGGAACGCTGCCTCTTCTGGTCCGCCGCGGAGAAGCGGATCTGACTTTGAAACGTCCGCTTTCCGACTTCCGCTGCTATGCGCTGAATCTGGACGGCTCGCGGTTTGCGGAAGTTCCGCTGAGCATACAAAACGGCAGGACCCGTCTCACGCTGCGGACCGCCTGTCGCGGGAATGTCATCGCAGCCTATGAACTGATTCAAACAGAGAAAGGAGATCATCCACAATGAAACAGCTTCTGAACCTTTTTTTCCTGCTTGGACTCTGCGGAGTGTGCAATGCACAGCTTCCGCCGGAGCTCTCCGCTCCGGATCAGTGGAAACTGGACCGTGGCGTGTTTCACCGGAAGACGGACGGCAAAGACCGGATCGTTCTGGATGTGAAACCGTCGGAGAAAGCGGGCCGCCACTATGCGGAAATTCCGCTGGATCTTTCCGCCCATGCCGGCAAGTACACGACCTTTTCCATCCGGATCCGGAGTCAGGGCTGGAAACAGAATAAAAGCGAGCGTGGCCGCCGCGGGATCCGGTTCATGGTGAACTACCGCCATCCGGAAACCGGGAAGAGCGTCTGGCATCACTCCTGGGATACCTGGGACACGGTCGACTGGGAAAAGTACTCCGGGCAGAAACCGGATGAGTGGAAGGAAATCAGTTTTTTCTCCCGTCTGGATCCCGGCATCCGCGAAGCGCGTCTGTTTCTCGGGACGGAGAACAATTCGGGGAAAGCGGAATTTGATCTTTCCACATTCCGTGCCCGCCAGGTTTTCCGGGAGGACTCCTCGAACTGGATCTGCGAATACTCGGATCGTGTTCGGAACACGCCGGTTCTGCGCGGGGTGAACAGCTCACCCCGTCCGCTCAAGGAAGATGACCTCCGGACCCTTCACGCATGGGGAGCCAATGCGATCCGCTACTGGTTTTCGGCCTATGCGTGGGAGTTTAACGGGAAAGATTTATCGGAGCTGGAACGGCGGATCGAGAAACGTCTGGAAAATCTGGACAGGATCGCGCCGCTTGCGGAACGATACGGGATCCGACTGATTCTCTGCTACGGTCTTCCTCCCGGCGGACGGCGGTCCGATGCGACGCTGGAAATGCAGCACAAACCGGCCCTTGCGGATTTTTATGTCCGGATGTGGGAGAAGATCGCCCGGCACTGCAAGGGCAAACGCGCCGTCTGGGCATACGATCTGATCAACGAACCGCAGCAGACAACCGAACTTCCGATCGACTACCGGACACTTCAGAAACGGGCGGCCGAGGCGATCCGCCGGATCGATCCGGAAACTCCGGTGATTGTCGAAGCCAACCTTCTGGCCTCTCCGGAGATGTTCCGCTTTCTGGAACCTCTGAAAATCCGGAATGTGATCTACCAGGCGCACATGTACGTTCCGGCGGACTACACCCATGCGACGATCGGCCCGTATCCGGGAGTCCTGCGCGGAAAACTCTGGAACAAGGAGGCTCTCCGGGAGGTTCTGAAGCCGGTTCTGGACTTTCAGAAACGCCACAAGGCCCGGATCTACATCGGCGAATTTTCTGTCCGGGCGCGGGCAGTCGGGGCCGACCGGTACCTTCGGGACTGCATCGACCTCTTTGAAGAGAACGGCTGGGACTGGACCTATCACTCCTTCCGGGAAGCCGCCACCTGGGATGTCGAAAAAGAGTGGAACGGGAAAACCCATGTTCCCTCCGCGGACAATCCCCGGAAGCGGGTTCTTCTGGAAGCGCTGAAACGGAACACCTCCCGCTGAGCGGGAGGAAAGGAGAATTCGGATTTCTCCTTTTCAGCACCGAACCGCACGCCGTCCGAAGGAATAAGACGGGAGGCCTTATTCCTTCAGGAAGCGACGGAACTGTTCCAGAGTTTCGGGAGAGGTAAGCTCGTCGATGGAGAGGAATTTCATCCAGTCCAGGAACTCGCGGCTGAAGCTGCGGGGAGCGGGCAGGATCTCGGGTTCGCGGAACCGTTCGTCGCGGAAATAGATCGGGGAAGCGGCGGAGCGGATGCGATCCGGCGTCCCCTTTTCCCGGAGTTCCACCAGATACCACGCAACTTCCCGTTCCACGAATTCAAATTCAAAGTACCGCGTCCCTTCCGCGGGAATCCGTCCGGAGAAGGAGCGGACGGCGCAGCCGTTCCGGATCAGTTTCAGATCGATCTCTTTTCCGGGACGGTCGTAGACGGTCAGCCGTCCACGGCGGAGCGTTCCATCCGGGCGGAGAATGTCGCCGGAGGTGAAGCCGTCGATCTCCATCAGGACCACGGCGCCGTCCCAGGTGACGACCGTTCTTCGTTCGCGGAGTCCCTTCAGCAGCTCCGTTTCCGTCAGGGCACCCATCCGGACGAATGTTGCGCCCCGCTCGTCACCGGGAGTCCGGCCGACGTCGAACGCGGCGTCGCTCGTTGCAGTGCATCCGATCCGATACCCCAGATTCAGCAGCATGTACCAGAACTCCGAAGCGCCGGGTGTATTGTCGTTGTAGAACAGATCCAGACACGGCATCATTTCCGGAGCGCAGAGCAGCCAGAGGAACACCTCTTTTCCGGTCATCCAGGAATAGGGACGTCCGTTCTCCTCCCGGATGATGTCGTTGTAGAGCGGATGAACCGGAATGGCGACTCCGCCTTCCGCATCGATATAACGGCGGGCGAGCTCAAAATTGGTCACGCACTCCGTATCGGTAAATATGGTCATCGGCTCCACGCCGAGATTTCCGACGTGTCCGCGCCAGTTTTTCGGGAACTCCGTATTGAGACGCAGCAGGAAATTTTTGTCCGACAACCTCTCCGCCAGACGCTTGTAATCGGTGACGTCCCCGTCATTGGCGAAGCGGGACGAGCACCAGAGCCAGTCGTAATGCTCCGCCCTGGCCGCGAACGCGAACAGCGGCAGATTTCCGAAATAGATATTCTCCCCGTGGATCAGATGCGCATGGAAATCCCCCTTGAACCATCCCATCTCCCTCAGTTCCGGATAATACGGTTCGACGCGTACCTCGGGCGTTCCCGCCGCGGAAAACGCATACTCCCCTTTCGTCCAGAACGAGGTGGATTTTTCATGCCACATGGGTCTTGAGATCTCCGCCCCGCCGAACGGGTCCCGGCCAGATCGAACCAGCGGACCGGCTTTCCGGAATCGGTGATCTTGAGTGTGGCAAACCCTCCGCAGTCCCCCCGGACCAGATGCCGATCGGGATCGACCTCCATCCGGATCTCGACCCCGGAAGCGGGAGCGCGCAGATTCGGGACAAACGCATCCGCCCTCCCCTCCGCCACGGCTTTCAGCGCATAGATTCCAAGCGCGGGAACCGTCAGGGAGAACCTCCCCTGCGGATCCGTTTCCGTCAGCTCTCCGGTATCGGTCATCACCACGCTTCCCGGAGGAGCCGAACCTGCGATCACGGCGGGAGAGAGCTCGAACGGGAAAAGAAAATCTGTTTCTTCGCCGATTCCTTCCAGCTCCATGCGATCCGGATAGATCCGGACGATGGAGGCGGTCGGAACAGCCGAATTGCAGATGGCGCGCACGGTCTTGTGCAGCACACCGTTCCGGAGGGCGATTCCGCCGGGATGATAATGCCCGGCGAACCAGGCGCGGACATGATCGAAGGAGTCGAGCAGCTTCAGCAGCTCCTGATGGTTCCACATTCGGGCGTTCTCTCCGCTTGCCTCGAGCAGGAGAGGAACATGGCAGAGAATGACGACCAGTTCTCCGGCATCGCGGCTCTCTTCGAGTTTTCGCTTGAGATCGTTCATGGAGGCGGGGGAGAGCATTCCATCCCACTCCCGCAGTTCGAGCCACGGGTGCTCGGCGCGGAACTCGGCGGCCATTCTTCTGCGTTCGGATCCGGGCGGGGAGAAGCGGCTGACGTCGAGTCCGTTCAGCACCAGGAAGCGGACCTTTCCGACGGCGAAGTCGTAAAAGAGACTGTTGAGTCCGAAAAGATCCATCAGCTCGCTTTCGGAATACTGCACGAAATCGTGATTGCCGACGACATAGCGGACAGGACAAGCTGTCTCGCGGAAATTTTTCATCATCAGCGGAATCTCCTCCCGGGAGAACCCGTCTCCGAGATCGCCGAGACTGACGATGAAATCCAGATCTTCGATCCGGTTCAACTTGTGAATGGTCTCCCCATGCAGCGCATGTCCATACTGATAATTCCGCTCTCCGCACGGTTCGCGGTCCGCGTACTGCGGATCGCCGATCAACGCGAAGGAAACAAGTGCTTTTTTCATTTTATCTCCTTAGAACTCAACTTCCAGATTTCGAATCAGCAGCCCGGAGGCGGGACTTCCGATCAGCTGCAGATAGAGATCCCGTGCATCATTCAGCGCTTCCCGTTCCGATTGTTTTCCCGCGAGGGGGATTCGGACTTTCTCCCAGTTCCGGGAAGGCTTTGCATTCCGAATGATTGCATATTTCCCTTTTCCGAGTCGGAATTGAACTCCGCGGGATTCCTGTCCGGCATTCCCCCAGAGATCTTTTCCGAGTTTCCATTCGAATTTGAGGATCGGATCTGCGGCATTCCGGAATCCGGGCAGCTCACCGAGTTTCTTTTTTCCGATGATGCGGATTCCGCACCAGCCGTTCGTATTCTGAGTGAGGCGGCTTTCGATCACGCCGTCTTTCAAAGCAGCGTCCAGCCCGTTCCATCCGTGGATACTGCGGATTCCGCCGCCGAACGGGACGGTTGTTCCCTCCTCCTCCGCCCGTTCCACAGTGATTGCGATCACGATCGGGATGGTTTTTCCGGAGTGGGAGCGGATTGAAATGGAGAGGATCTCATCGTCGGGGTCGGGATTTTCCCAGCGCCAGCAGTGGAATCCCCGTCCGGAACTGTTCTTCCATGCGAGGCGGACCTCCGGAGCGATTCGTTTATCGGAGAAGAACCAGTCGGAAATATTCTTTTTCCCGATGACGGGCAGTTCCACGGTTTTTCCCGATTTGCAGTGCAGGAGATAGCTCATGACCTTTTCGTCGGGCACGGTCCATGCGGAGGTATGGAAGAAGTAGATCGCGCGGACTTTTTCATGCACGTCGATTCCCTGGATCTCCTTTGCGCCGAAACCGGCTTTGGCCGAGGAGGAGTCCATGACGATGCAGGTTCGTTCATCATTCATATCCCAGCGGATGATGTCGCAGGGGACGTTCAGGAAATTCTGGATGCCGAACGGAACGCCGAGCAGACTGGTGGAAGCGCCCTGATCGCTCCATCCTCCGGTTCCGTCACCGGCGGCCCGGTCGATGAAGTGGCGGTTTGCGACCTTCCGCAGATCGAGAGTCTTCATTGCGGATGCGCGAACGGAATAGCCGTTGATGGAATCCTTTTTCCGTTCCGGTTTCGGGAGCCCGGCGAAGAGACGGCGCATTTCGGCTTCCCGGCAGACCTTCATTCCGGGATATTGTTTCTCCACGACCTCCGGAGCCCCGGAGACGAGGGCCAGAGTGGAGAGAGCGGGCAGAGCGAGAACCACGGAACCGTCCTTCCGCAGCTCGAGCGCTTTTCCGTCGAATGGAGAGACCACGCGCGTTCCGGCCTTCCAGTCGCGATGGGCCACGCGGAGGAGTTTCGGATAGCGGTCATGGTTCAGGAGCATGATTCCGGTCATGCCGTTCCGTCGTGCAGTGACCGCTTCGATATTGGAGGCCAGTTCCGCGCTCCCCTCCGTCCGGACTTCGCACTCGGGTCGGATTCCGAGCTCGGCGAAGATTCCGCCCAGCACGGAAGCCAGCGAGTAGTCCTGCAGATTGGCGCCGATGAAGTAGATGTACCCTTTTCCGAGTTTTTTCCGATACATGACATTGCCGATTTTCTCCCAGTTTTCGGCGCCGGAAACGGAGCAGTGATTGTATCCGCGGAGGGTTCCGGGGATCTCCGGGAGACGAGGGCCTTCCCAGCGGATGGCGGACGAATCGGGTTTGCCGGTTTTGAAATCAAAGATCTGAGTTTTATTCCGATGACCGTATTCGTTGTCGGAGAGGGTGTCCAGCAGGGCGATGAAACTTCCGCCGCGGCGCACCCAGTCAAGGAGAATCGGATTGGTGGAGTCGTAGGTGTTCTTGACACCGGGGGCGAGGATGACGCGATAGCGGTCCGCGCGTTTCTGTTCGAGCTGTTCTTCGAGGATGGCATCCCATGGGAAGTGGGAAAAGGTGAGAGCGCCCGCGACGGAATTCATATAGGAAGAGGAGAGATTTCCGGTCACCCCGGAGAACCGTTCGGTCGGATAGGAGACCAGGACCGCGACAGGCCGTTCCACGTTCCGGTTCCGCGGGACGAAGATCTCTTCGACGCTTGCGATCTCCCGTTTTGCCTTCATGATGTCGAGGAAGCGCTCCGCGGGGAGCGCATAAGGATTCAGGATCTGCCAGGAGAGCCGTTCCGCGACCTGTCTTCCCTGCTGCGGGGTTCTCCACTGCCACGCACGTTTTCCCCACTCGAACACCGACACATTGGAAAGGCCGCGCATCATACCCTGATACAGTCCGTAACTGCCTCTTCCGAGATAAAATTCATCGCCGTGAAGCGGTTTTCCATCTGCCAGCGCGCGATGGAAGGCGGCCTGCATCATCGTCATCTGCGCATTGAGAGAGGGAACCGTCCGGATCACATGGGAAGGCGCCTCCATCCCGTCTGCGACCGATGCGCAATCCCCGGTCGGCACCGAGATCGCCCCCATGAAACGACTGATTTTCCAGAGATTCATTTTTGTATCGGGCAGAGTGCGGAAATAGTTGGACCCCCGCGACTGAAGGCACGGCAGGGTTCCGGGAGAGATCGACCGCACAAGCTCCGCTCCTTCGCGGCAGAGATCGACGAATCCGTCCTCCATGAATTTCGACCAGTCCACATACAGTCCCGGGCAGGCATTTTCGCGCTGAAAATCCGCAGCCGCCTCGAACGTTGCGAAGGAACTGTTCCAGTTTGCATTCATCTTTCCGACCGTTCCGTATTTTTTTCCGAGGTATCGAGCAAAAAGCTCCCGGTTGTAGCGCGACTCCGGATCGTTGTAGGATGGCTCATTGAACAACTCCATGCGAAAGACCTCCGCTCCATTTTTCCGGGCGAACTCCAGACTTCTTTTCCAATGCTTCCGATAGAGCTCCCGGCCGGCCGGATGAAACACGGAATACGGCACCCAGTGAGTGCCGTGACGCCCCTCGAACGGATTGATTGCCTCGGGCGGCAGTTTTTCCCGGTAGGGGGAAAGACGCGCCATTCCCGCCTCC
>ERZ824600.4893-NODE-4893-length-11391-cov-3.305046_pt1 | contig 11391 bp, 8 predicted proteins | sample MGYA00519933_ERZ824600 | MGnify/ENA primary metagenome ERZ824600 (study PRJEB31778, sample SAMEA3449178) | human gut metagenome | biome: human gut; feature: human-associated habitat; material: faeces | place: United Kingdom | collected 2010/2012 ... | reverse complement strand
TTTACACAAAATTCTGGACAGTGTCTTTTATTCTTTAACATAAATATTTAAACTCCAATTGGATTCGTGTTGGATTTCTCTAACTTCCAAACATCCGGAAGAAGTTCACGAACATTTTTCCCGGAGTCCTTTTCCAGATAATATGGAAGTTTGGCTATGACATCATTCAGATATTCCCTTGGGTTAATTTCCTGTGCTTTACAGGTAGCTAATAGTGCTATATTTTCAGCAGCCTTATGCTTATGTAATTTTAATCTATCAGCTTCATATGCCATCTTACTTTTTAGAGACATTTACTGAATGTTTCTTTTTAGGCACGGAATACACGGATTTCACGGAAAAAAATAAAGAAAATCCGCGTTTTCCGTGTATTCCATGCCTAAAAAAATATCAAGCGTCTTTCGGCATTCCTTCTTTGTCTTTTTAGCGATTCGCTGAAAATTTACCTTTTCATAATCTTTTTGAAATCCTCGGCAATTTGCTGCCCCATATTGACTATCGCGCTATCGACTTTATGTACCTCTGCCGGTGTGACCGCATCTTTGTAGCGAGCCTTGCCGAGCTTGAACTTCATATCGTCCAGAGTTCCGGATATATTCAGGCCCAGTTTGAACGGAATGGGAGATTTCAGGATGGAGATGTGATAGTCGAACTTCATATCCAGCCCTTGTGTGCCGCCTACCGCCGCTCTGTAACGGTCCATTGATATTTCGAACGGATAGACGGTTACATTTCCGTCTTTGATGCCGATGTTTACGGATATGCTGTCTATCATGTTTCTCTTCTTGTTTTTGAAGAAGAATTTTTTGGAGATTTCGGCGAAAGTCTCACCGTCCATCAGGACAAGGCTGTCTCCCTTGACATGAATGGCCGACCGCATGGTGGGGATTTTGATGTTCAGGGCGGAGTCCAGGGAAGCGGCGGCAGCCACATTGAAATCGACCGTTCCTTCGAATGAGCGCAACATGGGGACAATCGTGTCCAGGGAAGGGGCGAAGTCTACCAGCTTCCCGATGTTGATGTTGTGCAGCCGGAAGTCGAAACCGGCAAATCCCTCTTCCGGAGATTTTGCCTGATAGACGAGAGTGGTGTTCATGTCGGAACCCATGCCTTTCATGCTGAGTTGTTTCAGGTAGACGGACTGGTTGCGGATGTCCACAGCTCCGCGGACATCGTTGAATGTGACTTTCTCGTAATAGACTTTCCTGAAATCGGTTTGCAGCTCAAAATCCAGGTTCTTGGGGATGACGAACAGCTTTACTTCGGTGGAGACCGTATCGCTTTCCGCAGCCAGCGTATCCGACGGGAGCGATATTGACCGTATCAACTGGTTGCAGTCCAACTGTTCGGACGATACGTCCAGTTTGGCGCGCAGAAGCTTGTGATGCCGCATGGCGCCGTACAGGTCGTGAATTGAACCGGTAGCGGTGATATCGGATTTGCCGATGCGCATGGTGGCATTGCGCAGGGTGATGACGCGGTCGTTTACCGTGACGGAAGTTTTCTGTACCTGTATGGGAAGTGCACATTCTGGGGTGCGGAACACCATGCGGTGGAAACCGATGATGCCTTTGGGTGTCCACAGCGAATCGCGTACTTTTTCGGCTGTTATTCCGATGCCTGCTTTGTCCATTCCCAGGCGGGTGTCGCCCATGCGGCAGAACAGTGTGTCCACTTCCAGTGTAAGCCCTATCTGCGGATTGGCAGGGTTGTGCTCTCCGGGTTGCAGCTTGAGGCGGGCGGATGATTTTCCGCAAAAGAGGTCGAGCGAATCCGCCAGGGATACTCTCAACTTGTTCATCTCTATCTTGCATTCCGTCTTGGCAGGGCGCAGCGTGTCTTGGGAAGGATAGGTGCTGATTGCCGCCGTAAAGCTTTCCGTGGCTGAGTTCAGGGCAGGTGAGCGGAGCGTCATATCCTTGATTTCAACACGCCCTCCGAGCCATTCGTTGCCGGCAAAGTCCAGCGTAGCGTTGCTTGTGAACTCGAAATTCTTTTGGGTATGGCGTAGCACGAGTTTGTCCGTTCTGATTTTGCCTTGAACCTTTATTCGTCCCCAATCCTGTTTCTTGAGGGTGGACAGGCGGCAACGCAGTTTCAGGTCGGCATTCATCTTTCCCTCCATGCCGATGCCTTCCTGAAGAGGGAAAATCTGCGCCAGCGTATTCAGGTCGACGGTGGAACGGGTATGAAAGGTGATGTCCGGGTCGGTGAGCAGGTTGTCCACTTTCATATCGGCCAATATGTCGGTGTCGGCGCCTTTGAACTGGAAGATTTTCAGGTTCAGGCAAGAGGGGGTATTCCGCATGAGGTCTATCCGGGCGGAAAAGTCGGCGTTTACCTTGTCTATGCCGTAAGGCAGCCCGGCGTATCTGGCGAAAGCATCTTTTATCCTGATGTCCAGCGTGGCAAGGGGCATCTTCTGCTTGCCGTACATGCCTTTCAGTGTGCCGATGAAACTTACTTCTCCTCCTGCCGATACTTCCGCCTTTTTCAGGATGCTCTCCGGAATCATGTGCAGTACGGTTTCCAGTGAGGGGGTGTGCAGCCCGTATTGCAAATCGACGTCGAGCGCTTGGGCTGCGGTGTCGCGGCGCACGGTTCCTTTTACTCCCAATTTCGTACCGTTGATGTCAATCATGGCATCGTGCAGGAGCAGGGAGTGCCGGGCGGTATTCAGTTCAAGGTCGGTGCGCAGGTGGGTGGCGATGCGGTTTGCCAACAACTGCCCGTCTTGCCAGAAGAGAAGGTTCTTGTTGCGGAAATCTACTGCCAGCATGGAATGGCCTTTCTTCATATTGGCTTTCAGGGTAAGGTTTGTGTCCCATAGGTTGGCGAAAATGCGTGTGTCGCGGTCGTCCATGGTTACCGTGGCGTGCTGGATGGAAATTTGCCGGATGTCGAGCTCGCTGATGTTCATGGCGTCTCCGGCAGGTGAAGAGGCGGACTGTACCGTATCCGGAACGGTGATGTCCCAGTTGGCAATGCCGTCTTTGTTTTTATAGGCGTAGATATCGGCATGTTCCAGTGCCAGGCGGTGGATGCTGATTTTCTGTTGCCGCAGGTAGTCCATGGGGTTGACCACCGCTACCGCCTTTTTGAATGATACCAGGGTGTCGGTCCGTTGCCACAGCGTGTCGCGGATGGCTTTGGAAACCAGGGTTCCGTCGGTCAGTTGCACTCCAAAGCGGGGGAATGTTGAGAAAAAGGTAAGCTCCACGCTTTTCATGTCCAGCTTGGCGTTCAGGTTGCGGTTGGCGGCTTCCAATACTATGGGAGTCAGCTTCTCGGAAGTGAATATGAAATTCAGAACTACGGCAATCAGTATGCCTGCAACGGCTGTGAGTGCTCCCAGTATGATACCGGACACTTTGAGTATTTTCTTGGTTTGGCTTTTCATTTTGTAATTCGTTCTGTAAATATTGGGCAAGGAGTGGCTTCCTTTCCTTAATCACATGCAAAGTTATAACTGTAATTTGATAAAGCCGTAAGCCGATATTGTTAAAAAATGATTAAAGGAATTTATGAATGATTTTTCCGCTATAATGAATAATTGAGTTCTTTTTTTATGTTAAAGCGTGAATAAATGCTGCTTAAATTTTATATTTGTACCGTTGGTATCCGGTTACGCTGCCTTATATATAAGGTATATCGGGATGCCTTAAGTTTAATCTAATAAATTGATGTTATGAAAAAGTACATTGCAGAAATGCTGGGAACCATGGTTCTCGTTCTTATGGGCTGCGGCACGGCAGTCAGTCTGTCGTGCACATCGGCCGACCCTAATCTGGCGGCCACGGTAATAGGTACGGCGCTTGCTTTCGGATTGTCGGTGGTGGCTATGGCCTATACTATCGGTGGCGTTTCGGGCTGCCACATTAATCCGGCGATAACGCTCGGTTGCCTGCTTTCCGGCCGTATGAGCGGAAAGGATGCCGGCATGTATATGCTGTTTCAGGTAATAGGAGCTATTTTAGGTTCTGCCGTTCTTTGGGTGCTGACTTCCAATTCGGGTGTGAGCGGAACAGGCGCCAATGCCTGCCAGGAAGGAGTTTCCGTAACGGGCGCCCTACTGGCCGAGATTGTGTTTACATTTGTGTTTGTACTGGTGGTATTGGGCACTACCGATGCCAAGAAGGGCGCCGGTAATTTTGCCGGACTTGCCATAGGTCTCTCTTTGGTACTTGTACATTTGGCCTGCATCCGTTATACCGGTACTTCGGTTAATCCGGCTCGCAGTATAGGCCCTGCGCTCTTTCAGGGTGGAGAGGCTTTGAGCCAGTTGTGGATTTTCATTGTAGGCCCGTTTATCGGTGCGGTGCTGAGTGCCGGGGCATGGAAGATAGTTGCCGGCGGAAAGGAATGAGCCGGTGCCTGGCCTGAACCGGGCCGCTGATATTTGAAGAGGATATTTAAAGAGGATGTTTCCCGATTGCGGCAGAACGCAGTGTTTGGGGAACATCCTCTGTTTTTTTACTCTTTCGACTGGTGTACGGTGAGTTGCGGGAACGGGAATCCGATACCTTCTTCATTGAATGTCTGGTAGACGATTTCGTTGATATCGTACAGTACACTCCAGTAGTCGGCGCTTTTTACCCATACGCGTACCGTGATATCGACGCTGCTTGCGCTCAGTGAACCTAAGACGATGAGAGGAGCGGGGGTGTCCAATATGCGGCTGTCTGCATTGATGATGCGTTGCAGCACGGCTCTTACTCGCTTCACATCCTCGCCGTACTCTACGCCGAACACCCATTCGACACGGCGCTTGTCCTGCTTGCTGTAATTGGTGACGGCATTGCCGCTGAGGCTTCCGTTGGGCACATAAATCATACGGTTGTCGAGGGTGGACAGTATGGTGTGGAAAATCTGTATTTCCTTTATCGTGCCGCTTACTCCCGGTCCGTCTATGTAGTCGCCTACCTTGAATGGCTTGAAAATCAGTATAATCAGTCCGCCGGCAAAGTTGGACAGGTTCCCGGAAAGCGCCATACCCACAGCCACACCTGCGGATGCAAGCAGCGCCGCAAAGCTGGTGGTTTCCACACCGAGCTTGCCGATGATGGCAAAGGCAAGAATCATATTCAGCAGAATCTTTATCAGGCTCTTCAGGAAGGTCTGCACACTGGTTTCAATCTTCCGCTTTTCGAGTATTCTGGCTACCAACGCGCTTATCTGCCTGATGATGAAACGTCCGATTACATAGATTAAAATGGCGATTAATATGTCCTTGCCGGCATCCATTCCAAAATCTATCAGTTTTTCCAATGCCTGTTCGAGTTTCCCACCGGCGGCGGGAGTGTTCAATAAAAGTAAATTCATTTCTTTTTCCTTATAAATAAAATAACATTATAAAATAGGTGTATATTCAGCATGCAAAGATAAGCAAAATCCGGGCGGTTGTGGCGTATGAAATATATAATGCGTATTATTTCCTAAATAGAATTAAAACATTAATTTTGCCGAATATTACACTCTAACTTAAATAAATTAATAAAAAATGAACGTATGAAAAAAGTATTAACTTTATTCGGATTGCTTTTTGTGCTGTTGGGTAGTGCCCATGCACAGAAAGGAAAACAGGCGATAGGTTTTGGCCTGAGTTACGGAACGGAAATCGAAAGTATCGGGTTGGGTATCAAGTATCAGTACAATATTACCAATCCTATCCGTATAGAGCCGTCTTTCAACTATTTCTTCGAGAATGACAATGTAAGCATGCTGGATTTGAACGTGAATTTTCACTATCTGTTTCCGGTGGCCAAGAGCGTTAAGCTTTATCCGTTGTTCGGTTTGACATTGTCCAACTGGATGTTCGACATGCACGACTTTGATATTGATATGGACGAAGGCCATGTGCATATCGACGATAACGGCAATCATAACGAATGCCGGTTCGGTGTAAATCTGGGAGCGGGAGCGGAATTTGCACTGCCTCGTAACTGGGCGATGAATTTTGAGTTCAGATACCAGCTGGTAAGCGATTTCGACCAGGGGGTTATCAATATAGGAGCTGCATACAGATTCTAAGGGAGCAGCGTATATTTTCAGGCACGGAAAACACGGAAAACACGGAATTCACGGAAGAAGAATAAAGAAAATCCGTGTTTTCCGTGTAATTTGTATTTCCGTGCCTGAAAAAAATCAAGTGCATTTTGCACGACCTCTTATAATGTTAAAGAGAGAGTCTAATGCCGGGCTCGGGTTTGCTTAGGAGCGTGCCCTGATTTTATCCGCGAACTTTTTCCAGCCTTCGGCCGTTTTGTAGGCTTCGACGGCTTGTGCGGGTACGGAAATGCTTGTTATGGTTTCCGGAAATCCGTACCATTCGCCTTCGGAAGTGGCAGGCGGTGTGAGGGCTTCTACAATGACCTCTTTTATGCCTGTGTTGTCGAAAGCGGAAAAGTCGATGCGGGTGACACGGGCGGGAATGGTCAGTGTATGTACTTTTTGGTTGCCGGTTATCAGACCTTGGCCCAAAATGCTTATGCTTTGAGGGATTTCAAAGCGGGCAAGGTTGGGGCAGCCCACAAAGCAGTGCTCTTTGATTACGGCATCCGGATGGTTGCTTGAGGCAGGACCGTATGCGGATACTTCCGTCAGGTTGGGACATAGGTAGAAGGCACGCGTCTCTATGGCGGAGATGCTGTTGGGAAGTTGTACGGTGGTGATGCCGCTTCCCCGGAATGCTTCCATACCGATATGTGTGACGCTTTGGGGGATTACTGCGGATTTCAGATGTTCCGTTATCATGAATGCCTGTGTCCCGATAGATGTGAGTGCAGACGGCAGTAATACTTCTTCTACTCCGGAGCATGCGAAAGCGCTTTCGGGAATCCGGGTGATTTGGGTGTGCGAGAGGTCGACCCGTTTCAGCCGGTCGCAGTAGTAGAACAAATCCGGCGCAAGCTGCTGCAAGGTGGACGGGAATACGATTTCCTGTACGCCGGAGTTGAAGAAGGCCATTTCGCCGATAGAGGTCAGTCCCTCGTTCATCACGACTCTGGTGATTTGCCTGTTCTGTATGAAGGCTTCCGGTGCAATGGCTGTTACGTGTGGGGGAAGCGTGATTTCGCTGTATCCTTTATACGCTCCTGTCAATACGCCTTCCTGCACGTAGACGGGGACAATGCTTACGGTAAAGCTTGCCTGACGGTCTTCTATGCCGATAGTCAGTTCCAGCCGCTCTGCCGGAACATCGGAAGAAAAGCCGCTGACCTGTTCCGGGGTTACAGTAAGGGGGGATTCTTGTCCGTTACTGTAGATGCCGGTCAGCAGAAGGCCTTCCAAATTCAGCTCTTCTCCCAAAGTATATACTATTTTATGAGGCGGCTGTACAATGGACAGTCTGGTAAGTGTTCCTTTGTCTTCCGGTTGCTCTTCTCCGGGGACGAGGGCGGAAGTCAGGCGGATTTCAAGCTGTATGTCTTTTCCGGCATCTATCGTTTTTCCGACGGACCATATACGGTAGTTATCCGGACCGCCGCCTTCCTGTACGACAAACGTCAGGAAGCGCTGCGATTGTCCGGAGAACCATGTTTCGCCGGGCAGCGTGAACAGGGCGATGCCCTGCGCGTTGGCGGTTGCGCCGGCAGTAGGCGGTGTGAGGTTATCTTGCTCGAATGCCTTGTAGTCTTTTTCGTCATACATCTTTACGGGAACGCCGGGCATCACTTTTCCGTTTTCGTCATAAACGGTTACGCTTACACGGCTTTCTTTTCCTGTGTGCTGTTCCTTTTCGCATGCTACCGTCAGGAAGACCGCACATACTAAAAAAATAATTTTATTCTTCATATTCTTACACATTTTTAATCGTTGTTCCGGTTGCAAAGATAGTGAATACGGCTCTTCCGGGAGTTACGATTTGAATGTGTAAATCTAACGGGCGTGTTTTTATGCTGTTGTTTTACAGTGAATTATAAAGTGAGGCTTTGCCTTTTTCTAACACGGCTCTGACATCTATCCGAAAAGGGATAAGAACAGGTCGGTATGGGGTGTTCCGGCTGTTTTGATGCGCGACTTCAACCGGGATTTCCGGGCATAGATGTTTGCCACGCTCTCTTTCGTGAACAGGCTGATTACTTGCGGGGAGAATCCGGTGAAGATGTAGCAGAGCAGGCGGATGTCATTTTCTTTCATTGCCGGAAAGTCCTGCCGGAGTTTCTGCATGACGTTGTCATGGCAGGTATCTGCCATTTGTTCGAGTTCCCGGAGCATTTCACTGTTTTCTGAGAAGTCGGTGATTATCCGTTTTACTTCCTGAAACATGGCTGCCTGTTGCGATGGGGTATTCTCGCGCTCGTAATAGGTCTTTCCGAGTTTGTCGAGGATGTCGAAGCGGGAAGCAACCAGACTCTTCAGCCGCTTTTCCGTGTCTTGCCGTCCTTCCAGTTGCCGGGTGAGCGCCCGGTATTCGGCACGGGCCTCTTCCGCCAGCAGCAGGTAACGGTCGGTGCGTTCGCGCTGGATGCGCAGGCGCTGGCGGATGATATAAACGGCTATTCCGGCGAGGATGAATATGGCGCAGATAACGGTGGTTTCCCAGAAGATGCGGTTCTTCATCCGGTATTCGGCAAAGGCGGATTGTTCCTGGAAATATTCTTTCTCCGTTATGCCGGCAGAGACCTGCATGGTGGAACGGGTGAGGGAGTCTGTGAGGTAGATATAGCGGTGTATGTGGTCGGTCGCTTTCCGGAAGTTTCCGGAGAGGGCCTCTATCCGGTAGGCTGTGTATTGCAGTTCGGCCCGGTCGAGCACGTCATTGTCTTGCGCCTCTGCCAGTTGCAGGTAGTGGCGCGCACTATCCGTATGGTGTTTGAGGAGCTGGACGTCCACCATAGTGTGTGCGCTGTAGCGGGATGCCTTGCGTGCCGACTGTTCGATGCGTTGCAGCAGGTCCTGGGGGATTTGTTTTCTGCCCGATTTTACATAGAGGGAGGCAAGGTTGCTGAGGGCTGCTCCGGCAAGACGTTCGTCTGCCTGTTCGTCGGCAAGGTCGAGGGCGGCGGAATATAGCCTGATGGCACGCTCCAAATCTTTCTGGCGGTAGGATGAGGCTGCCATATCAAGCGTAGCTTCCGTTTCCTTACGAAGACTGTCGGATACCTGAAAATTCTCTCTGGCCTGCTTGAAGTAGTGGTAGGCGCGGACGTAGTTCATCTGTCCGTAGTATATACTGCCGATGCGTTCGTAGAGAAGCCCTTTATTGTAAGGGTCTTGCCGGCTTTGCAGCTGCTCTTCGATTTGCAGGAAGATGCGCAAAGCTCCGGATTTATCGCCGGCATCGGTCAGCAGGCTGTCCGCGAGGTTAAGGCTGGGGAGCTGTTTACGTTCATGGCATCCCGCCAGCGGCAGGAGCATACATATAATAGGTATGATAAGGCGTTTCATGCCGTGAATGTAGTGATAAAAGATGTTTTGCACAAGTGAAAGGCGGGAAATGAGGAGCTTTGTGTGAATTTCCTGCATTTCTTTTTTTAGGCTTCGCGGAACTTCCTATCTTTGCACTTCTAAATGTAGATAAAACCGTAACACTTTGGAATGGCTATATAGTTTGTTTGTCGAACACTCCGCATTGCAGGCGGTGGTGGTGCTCTCGCTGATTTCCGCTATCGGATTAGGGTTGGGGAAAATACATATTTGCGGTATTTCCCTCGGCGTGACGTTTGTTTTCTTTGCCGGTATCCTTGCCGGACATTTCGGACTGTCCATCGACCCGCAGATGCTGAACTACGCGGAAAGTTTCGGACTGATAATTTTTGTGTATGCACTGGGGCTGCAAGTGGGGCCGGGCTTTTTCAGCTCTTTCCGCAAGGGCGGGGTGCAGTTGAATATGCTGGCGCTGGGAGTGGTGCTCATCGGTACGCTGATGACCGTATTGGGCAGTTATACCCTGGATATTTCACTGCCGGACATGGTGGGTATCCTTTGTGGCGCTACCACCAATACACCGGCACTGGGTGCGGCACAGCAGACATTGAAGCAAATGGGGCTGGAAGCCAGTACGCCGGCTTTGGGATGTGCCGTGGCATATCCGCTGGGGGTAGTGGGCGTTATTCTTGCCGTGCTGATAATACGCAAGGCATTGGCGCGTAAGGAAGATCTGGAGTTGAAAGAGAAGGACGATGCGAACAAAACTTACATTGCGGCGTTTCAAGTACACAATCCGGCCATCTTCGATAAAAGCATCAAGGAGATAGGCGGCTTGAATTATCCGAAGTTCGTAATCTCCCGTCTGTGGCGGGACGGCAACGTAAGCATTCCCACTTCCGAGAAGATAATCAGGGAAGGAGACCGCTTGCTGGTGGTGACTTCGGAGAAGTATGCTCCGGCACTGACCGTACTGTTCGGCGAACAGGAACATACCGACTGGAACAAAGAGGATATAGACTGGAATGCCATAGACAGCCAGCTCATCTCGCAGCGTATCGTGGTGACGCGTCCCGAACTGAACGGAAAGAAACTGGGCTCGCTGCACCTGCGCAATCATTACGGCATCAACATCAGCCGTGTGTACCGTAGCGGCGTGCAGTTGCTTGCCACCGCGGAACTGACCTTGCAGTTGGGCGACCGTCTGACAGTGGTAGGTGAGGCTGCCGCCATCCAGAATGTGGAAAAAGTGTTGGGAAATGCCATCAAGAGCCTGAAAGAACCGAATCTGGTAGCGGTGTTTATCGGTATCATCCTGGGTCTGGCTTTGGGTGCGATTCCCATTTCCCTGCCGGGCATCAGTGCTCCGGTGAAGCTGGGACTTGCCGGCGGACCGATTATCGTAGGTATTCTGATCGGTACGTTCGGGCCGAGGATGCACATGATAACCTATACCACACGCAGTGCCAACCTGATGCTCCGTGCATTGGGACTGTCGCTCTACCTGGCTTGTCTGGGACTGGATGCCGGAGCGCATTTCTTCGAAACAGTAATGAGACCTGAAGGTGCGCTGTGGATAGGCATAGGATTTGCCATCACATTCATCCCTGTAGTGATAATGGCAATTGTATCAATGAGAATATTCCATCTTGACTTCGGAAGTACCTGCGGAATGCTTTGCGGCAGCATGGCAAACCCAATGGCACTGAATTATGCCAACGACATTATCCCGAATGACAATCCTGCGGTAAGCTATGCTACGGTATATCCGCTTGGGATGTTCACCAGAGTGATAATGATACAAATCATATTGATGCTATTTTTATAGAAATAAACCAATCATAAAATAAATCTAAAGCCATGACAGTAACAAACAAGGCGAAAATAGAGGAAATCAAAAACGATTTAAGGTATCTGGAACTACTGTCGCAAAGTTTCCCGACAATAGCTGCCGCAAGTACTGAAATTATAAACCTCGAAGCCATACTCAATCTTCCAAAAGGAACAGAACACTTTCTGGCA